>Ga0194132_10011016_pt1 | contig 11817 bp, 12 predicted proteins | sample TA2KigOf80mmetaG_FD_148612 | JGI IMG/M metagenome (GOLD analysis project Ga0194132, IMG submission 148612) | Freshwater microbial communities from Lake Tanganyika, Tanzania - TA2015054 Kigoma Offshore 80m | ecosystem: Environmental > Aquatic > Freshwater > Lake | place: Tanzania: Lake... | reverse complement strand
GGATAGGAAAATCTATCCGCCCCAGGCTGCGTTGCACCGCAGGATTTGGCCATTCTCCCGCTCCCCGGTCCCGGTTTGACGGCGCACAATGCAGCTTATGTCGCCCCACGAGCCGCTATTGGTAAAAGAATGCGCCCAGGCGCACGGCTTCAGCCTGCGCGCGGGGGTGCGCTGCTAGGAGCATCAGCGCAAGGAACTCGAACGCCTGTGCCGCTATATCACCCGCCCCGCGATCGCCAATGAGCGTCTCAAGGAAGATGGCGCAGGCAACGTCGTGCTGCAACTGAAGAGCCCCTGGCGCGACGGCACCACGCACCTCAGGATGACGCCGCTGGGCAGGGGGCGCATCGTCATCGAGAGCGGGGAATCCTCGCCTGAGACCGCGTGATCGGCCGCCTCTCGGGAAGGCGATACCGTCGCGAATCAGGGGAAAAGGTGGTTTGAAATTCCCATACCCATCTCTGCGCGAAGCTCGAGGACACCGACGGCAGGACGGCGCTCGAGGAGCTGACGGCCTACAACGCCGCAGTGCAGACGCAGATTCCCTTCGACCCGAACGTGAAGGACGGGCGCTGCACGAGGGGGCTCGCGATCGACAAGAGCAACTGGGCGAACACGCTCGATACGCCCCCCTTCGAGGCCTACGCGGTGACCTGCGGCATCGCCTTCAGCTTCGGGGGGCTGAAGATCAATACCGAGGCGCAGGTGATGTCTTCGGACGGCGTCCCGATCCCGGGTCTCTATGCCGCGGGCGAGCTGATGGGCGGCATCTTCTGATTCAACTATCCCGGCGGGACCGGACTGACCAACGGCTCCGTGTTCGGCAGGATCGCGGTCGCCGGCGCGGCGGCATATGCGAGCAACTGATGCGCGAATCGATCCTGTCGAAAAATCTTACATATGACCACGATATGTCTGTCCCTGGTTTCCCTATGCGATTGAATTCATTTAATAAGGTCACTCAGGTGCGGAAATTGCTTGTGCGCTGGACAGTCGCGGCAGTGAAAGGGTGACCGATGAAATTGCACTTGGCGATTGGAACGCTTGCCCTGGTGGCACTGCAAGCAACTGCCGCGGTGATCTACAACAACGGTTCACCCAACTTGACCGGTGCGCAGCTAAGCGACGTCGACGGCGCGGAGTTCCTCGCTGAGAACTTCACGCTCGCGAGCGCGAAGACCGTGCGGGACGTTCACTGGTGGGGCATCTACTTCCCGAGCGACACGCCCGGTCCGGACAGCTTCACGATCGAGTTCTTCAATGTGGTCGCCGGTACGCCCGCTACGGCGGCATTCGCCTCGTTTGCGGTGGCGGCATCCCGGGTCGACGACGGCACCACGATCCTCGGACGGAAGAACTATCGCTACGCCGCCGTGATTCCCGATCTTCCTCTGGCTGCGGGCGATTATCTTCTTTCCATCGTGAATAGCACTTCCGCCGACAGCGACGACGGCTGGTACTGGTCCTCCACCACCTTTGCCGATGGCATCATGTACCGCTTCTCGTCTGGCGCAGCATGGAGCGGCCCGTACGGGTTCGAGGCGGCTTTCTTCCTCACCGACGACGCGGCCGTCGACGCTCCCGAGCCCGCCAGCCTGCTGCTCATCGGTGTCGGGCTCGGACTGTTCGCCTGTCGCACCCGCCGCCGCGGCCGCGACGGCAGGTGAGCCGCGGCGGCTAGGCCGCGGCGAGCGCCACACCCGCGGGTAACGGTCGCTGCCGTGCCGGGCTGGCCGGTGGTGCGCGCCATGCCTGCGCGCATTTCCGCGCGACGCGGAAACAACTCGACTCGCATCCTCTTTGCCGCACCGTCGTCGATGGGGAAAGAGGTGGTTTGAAAATCCTAGACGCCGCAGATCGATCCTGGTCTGTCCTTCCTGCCGCTCTACGGCGTCGGCATTGCCGCGCTGGCGCGCACGGCAACCGTTCGCGCGGCAGGCGGAATCAATCGCCCTTGATGCCCGCCTTCCTGATCACCTCTGCCCAGCGCGCGACATCCGACGCGATCAGCTTTCCGAGCAGTTCCGGGCTGCCAAGATCGATCACGGTGCTGAACTGGGTGATGCGCTTTTGCACCTCGGGATCCTTGAGGATGGCGGTGATTTCGCGATGCAATGTCGCGATGATCGCCGCCGGCGTGCCGGCAGGGGCGACGATGCCCGTCCAGTTGGGCACGTCGATCTCGGGGTATCCGAGTTCCGCCATGCTGGGCACGTCCGGCGCCGAGGGGATGCGTGATTTGCCCACGATGGCGAGGGCGCGCAGCTTGCCGGAACGGATATGCGGCAGCGTGGCCGGAACATTGCCGAACATGAGCAGCACGCGCCCGGCGAGCAGATCCTGCACTCCCAGACCGGCCGCCTTGTACGGGACGTGAACCATTTCCGTCGCGGTGTTCTGCTTGAAGAATTCCCCCGCAATATGGGCAGGGGTGCCGCTGCCCCCCGAGGCGTAATTGACCTTGTTGGGATTGGACTTGATATAACCGATCAGTTCCTTTACCGAGGCCACCGGCAGCGAGGGATTCACCACCAGGATATTGAAATCCCAGCCGATCAGCATGATGGGCGCAAGATCGCGGCGGGTGTCATAACCCATGTTGCTGACCAGCGACTGCTGGATGGTCGCCGGCGACAGCAGCATGCCGATGGTGTAACCGTCCGGCGCCGATCTGGCGACGGTCCCCATGCCGAGCGCGGTGCCGGCGCCCGGCTGGTTCTCGACGACCACCGGCTGGGCGAACTTCTTCGCCAGGCCGTCGGAGATCATGCGCGCGGTGAGGTCAAACCCCGAGCCGGCGGCGCCGGGCACGATGAAGCGAATCCGCTTGGTGGGGTAGTCCTGGGCACGGGCGCCGGAGGCGAGCGCAAAAACCGGAACCGCCAGTGCCGCAATCCATTTTGCCGTTTTCATGTCCGATGCTCCCTGTCAGTCATAAGAACCGGTTGCGAGATGAAATACTACAACCCCGACATCGGGGGTATCCCCCCGCACTGAAACCGTCTCCAGATCTATGCCGGCCACAACTCCCGTGACGCAAGCGCCGCGCCCTCGGTGAGGGCCTGAAGCTTCGCCCAGCCGATCTGCGGGTGCACACGGCCGCCCATGCCGCAGTCGGTGCCGGCGATCACGTTTTCCCTGCCGATGACGCTGGCAAAACGCATGATTCGTTCAGCCACGAGCTCCGGATGCTCGATCACATTGCTTGCGTGACCGACGACCCCGGGGATCAGAATCTTGCCCTCGGGAAGCTTGATATCCCGCCACAGCTTCCATTCATGCTCGTGGCGCGCATTGGCAGCCTCCAGTGAATAGCCCTGGGCGCGCACCTTGAGCATCAGGTCGACAATGTGCTTGAGCGGTATGTCGTCGGTATGCGGGCCATGGTGGCTGCCCCAGCAGACGTGATAGCGAACCTTGTCCTCGGGAATGCCCTCGAGGGCGTAATTGAGCGCTTCGATGCGCACGGCCGCGTAGCGCCGGTATTCCTCGATGCTTGGCGCGGGGATGAAGGTGGGCCATGCATCGGGCAATCCCGGGTCGTCCACCTGCAGGAGGAAGCCCGCATCCACCACTCCCCGGTACTCGGGCCGCAGAATGTCGGCGATCGCGTAGATGAACTCCTCGTCGGAGCCGTAGTACTCATTGAACATGAAATGATCCAGCCAGCCCGGCGCGATCACCGGAAAGAACGCCTCTTCGCAGCGGACATGCGCAAGCGCGGCGCGAAATGCTTCGAGCTCCTCCTGCAGCTTTCCCAGTCCGAGGTGAACCAGTGGCGCAGTGCAGACCAGCCGCGTACCAGGTGGCACGGCGAGGCGCGTGTCGATTTTCTGCAGATAGTCGTAGAACTCGGCGAACTCCAGCCGCTCGCGGCTGCGGCGCACAGTGACCGGGATCTCGCCCGGTCGCAACGCGCGCTGCTCGATGCCGGTGATGCGTTGCGAATAGTAGGGATAGCCGCGGCTCTTGCCGAGCTCGCCGTCGCTGACGACATCGATGCCGATGTCGGCCTGGCGACGCACGGTCTTGAACGTGGCGTCGCGGCGCCGCGCCGCATAGTCCTGCGCGTCATAGGGCTTGCCGGTGCGCACCTGCAGATCGATGTCGGCGAATTCCGGCGGACCCGAAAGCACGCCGGCGTGGGTGGTGAGAATGCGGTTCGTGCTGCGTTTCATGATCAGGCGGCCTTCGCGCCCCAGAGTTCAAGCGACGCAATGCGCGCTCCCTCCACGAGGGAACCCAGCTTGGCCCACATGATGGTCGGATGCACCCGCCGGACCAGCGGCCCCTGGGCAAAGCCGCAGTCGGTGCCGGCGATGACGTTCTCCCTGCCCACCAGGCGCGCGAGCCGCACCAGTCGCTGGGCGACCAGTTCCGGATGCTCGACCACGTTGGTGTGATGGCTGACGACCCCCGGCATGAGGACCTTGCCGGCGGGAAGCTTCACCTTCTCCCACACCCGCCACTCGTGCTCGTGGCGCGCGTTCGCGCCTTCGATCGAGTAGCACCCCGCGCGCACGCGCAGCAGCAGATCGGCAATGTCTTTCAGCTGCACGTCGGCGACGTGCGGACCGCTCCAACTGCCCCAGCAGATGTGGTAGCGGCAACGTTCCTCCGGAATATCCTGCAGCGCGTGATTCAGCGCGGCCACGCGCATCTCGGCCCACTTGCGGTAATCGGCTAGGGTTCCCGGCGGGACGATCCGCTCGTAGGCCCCGGTCAGGTGGGCATCATCCACCTGCAGGATCAATCCGGCATTGATGATGGCGCGATATTCGCTTCTGAGCGCTTCGGCCACCGCGAAGGTATAGGCTTCGTCGCTGGCGTAATGTTCATCTGCCCGTTCCGGAACGACGCTGCCGGGCGCAACCACCGGCAGGAACCCGGACGGTATCTTCGCGGCGGCCATGCCGCGCTTCAGGTTATCGATGTCGCGCCCGATCAGCGCCTGCCCCCGGTAGCTGATCGCGCCGTTGCAGACCCAGCGACCGGGCGCCCGCAACAGGACGCTGTCCTGCGTCTTGTCCCATTCCGCATAGAACTCGGGAAACAGTTCGCGGTCGCGCCCGGTGAGCGCGGCGGCGCCCGACGATGCGGCCTCGCCGGGACGAAGCCGGCGGAATTCGAATCCGTTCAGGCGGTCAAGCACATAGCGGGACCAGGTCTGCGTCTTGCCGAATTCACCGTCACTGACGATGTCGATGCCGATTCCGGCCTGTTGGCGCACCACCTCCGTCACGGAGGTTTCAAGGCATTGGCGGAAGGCCGCCTCGTCGCAGGGTTCGCCGTCGCGCATGCGGCGATAGAAGTCCGCGAGCGCGGGCGGGCGCACCAGGCTGCCGACGTGGGTGGTCAGAATGCGATCGACGCTGTGTGTCATTGCAGCACCTTTCGAGAAGCGCTCAGCACTGCGGGACCCGTTGATCGCAACGACCCGCGCATCGCAATGATTGTTGGGCACCTGGTCTTGTCGGTCAACTCGCCGGTCTCGAGCAAGGCGGCCATGGCACCGGCGCGATCGTGATGACCCTTCACAAATTCTCGGGTACGACCACTCCACACTCCCTGGCATATTCGTTCCAGGCGGCAATGAGATCCTGCAGCTTCCCGGGCTCTGCCGAGGAGAGATCCGTGGTTTCACCCGGGTCGCGCGCGATGTTGTACAGCAGCCAGCGGTTGATCGGGATGTCCGCTGAAATGTTGTGCGCGGCGCGGGTGAGGAAGATGGCTTTCCAGTCGCCCTTGCGCACACCGCGGCAGTAGGCAAGTTCCCAGGCGATGCGCTCGTCCGGCGCATGCACCTCGGCCTGCGTGCCGGCGAGCACCGGAGCCGCGGAAACGCCGCGCAGCGGAATCTTTCCGGGCGGGGTCGACGCATCGACTCCGGCGAATTCGAGCAGGGTGGGGGCGATGTCCATCACATGGAGAAAGGCGTCGCTCTCGGTGCGCGCCTTGATGCGCGGACCGCAGGCGAGGCCACAGGTGCGCACGCCGCCTTCGCTGGTGTATCGCTTGAACAGGAAGAACGGCGCCGCCTGCGCCTGCGCCCAGCGCGGCCCCATCGAGACGTAACTGTTTGCCCTGCCGATATTGTCGAAGCGGTTGTCGGCATGCTCCTTGATCCATTCGCGCCAGCCGGGCGCGGCTTCGCGCAGCGACCCGGCGGGGCCGTTGTCCGAGAAGAAAATGATCTCGGTGTTGTCAAGGCGGCCGGTCGCCTCCAGGGACTCGAGCACGCGCCCCAGCGCGTCGTCCATGGCTTCAATCATCGCGGCATAGATCTCCATCTTTCGCGACTCCAGCCGGCGCTGCTCGGGCGGGAGTTCGTTCCAGTGCTGACCGCCGCGGATCTCCGCCGGTGTGGCGAGGGCTGCCAAGAGCCCCATGTCGCGCATGCGTGCCAGCCGTTTCTCGCGCATCGCCTCGGGCCCGTCGTCGTACATGCCGCGGTACTTCGCGATCAATCCCGGCGGCGCCTGCAGCGGCGAGTGCGGTGCGGTGAAGGCGAGATAGCCGAACAGCGGACGCGGATCGTCTTTCGCCGCGGTGACGAACTCGATCATCCTGTCGGCGAAGCAATCGCTGGAGTAGGCCCCCTCGGGAAAGCGCGCTTCCATGCCGTCGTGCTGATACTGGGAGACGCCTAAGTAACCCGCGGTCTCGGGGCTCTGGTCGGCACCGTAATGATTGTGCTCACCCTGCACCAGCGCAAAAGAGCGTTCGAATCCCCGGGCGGCGGGCATCGACAGGTAGGGTTTCTTCACCCCCATGTGCCATTTGCCGGACATCAGCGTGTGATAACCCGCGTCGCGCAAGCGTTCGGCGATGGTGACCGAACGGTCGTTGAGATAGCCCTCGTATCCCGGCTTGCCGCGCTGCTCGGGGGTCATGATCTCCACCATGCAACCGAGACCGACCTCATGGTGATCGCACCCGGTCATCAGCATCGCGCGGGTGGTCGAGCACACCGGAGACGTGTGGAAATTGGTGAGTCTGACACCGCGCGCGGTGAGAGCATCGAGGTGGCGCGTGCTGGCCTCGCCGCCGAAGGCGCGCAAGTCGGACCACCCCATGTCGTCGACGACGACGACCAGCAGGTTCGGCCGCTTCGCGGTGTGATCAGTTTTCGTCGTGTTCGCCATGAATCGATTCTCCGAGGTTCAGGATTTCAGTGCGCACGGGGCGCGGTGCGCCGTCGCAGGGGCGCCGGCGCATCGCGCCGGGGCCGCGCGCCGGTCGGAAGGTGCTGAGACGGATAGGAAAATCTATCCGCCCCAAGCTGCGTTGCACCGCACGATTTGGCCATTCTCCCGCTTCCCGGTCCCGGTTTGACGGCGCACAATGAGGCTTATGTCGCCCCACGAGCCGCTATTGGTAAAGATCCGCATGGCAATCTATCATGCTGGCGCCGCCACAACTAATGGATGCACCGCGTAGGGCGAATCCACCCCTCGCCAAGCGGTTTCAGGCGATGTCGGGGACGGGGTGGTAGGTCAGGAGCACGACCGGCTCCTTGCCGAGCCGGTCCAGAACCGCCTCGAGGTCTTCGACATGCGAGAAGGTCTGGGTCGAAGCGGAGGTCTCGCCGAAGCCGCGGCGGTCGTAGGCGACGACCCGATGGGTATCGGCGAGCGCGTCCATCTCGGCCGCCCACATGCGGCGGTCGGCGACGCCGGCGTGCAGGAAGACGACGGGACGGCCGCGGCCCTGGGACTCGACGGCGAGGCTGGCGCCGGGGACGGCGACGGCGAAGGTCTCGGTCATGGCGCGGCCTTTTACAGGCCGCGTCCGCGGTTTGCTAGCGGCCTTGGAACTTCGGGGTCCGCTTCTCGAGGAAGGCGGCGCGGCCTTCGGCATGGTCGGCGGTCTGGAACAGGGCGCTCTGGCCGTCGAGCTCCATCTGCAGGACCTCGTCCAGCGATGCCGGCATCCGCGCCAGCGCCGACTTGGTCAGCGCGAGCGCCACCGGCGGCGAGGCGGCGAAAAGCTTCGCGCGGCCGATCGCGGCCGCAAGCACCTGGCCCGGCTCGACCAGGCGGTCGACAAGGCCGATGGTCAGCGCCTCGGCGGCCTCGACGATCTCGCCCAGCATCAAGAGCTCTCGCGCCTTGCCCATGCCGACGCGGAGCGGCAGCGTGTAGAGGAGACCGAGGTCGCCCATCAGCGCCACCCGGTTGAAGCTGGCGCAGAAGCGCGAATCTTTCGCGGCAACGACGTGATCGCAGGCGAGCGCCAGGGAGACGCCGGCGCCGAAGGCATAACCGTCGACCGCGGCGATCACCGGCTTTTTCCCGGTCAGCAGGATCCGCGCGACGCGGTGGAGCCGGTTCAACCGGTCGCGGATCTCGACCAGCGGTGCGCCCGGATCGAACGACTTGATGTCGCCGCCCGAGCAGAAGTTGCCGTCGGCGCCGGCGAGCACGATGGCGCGCGCGTCGCTGGCCATCGCCTCATCCAGCACCTCGAACAGTACCTCGCGCATGGTGAGCGACAGGGCGTTCCGCCGCTCCGGCTCGTTCAGCGTGACGACGGCGACTTCGCCGTCACGGGTGAGCAGGACAGAGTCGGTCATGGCATTGTCCTCCGAAGGCGCATGAACTCATCGGCCATATCGCGCAGGCGATGGCGCTGGACCTTGGTGCCGTTGGGGCCAGCGGTGCTGGGAAAAGCGTCGAGGCAAAAGACCCGCGCCGGCACCTTGAACCCGGCCAGCGATGCCTTGCAGCGGGCGATCAGCGCCGCCTCGTCGAAGCTGCCGCCGGGCTTCAGCGTACGCTCGTGCTCTTGTTCGCGTTCCAGGGCGAAGCCATCCTTAAGCAGCCTTAGAGGCGCGCTGTCGGCCGCCTGTGCATAACCCTGCACTTGCTTGCAAAGCACGCTCTCAACCCCTTTCACTCATCGACAGGATCAAGCACAATCTACACACCGCTCGCTACGCGATTGAACTGTCCAATTTCCGCTGGAATCACTGTCCAAGCGTCGTGGAATACGCATCTGCGCAAACAGCGGCCGGTCAAGGCGCACGTCGTGGCCGAGCCGCTCCAGCTCAGGCCCGCGTGCTGTAGGGGGAACGAGGGGCGCGGCCATGCGCGGCGCGCGTTTCGTTCAGCTAGCCAGGAATCCCGCGCACACGCGGTTGAACTCGTCGGCATGCTCCCACTGGGCCCAGTGGCCGCAGCGCGGCAGCACATATAGCCGCGCCTTGGGAATCTGCTTGAGCAGCACGAACACGCCGTCGATGGGCATCACGCGGTCTTCCCGGCCCCAGATGAACATCACGTCGTGCGGCAGGCTGGCCAACCGCGCATCACGCCAGATTTCCTGGCGTGGTTTGCCGGGGATCGGGCGCATGGGCGGGTTGTCCACGATCTCCGGCCGCATGGCCGCGGCCATGCGTTGGTCCAGCAGTTCATCGGTGATCTGGGAAGGGTCGAACACGAACTGGTTGACGAACCCCTTCAGGCGCGCCTTCGAAGGCCCTTCCCCGTCGTAGAAGAAGAACAAGGTCTTGATGGCATCCGTGGGTGCCACCGCGAACATCGGCAGGCCGCCGGCGCTGCCCATCAGGACCATGCGCTTAATCTTCTCGGGCCGGTGCAGCGCCAGCACCAGCGTGGTGGCGCCACCCAATGAGTTGCCCACGAAATGCGCGCTGGAGATGCCGAGTTCGTCCAGGAAGCGGCCCAGCAGCGGCCCGTACCACTCCCAGGTGTTCTGGTCGCGCGGCTTCATGTCCGATTTCCCGAACCCGGGCAGGTCCGGCACGATCACGCGAAAGCGCTCGGCCAGCGTCGCGATGTTGCGGCTGTAGTTGGACCAGCCGGTGGCGCCCGGCCCGCCGCCGTGCAGCAGCACCAGCGGTTCTCCGGTGCCGGCTTCGTGGTAGTGAATCAGGCAGCCGTCCACCGTGACAGACCGGCTGGTCCCGGCTTCGGTGATCGCCGCGGAGGTCGATTGAGTGGTCATCGTGTTCAGCTTCATCCTCTTTTGTGGCCCCACATGCTGGGCTTGTGGTGAAGGGCTTCGCTCCAGGTGGCATCGTCCACGGTGCGCGCGCCATACCCAAACTCAACCTCGATGCCGCCGGGCGTGGCCGCATAGAACGAGAACATGTGGTCGTTGGTGTGGCGGCCGAGCGTGGCCACGATCCTGCCGCCGCCGGCCTGCACGCGGTCGTAGGCAAAGCCCACGTCGTCGAGGCTGGCCGCCTGCAGCATGAAATGGAAGATGCTGCGCGGCCGCCGCATGGGCACCAGGGCCAGCGAGTGGTGGCGCGCATTGCAGTGGAAGAACTCCATCTGCACCGACACACCGCCAATGGGCATTCGGATGCGATCGCTCAGGCGGAAACCCAGGCCGTCCACATAGAAGCGGCGCATGGCCGCAATGTCTTCGCACCCCAGCACGATGTGGCCCAGACCCTGTTCACCGGTCACGAAGCCGCTCACGCCGGCGGGCGAGGCAAACGGGCGTTCGAAACGGTCGGTGGCGCCGCAGGCGATTTCCACGCGATTGCCGGAAGGGTCCACGCCGTGCAGCAGCGCGGTCACCCCGCGGTCGGCCAGCAACGCCGCGTCACCCGGCGTGGTGGCGATACCAAGGCGGGCCAGGTGCTCGGCCAACGCAGCCAGGTCGGCCTCGCTGGCCACCTCAAAACCGGCGAAGGCCAGGTCGTTCTGCGGCCCTTGCTGCACGGCAATGCGCCAACCGCGCTGGTCGATCCGCAGCCGGTTGGAACCGTCCGCCGCATCGGCCGGCATGGCGCCCAACACCTCCGTGCCGAAACGCAGCCAGGCGGCCGGGTCGTCAACCGCCACGCCGATGTAGGCCAGCGCGCGAACAGCCGGCGCCTGTCGAATACTCATGATGAAGCCCCTGGCTTGGTTTGCGCAATGCGCTGCGGCAGTTCGCGCCCACCCATGGTCTGGCGCAGGCCGCGAATCCCGAAGCCGCCGTCGTAGTTGAGGATGCTGCCGGTGGCCGGAATGTGGTCCTGGCGGCTGGCAAAGAACACATAGGCCGCCGCGTAGTCGCTGGCATTGGGCACCATGCCGATCGGTACACGATCCGGGGCGGTCTTGTTCAGGTCGATGCTGGCAATCGAGCGCTGCGCCATGCCCAGCGACTCCGGGCCGCGCAGGTCGGTGGAAATGCCGCCCGGCGCCACGCCGTTGACGCGCACCTGCGGCGCCAACTCAAAAGCCAGCTGCTTCACCAAGCCCACCACCGCATGCTTGCTAGCGTAGCGCATCGCCTCCAATACATTAAAGGTGGCGACGGTATTGTGTTCAAGATCCTTCTTCGGATGGTGCAGTCCTAACCGAACGTCAGCATTGGCTGCCAAATGAAAAACGAACTCGGCGCCGTCTATCGCCGAGGTCAAGGTCGACGCATCAAGGCTATCACCCTCAATCAGCCTGAATCGCTGATGCCTCAGCGCTTGGTCCAGGAACTCCCGCTGACCGGTGGAGAAATTGTCCCAGCCAACAACCTCGCACCCGATTCCAAGCAACCGATCCACGAGGTTGCTTCCGATAAAGCCAGCGCATCCCGTAACAAATGCCTTATTGATTGTCATCGAAGGCCTCAACTAGGTGCATCCTCCTGACATCGACGCGACTCCCCAGGAGGCACCTTGCTACCCCCTTTTCTGGAGGGATTGCTCGGATAAACTCGTTTGCTTCGACCCGGATCACCCGAGCCGCGATTCCGTTCAACGAATAGTTTTCAATCAATTCGGCCATCCCGTCCGTGCTTTGGCCGTCCGCGACGATGAGTTCCAGCCGATCGTGTGGATAGGACTGTGCCCGTATC
>Ga0194132_10011015_pt1 | contig 11819 bp, 22 predicted proteins | sample TA2KigOf80mmetaG_FD_148612 | JGI IMG/M metagenome (GOLD analysis project Ga0194132, IMG submission 148612) | Freshwater microbial communities from Lake Tanganyika, Tanzania - TA2015054 Kigoma Offshore 80m | ecosystem: Environmental > Aquatic > Freshwater > Lake | place: Tanzania: Lake... | reverse complement strand
GTGCAGACCCTCCGCGACAGGATCCGCCGGATCAACTCGTCTTCGGCCACGTCGATGTCCACGACCACGAGCGGGCCGGTGTTCAGCTCGCCCAGCAGCCGATCGAGCGCCTCGGCCTGTGCCACCGTGCGGGGAAACCCGTCCAGCAGCACCCCGTCGGCCGCATCCGGCTGCGACAGCCGGTCGCGGACGATGCCGATGACCGTCTCGTCGTCCACCAGCGCGCCGGCATCCATCATCGCCTTCGCGCGGCGTCCGAGCGGCGTCCGGTTCCGGATCGCCTCGCGCAGGATGTCGCCGGTGGAGATCTTCGGGAGCCGCCGCTCCGCCGCCAGGCGATCCGCCTGCGTCCCCTTCCCGGCCCCCGGAGGCCCCAGCATCACGACGTTCAGGCCCATCGTCCGCCAGTCCTCCTATCCGCGGCGCCCGCGGATCCTGGTCTTCTTCATGAACCCGTCGTAGTGCCGCATGATCAGCTGCGACTCGATCTGCTGCACCGTGTCCATCGCCACGCCGACGACGATCAGGAGCGACGTGCCGCCGAAATAGAACTGCACGCCCAGCCCCTCGGTCACGAACCGCGGCAGCAGCGCGTCGAGCTGCTCGCCGACGAACGGGATCGGCGCCACCTGGAAGCCGGCGATCAGGAACTCCGGAATCAGCGCCACGATCACGAGGTAGAGACCGCCGACCACGGTGATGCGGGCCAGGACCGTGTCGATGTACTCCGCCGTGCGTTTGCCGGGCCGGATGCCCGGGATGAAGCCGCCGTACTTCCGCATGTTCTCGGCGACGTCATCCGGGTTGAAGATGATGGCCGTGTAGAAGTACGCGAAGAAGATGATCAGGCCCGCGTAGACCAGGTTGTAGAGCGGCATGCCGTACGCGAGCTGGTCCACGATGGCCTGCCCCCAGCCGCCCTGCTCCATCATCGGCGCGAGCGTCGCCGGGAACGCGAGGAGCGACGAGGCGAAGATCACCGGGATCACGCCGCCCGTGTTCACCTTCAGCGGGATGTGCGTGCTCGTCCCGCCGTACTGCCGGCGCCCCACCACCCGTTTGGCGTACTGGACCGTGATGCGCCTGTGCCCGCGTTCGACGTAGATGATCGCCGCGATCACCCCGACCATCATCACCAGCAGGAACAGGATGCGGAGCAGGCTGATCTGCCCGGTCTGCATCTGGTCCACGGTGGTCAGCACGGCGCTGGGCAGGCCGACCACGATGCCCGCGAAGATCAGCAGCGACATCCCGTTGCCGATGCCGCGCTCGGTGATCTGCTCGCCGAGCCACATGATGAAGCTCGTGCCGGTGGTCAGCGTCAGCACGCACATCAGCCGGAACCCCCATCCGGGGTTCTGGACGAGCGCCAGGCCCCCCACCTCGGCCTGCCGCTCCAGGTAGATCGCGATGCCGGCCGACTGCACGACGGCGAGGGCGATGGTCAGATACCGCGTGTACTGCGTGATCTTGCGGCGGCCCAGCTCCCCTTCCTTCGACAGCCGCTCGAGGTACGGCCAGACGACCGTCAGGAGCTGCAGGATGATCGACGCGCTGATGTAGGGCATGACGCCCAGCGCGAAGATCGTCACCCGCGACAGGTTCTGGCCCGAGAACATGTCGTACAGCCCGAACATGGTGCCCTGGAGCTGACGGGCCATCTCGGCCAGCGCCGCCTGGTCCACGCCCGGCGTGGGGATATGGCTGCCGATGCGATACACGGCCAGCATGCCCAGCATGAACAGCACGCGGGTGCGCAGGTCCTTGACGGAGAACAGATTCGTCAGGGGATTGTCCATGTCCTCGCCTCGGCTGCGCTCAGGCCGCGCCGATGATCTCCGCCGCGCCGCCTGCGGCCGCGATCTTCTCCGCGGCCTTCCCGCTGAACCTGTGCGCCCGCACGGTCAGCCCCTTGCCGAGGTCGCCACGACCCAGCACCTTGATCGGCAGCCCGGGGCGGCGGACGACGCCACGCTCCCGCAGCAGCTCCGGGGTGACGACCGTGCCGGCGTCGAAGCGTGCCTCCAGCACGTCGAGGTTCACCACGGCGAACTCCGTCCGGAACAGGTTGTGGAACCCGCGCTTGGGGATGCGCCGGTGCAGCGGCATCTGGCCGCCTTCGAACCCGCGCTTGCTCTTGTAGCCCGACCGCGACTGCGCGCCCTTGTGTCCGCGCCCGGCCTGCACCCCCCGGCCGGACCCCTGGCCGCGGCCGACGCGCTTCTTCGCGTGCGTACTGCCACTTGCGGGCTTGAGGCTACTGAGATCCATAGGGTCATTCTCGATTGACGATTAATGATTGACGATTCATTGCCGATTGACGATTGCCGATTGATTGAGGATTGGTGATTCAGGTTTGGCGCCTCGGCAGCCGCCGGTCAATCGACAATCGACAATCCACGATCACCAATCCTCAATCGACAATCCACAATCGACAAGCCACGATCACCAATCGGCAATCGTCAATCGTTAATCGTCAATCAATCGTCAATCGGCAACCGTCAATCGTCAATCAATCCTCAATCACCAATCCTCGATCTTCAATTCTCAATTGCCACCGTCCCGCCATCCGTCCACTCTCACCAGATGGCGCACCTTGTGAATCATCCCGCGGGTCGCCGGGGTGTCCGGCAACTCCACGGTGTGGCGGATCCGGCGAAGGCCCAGGCCTTCCACCGTGGCCGCCTGCGTCCGGTTGAACCCGATCGGGCTCCGCAGCAGCGTGACCCGCACGCGCGCGCCGCCCTTCTGCTCCGTCCCGACCCGTCGTCTCGGCATCGTCTCCATCCGCACAGCGCTAGGCGCCGGCGGCCTCCCTGCGCGTGCGACCGCGCATCCGCGCCACGAACGCCGGATCCATCAGGCCCATCAGTCCGGAGAAGGTCGCACGCACGACGTTGTGCGGGTTCGCGGAACCGAGCGACTTGGTCAGCACGTTCTGAATGCCGGCCGACTCCACGACGGCCCGCACGCCGCCGCCCGCGATCAGCCCGGTGCCATCCGGCGCCGGCTTGAGGAGCACGCTGCCCGCCCCGAAGCGGCCCACCACCTGGTGGGGAATCGTGGATCCGTGCAGCGGCACGCGAATCAGGTTCTTCTTGGCCGCCTCGATCCCCTTCTTGATCGCCGACGGCACTTCCTTCGCCTTCCCGATGCCGAAGCCGACGATCCCGTGGCCGTCGCCCACGACCACCAGGGCGCTGAAGCTCAGGTTCTTGCCCCCCTTCACGACCTTGGTGACCCGGTTGATCGACACCACGGTGTCCTTCAGGTCCAGCTCGGAAGCGTCGATCTTCTCGCGCGTGCGCTGTTTGCTGCTCACGTCAGAACTCCAGCCCGGCTTCGCGCGCGGCATCGGCCACGGCCTTCACGCGCCCGTGATAGAGGAACCCGTTCCTGTCGAACACCACCCGCTTCACACCCTTCTCGATGAGGCGTCCGGCAATCGTCCTGCCGATCTCGCGCGCCCCCGCCACGTTCCCGCCGTTGGCGCCGCCCGACATGGCGCCCTTCACCGCCGGCTCCACGCTGGACGCCGCCGCCACCGTCGTGCCGGTGGCATCGTCCACGACCTGCACGTAGATGTGCGCGATGCTGCGGAACACCGTCAGCCTGGGCCGCTCCCCGCTGCCGCGGACGCGCGGCCGCAGGCGGTACTTGATGCGCTGGCGGCGATCCTCTTTCGTCTTGATTCGCATGGCTGGCTCACTTCCGGCTCACGGCTACGCGCCGGTCTTGCCCACCTTCTTCTTCAGCACCTCTCCCGTGTAGCGCACGCCCTTCTGCTTGTACGGGTCCGGCTTGCGGAGCCGCCGCATGTTGGCCGCCACCTGGCCCACGAGCTGGCGATCCGCCCCGCTCACGGTGAGATGCGTCATCTTGTCGATCGCCACCTCGATGCCCGCCGGCAGGTTGAACACGATCGGGTGCGAGTAGCCGAGCGCGAAGTGCACCTGCTTGCCCTTCAGCTCGGCGCGGTACCCGATGCCGACGATGTCGAGCTCCTTCTTGAACCCTTCCGACACGCCGGCGACCGCGTTGGCCACCAGGCTGCGGGCCAGGCCGTGGAACTTCTTCAGGGCCGGGTCGCTCCGCTCGGTGCGGGCCACCACGACGCCCTTGTCCTCGGTGAACGCGATGCCCTTCGGCACCGGCTGCGTCAGCCTGCCCTTCGGACCCTGCACCTCCACCGTGTGGGGCGTGATGGTGACCTTCACCCCTTTCGGCAGCGGAATCGGCTTCTTCCCAATACGAGACATGTCAGGTCCTTCGGCTCACGGCTCCGGGCCGGCTGCCTTCGACTTCGCTCAGGCCGGCCCCTGCATGTTCAGCGGTCACCAGACGTTGCACAGCACTTCGCCGCCGACGCCCGCCTTGCGCGCCGCGCGGCCGGTCATGACGCCCTGCGACGTCGTGAGGATGCTCGTGCCGAGCCCGCCGAGCACGTACGGCACGTCGGTCACTCCCAGATACACCCGCCGGCCCGGCCGGCTCACGCGCTCCAGCCCGGTGATCACCTTCTCGCCGTGCGGGCCGTACTTCAGCTGGATGCGGATCACGCTCCTCGCCTGGCGGCCCTTCTTCTCGGCCGGCTCCTCCACCAGGCGGAAGCCCTGGATGTAGCCCTCGTCCTGCAGGATGCGCGCAATCTCGGTCTTCAGCCGCGAGGCGGGCAGATCGACGCGCGTGTGCTTCGCGGTCACGGCGTTGCGGATCCGCGTGAGCATGTCGGCAATCGGGTCGGTCATGTTCGGAATCTCTCTGTCGTCATTCCAGCGGCCGGCTGACGGTCCCTTACCAGGAGCTCTTCGTCACTCCGGTCACGTCCCCTTCGAGGGCCAGCTTCCGGAAGCAGAGGCGGCAGAGGGCGAACTTGCGCATGTACGCCCGCGGCCGGCCGCACAGGCGGCAGCGGTTGCGCAGCCGGATGCGGTACTTCGGAGGCCTGGCTTCCTTGGCGATCTTGGCGGTTGTGGCCATGTGTGTGCTCTCGGCTGACGGCTGATCTAGTTCGCGCGGAACGGCATGCCCAGCAACTGGAGCAGCCTCCGCGCCTCCTCGTCCGTTCTGGCGGTGGTCACCACCGACACGTTCATCCCGCGCGCCTTGTCGACCTTCATGTAGTCGATCTCGGGAAACAGCAGCTGGTCCCGCAGGCCCAGCGTGTAGTTGCCGCGGCCGTCGAACCCCTTCGGCGACACGCCCCGGAAGTCGCGCACGCGGGGCAGCGCGATCGCGATCAGCCGGTCCAGGAACTCGTACATCCGGCTTCCGCGCAGCGTGACCATCGCTCCGACCGGCATCCCCTGCCGGAGCTTGAACTGGGCGATCGACTTGGTCGCCTTCCGCACGACCGCTTTCTGCCCGGTGATGCGGCCCAGCTCGTCGGCGCCGACCTCGGTCAGCTTGGCGTTGCCCGTGGCTTCCCCGAGCCCCATGTTGACGACGATCTTCTCGAGCCGCGGCACGGCCATCGGGTTGCGGTAGCCGAACTCCTTCTTCAGCGCCGGCACCACATCCGTGACGTAGCGCTCCCTCAGGCGGGTCATTTGTCCACCACTCCTTCACACTGGCGGCAGATGCGCACCTTCCGCCCGTCGCCCAGCACACGGCGGCCCACCCGCGTGGACTTGCCGCACTCGGGGCACACCAGCTGCACGTTGCTCGCGTGCAGGGCGGCCTCCCGCTCGACGATCCCGCCCTTGACGTTCTTCTGCGGGTTCGGACGCGTGTGCCGCTTGATCACGTTGATCCCCTCGACCACCAGGCGGTTGGTCGACGGCAGCACGCGCAGCACGCGCCCGCGCTGGCCACTGTCCTTGCCGGCGATCACCACCACGGTGTCGTTCTTCCGAATCGGCGTTTCGAGTCGCGACACGACCCTACCCTCTCCTTGTCACTCGCCCTTCACAGCACTTCCGGCGCCAGCGAGATGATCTTCATGAACCGGCGTTCACGCAGCTCGCGCGCCACCGGCCCGAAAACGCGGGTCCCCACCGGCTCGCCCTGGTCGTTCACGATCACCGCGGCGTTCCGGTCGAACCGGATGTAGCTGCCGTCGCGGCGGCGCTGCTCCTTCACCGTCCGCACGATGACCGCCTTGACGACCTGCCCCTTCTTCACCGCCCCCTCCGGCGTCGCTTCCTTCACCGAGGCCGTGACGATGTCGCCCAGCCGGGCGTAGCGGCCGGTCGAGCCTCCGATCGGGTTGATCACGGAGATCTTCCGCGCGCCCGAATTGTCGGCGACGTCGAGAATGGACCGCATCTGAATCATGGCTGCTCTCCGAAGGCCTGCCCCGACAGGGCGGACCGCTGCCTGCTCACGGCGTCACTCCCACCCGGGCCCTAGACCTGCGGCGCGCGGCTGACGACGCGCGTCACGACCCACCGCTTGCGCCGGCTGAGCGGACGCGACTCCGCGATCTCCACCGTGTCACCGGCCTTCGCCTCGTCGTCGGCGTTGTGCGCCAGGAACGTGGAGGTCCGGCGCAGGCTCTTGCCGTACAGCGAGTGGCGCACCTGCCGTTCCACGGCCACCACCACGGTTCGCTGCATGCGATCACTGACCACGGTGCCGGTGAGTTGTGTCTTCGCGCCCATCAGTCCTGTCCCCGTCCCTGCTCCAGGGTCTTCTGCGCCAGAATCGTCTTGAGTCGCGCCAGCGTGCGCCGTTCGGTGCGCACCTTCCCGGGGGCTTCCAGGTGCCCCATCGACTTCTGGATCCGGAGACGGAAGATCGCGTCCTCCAGGTCCGTCTCGCGGGCCCGCAACTCGTCCACCGACAGCTCGCGGAGATCCGCCGCCTTCATGACACCTTCTCCTGTCCGAAGCGCACGGCGAACCGGGTCCGGATCGGCAGCTTGGCCGCGGCCAGCTCCATCGCCCGGCGCGCATCGGTTTCCGTGACGCCTTCCATCTCGAACATCACGCGGCCGGGCCGGACGACGCACACCCACTGCTCCGGCGCGCCCTTGCCCTTGCCCATGCGCGTTTCCTGCGGCTTCTTCGTGATCGGCTTGTCTGGGAACACGCGCACCCAGATCTTGCCGCCGCGCTTGATGAACCGCGTCATCGCGACGCGGGCGGCTTCGATCTGCCGGTCGGTGATCCAGGCCGGCTCCATCGCCTTCAGCCCGTAGTCCCCGAACGACACGTCCGACCCGCGCCACGCCTTGCCCGCCATGCGGCCGCGCTGCTGCTTGCGGTACTTGACCTTCTTCGGCATCAACATGGCTCACACCCCACCTGACTCGCTCTACCCGGGCCGGCTGAAGCGGCCCCCTGCGACTGTCTCCGTCCCACTCGCCCTCTCTGCCCTGCCTCGCCCTGCTCGCCCGCTCAGGGCCTGGGCCGCCGCGGCGCGCGCTCCCGGTACTCCTCTTCGCGTCCCACGCGGGGCACGAGGCGCTCGCCCTTGTACAGCCACACCTTCACGCCGATCTGGCCGTAGGTCGTGTTCGCCTCCGCGAAGCCGTAGTCGATGTCGGCGCGGAGCGTCTGCAGCGGCAACTGCCCGTGCAGGTACCACTCGGACCGCGCGATCTCGGCGCCGTTCAGCCGGCCCGACACCCGCACCTTGATGCCGCGCGCCCCGAAGCGCAGCGCCGACTCGACGGCCTTGCGCATCGCCCGGCGGAACGCCACGCGCTTTTCGAGCTGCACGGCAACCGACTCGGAGATGAGCTGCGCTTCCAGCTCCGGCTTCTGGATCTCCTGGATGTTGACGAAGACCTCGCGGTTGGTCCGGCGCTGCACTTCCTGCTTCAGCTTGTCGACCTCGGTCCCCTTGCGGCCGATGATGATGCCGGGCCGCGAGGTGTAGATGTCGATCCTCAGCTTGTTGGCGGCGCGTTCGGTCTCGATCCGCGACACGCCCGCGTGCGAGAAGCGCTTCTTCAGGTCCCGCCGCAGGGCGAGATCCTCGTGGAGCAGCTTCGCGTACTCGCGGTCCGAGTACCAGCGCGATCGCCAGGTCTTGTTGAATCCGAGCCGGAACCCGTACGGGTGAACCTTCTGGCCCACAGTTCTCTCCTCGTGACGTCCTATGCCTTCGCCGTCCCACGCCGCTGCGCCGGCTTCTCCGCCGCCGCGCGCGTCTCGTCGGCCCCCACCCGAGCAATCGCCAGCGGCCGCTCGGCCACGCGCACGGTCAGGTGGGCCGATCGCTTCACCACGCGGAACGCGCGGCCCATCGGCGCCGGGCGCACGCGCTTCAGCGACGGGCCCTGGTTCGCGTAGCATGCGACCACGTACAGCCGATCGATGTCGCCGCCGAACCCGTCCTGCTGCTGCAGGTTCGCCACCGCCGACCGGAGCACCTTCGCCAGATCCCGGGCCACGGTCTTGCGCGTGAACTGCAGCGCCGCCAGCGCCTCGTTGACGCCCTTGCCCCGGATCTGATCGCAGACCAGGCCGGCCTTCTGCGCCGAGGTGCGCACCCCGCGGGCCGTCGCTTCTGCCTGCACCATGGCCCTAGCCCTTTCCTGCGGCCGGCGCCGGCGCCGCCGCCGCCGCGGCGGCCTTCTCGGTCTTCGTCGTGTGCCCCTTGAACGTCCGTGTCGGGGCGAACTCGCCGAGCTTGTGGCCCACCATGTTCTCGGTGACGTAGACCGGGATGAACTTCTTCCCGTTGTGCACCGCCAGCGTGTGCCCCACCATCTCCGGCACCACCGTCGAGCGGCGCGACCAGGTCTTGATGACCTTGCGGTCGTCCACCCGGTTCATCGCCTCGATCTTCTCGAGCAGCGACGTGTCGATGAAGGGACCCTTCTTGAGCGATCGACTCATGACCTACTTCTTCCTCCGCTGCACGATGAAGCGGTCGGTGTCCTTCCGGCGCCGCGTCTTGTACCCCTTCGTCGGCTGCCCCCACGGCGTCACCGGGTGACGGCCGCCGGACGTCTTGCCCTCGCCGCCGCCGAGCGGGTGGTCCACCGGGTTCATTGCCACCCCGCGCACGTGCGGCCGACGGCCCAGCCAGCGGCTGCGCCCGGCCTTGCCGATCGACACGTTCTCGTGGTCGAGATTCCCGACCTGTCCGATCGTCGCGACGCACTCGGTCAGGATCTTGCGGATCTCGCCCGAGGGCATCTTCACGGATGCGTAGTCGCCTTCGCGGGCCACCAGCTGCACCGCGGATCCCGCGCTGCGCGCGATCTGGCCGCCCTTGCCCGGCCGGAGCTCCACGTTGTGGATCATGGTGCCGAGCGGGATGTTCCGGAGCGGCAGGCAGTTGCCCGGCAGGATGTCCACCCCGTCACCGGCCACGACCGTGTCGCCGACCTTCACGCCGTTCGGCTGCAGGATGTAGCGCTTCTCGCCGTCGGCGTACGTCACCAGCGCGATCCGGGCGGAGCGGTTCGGGTCGTATTCGATCGTCGAGACCTTCCCGGGCACGTCCTTCTTGTCCCGGCGGAAGTCGACCACCCGGTAGCGCCGCTTGTGCCCGCCCCCGCGCCACCACGACGTCAGCTCGCCCTGGTTGTTCCGCCCGCCCGAGCGCGCCAGGCTCTCGGTCAGCGGCCGGTACGGCTCACTCGTCGTGATTTCGTCGAAGGTCTGCACGGTCTGGAACCGCGTGCCGGCCGACGTGGGTTTGTACTTGCGTATGGGCATGGCTGCTCAACCACCAATCGCCAATCACCAATCGCCAATCACCAATCACCAATCACTAATCACTAATCACTAATCACCAATGATTAGGCTCCCTGCAGGAACTCCGGGAGCTTCTCGCCCGCCCGCAGGCGGACGTACGCCTTCTTCCAGTCCGAGCGGCGCCCTTCGAAACGGCCCTGCCGCTTGACCTTGCCGTGCGCGAGCGCGGTCCGGACGCTGGCCACCTTGGACCCCAGCAGCCGCTCGACGGCCCGCTTCACGTCGATCTTGTTGGCGTGCCGCGCCACCTCGAACACGAGCGTGAGCCCCTCTTCCCGCATCACCGTCGTCTTCTCGGTGATGATCGGCCTCCGGATGATCTCGGTCTGCTTCACCATGACGCCTGCCGTCCTTCCCCGTCGCCGCTGCGGCTACGCCAGCGCGGCCTGCAGCTTCTCGAGCGCCGCCTGCGTCAGCACGACCCGGCGCGTGTCCATCACGTCCCGTGCCGTGATCCGGTTGCTGGCGAGGAGCCGCACCTGCTCGAGGTTGCGCACCGACAGCGCCAGCTTCTCTTCCGGGTGCACGTCCACGAGCAGCGCCTTGCCGTCGATCCCGAGGCGCTTCAGCATGGCGGCGGCCACCTTCGTCCTGATCTCGGCGGCGGCGAGCGCATCGACCACGATCACCTCGCCGTCCAGGAGCTTCTGCGTCAACGCCGCGCGGAGGGCTCCCTTCTCGGCCTTGCGCGGCATGGAGAACGCGTAGCTGCGCGGCTGGGGCCCGAACACCGTGCCGCCCTTGCGCCACAGCGGGTTCCTGATCTCTCCCACACGGGCGCGGCCGGTGCCCTTCTGCCGCCAGGGCTTGCGGCCGCTGCCGGCCACCAGCGCGCGGTTCTTGGTCGCGTGCGTCCCGCGGCGATCGGCCGCATTGGCCCGGACCACGGACTGGTGAATGAGATCCACCTTCACCCGCCCGCCGAACACCTCGTCGCTCAGGTCGACCGACCCGACGCGCTCGTTCTGCTGGTTGACCACATCGATCGTCATGACACCCGCCCTACTTCTTGCCCTTCTTCTTCACGGGCTCCTGCGCGATGCGAACGGGCCGGGGTGCGACCGACTTGCGGATCGTCACGTAGCCGCCCCGGGCACCCGGCACGGCCCCTTCGACCAGCAGCAGGTTGTTCTCGGCGTCCACCCGGACCACCTTCAGGTTGCGCACGGTCACGCGGTCGTGGCCCATGTGCCCCGCCATCCGCATCCCCTTCACGACGCGCGAGGGATAGGACGAGGCGCCGATCGATCCGGGCGCGCGATGGAACATCGAGCCGTGCGTGGCGCGGCCTCCGGCGAAGTGGTGCCGCTTGACCACACCCTGGAACCCCTTGCCGCGGCTGGTCCCGATCACGTCCACCTGATCGCCGTCGGCGAACATCGCGACGCTCACCTGGTCTCCGGCCTTGACGGCGTCGCCGCCCGCCTTCACCTGCACTTCACGCACCACCCGGGTCGGCGGCACGCCCGCCTTCTTGAAGCGGCCGCCGATCGCCTTGTTCACGCGCGCGGGCCGCTCGTCCACGAACCCGAGCTGCACGGCTTCGTACCCGTCCCGCTCGACGGTCTTGGCCTGGACGACCACACACGGGCCCGCCTTCAGCACGGTGACCGGCAGCAGGGCGCCGTCGGCTGCCCAGACCTGGGTCATGCCCATCTTCTTCCCGATGATTCCGGTAATCATTTCCCGTGTTCCTTGCCGAACGCCTTGATCTCGACGTCGACACCCGCCGGGAGATCGAGCTTCATCAGGGCGTCCACCGTCTGCGGCGTCGGCTCGAAGATGTCGATCAGCCGCTTGTGCGTCCGGATCTCGAACTGCTCGCGCGACTTCTTGTCCACGTGCGGCGAGCGCAGCACGGTCCACTTGTTCACGGCCGTCGGCAGCGGAATCGGCCCCGCGAGCCGTGCGCCGGTGCGCTTCGCCGTCTCCACGATCTCGCCGGTGGACTGGTCGAGGATGCGCGAGTCGTACGCCTTCAGGCGGATCCGGATCTTGTCGCTGAACATGGCCATGTGTGTATCTCTCTCGGCTCGGGGCTCGGGGCTACTCGACGATCTCCGTGATGGTGCCGGCGCCCACCGTCCGGCCGCCTTCCCGGATCGCGAACCGGCTCCCCTTCTCGATCGCCACCGGCGTGATCAGCTCCCCCGTGATCGCCGT
>Ga0194132_10011013_pt1 | contig 11822 bp, 12 predicted proteins | sample TA2KigOf80mmetaG_FD_148612 | JGI IMG/M metagenome (GOLD analysis project Ga0194132, IMG submission 148612) | Freshwater microbial communities from Lake Tanganyika, Tanzania - TA2015054 Kigoma Offshore 80m | ecosystem: Environmental > Aquatic > Freshwater > Lake | place: Tanzania: Lake... | reverse complement strand
GGTTTCTAATGCTCCCGCCCCCGCGGTTGTTACATTGTCCCAAGACCTGGTGCTTCTTTCGCATACCGCCAAGGAGGCGACCACCGAGTTCAGTGTCGGCGTGCTCGTCGTATCGCTACCGGTTGACTCAGATGATTTCCGATGGGTCGAGGGTGCCGCCCCGGTCTCCGGCGGACGTATGGATCCGACAGATGCCCCGCTCTCGTTGCTTCCCAAGAACCTTCCCGTAGTATTCTCCTACGAAACGCCCTCCCGGGCCGCGAGGGTTTCGGTGTTCGGCCGTCTGGCCGCCCCACCCAAGGTCGTATCTGCCATGTTGGTGTTCGAGATCGCATTGTATGATGCCCCGGGGAAGGATTCAACGTACACCGTTTCAGGCTCGTATGACATTCCAGCAACGGTGCTCTCAGCGACCGTCTCTGTGTTCGGTCAGCGCCTCGCCTCGTGACCGCCGCCAAGTCGCCCTCCTCCGGCCCATCTCCTCTGGTCTGATGCTCAACCCAACGGGTTCCTGGTGAACCAGGTGCGGCACAGGGTGCGCAAGCGCTCGGTGCTCAACTCGGGGCAGTGTGAGGCGGCCTCTTCGCTGTTCCCGTAATACGCCGAGGTGTTGGAGAAAGCCGCCTCGTAACACAGCGTCGATTTGTCGCCGCCTCCGGCCGCGTCGCAGTACTCTTCGATCCCGGCGCCTTTGAATGGTAGGCCGGCAAAGCGCGCCCGACCGAGGCCGCTGTGACAGTCGCTGGCGTACGGCTCTTCGAGTTTATTGCACTCGCCGAACTGTGCCTCTGGGGTGTCGCGGTGGATGTATACGATGTTTGCCAGCATGTCATAGCACTGGCCGCTGATCGTCGGGATGTTCATGTCTTTGCTCAAGTTTTTGCATACGATGTACGGATCTGCGGCGTATTTTTCGTCCCTACCGTGCTCGGCGAGTTCTTGCATGAATGCGCCGCTACCGCACGCCCCGAGGTCATAATCGACCGAGATCTGGAGGCACTTCTCGATCCCTCGGTAAATGTCCCCACCGGCCGCGAACACGAACCCGTGCCCCACGCCGTGGAAGCACTCCCACCGCGCAAAGCCTTCCCCCACTGAGCATCCCGTGATGAGGGTGTCAACGAGGCGTTCTGGTGCTACCTTCGTGGTGGTCGTGGCGATCACGCCGTGGTAATACCCGCTGCCGCAATTGGAGTCCCCCAAGGACATCGCTTCACTGATTGGGCGCATGTACGCCGCGACTTCACCGATGGAGTGGGTGGTGTCGTGGCACGCCCGTACCAGTGCAGGATTGGACTCGCCGTGCCGCTCCAGGGCTTGGAGCGCGGCCTCCGGGCCGATCTCCCATGCCAGCGTTTGATACCACTGTCGAAGGCACGGGGTCTGTACGACACAGTCATCTGACGGGATCTCTGCCGGATCCAGAGGGGCGATGGCGACCACCGCCGCCCCGGACTCGACTATAGCCTCCGTTGTACTGGTACCTGTGGTTCGGCCTATCAATACGAGTCCAAGTCCTAAGATCGATACCACCGCCATGATCCCTGCCGCGAGTACTCGGCGAGGCTTTCGCTGCGTCCGTGCCTCGTCCATGTCGCATGACAGTGCGGCTCGTCTTCCAGTGTGCAGGTCGGTGCGTACTACTGCACGCTGCCGCGCAAGGCCTCTTCTTCGTTTCGTCGGCACTCCTCGCCCGTTACACCTGCGAACCGGCCGCATACGCTTTGGTACGCCGATTTCGCTCCCCCGCTACCGGCCCACGCATTCGCTTCCGCCCATGCGATACCGTAATAACACGCAGGCTGGACGTTTGATGGGCAAGCCTCCATCGCATCCGCTACCTCCATCGCGTACTCATAATACATGCCCTCCCCTACTCCCATTCCGCAACTCTCGTGTAGTGGTGCCGCCGGGCAGAGTTTGGCCACACCACGTGCGTCAAGCCCGACCCGGCCGCCCAGGAGCCAAAGTTTGGACCAGCACTCGGTTTGGTACTCGCCTTCCAGGCTCGGACAGAGGTTGGTGACTTCTTCCAAAGTGAGACGCAACGCGCTCGCCTTCGCGCCCTGGCTCGGATTCTCCGATGCGTAGGCCATGTACACGCCACCCGCACAGCCACCGATCTGACCCTCGCCCACGCCGGCGCAGTATAGTACGGCTTCTCGCACGCTACCGACGCTTTGGAGTGAGATAGCGTGCCCGACGCCGTGGGCACAACTGCCGCGTGCATACGCAATCTCGTTCGCCCCGAGCCCGCCGATGGTGCCGCCGTCTTCGTAGGCGCGGCATGCCTCGGGGATGCCGGCTGCCAGATCGTCAATCGAACTTCGCAAACTCCAGCCCTCCAAGACTCCGTGTTGGTAACCATACAAGCATCGTCCATCGTCGAGTTCGAGCAGCGCGGCCACCCCGCGAGCAGGGTCGCTGCGTCGCCCGATCTCGTGTGCCACAATATGGCACGCATTTGCCACATCCGGGCTCGGATCGGCGGCAAGCGCGTCGCGCAAGACGGCAAGGTACGCGCCGATCTCCTCGTACCCGATCACCTCCGGGAGGTTCGCCGCGCAGATCCCGCCGATGCAATTGCGCCCCGTTCCGCTCTGATCGATGTCGACCTCGACGGCTACGGTGTTTCCAGTCTCGTTTTCCGGCGCCGTGTCGCTTCCCCGTAGTGTGAACACCGCCAAGGTCACCCCGAGGAGGACGCCCACCCCCACGACGATCGAGGTTGCGAGTCGGTTGCGCATGCATCCCTACGGTGCGCGACGCGCCCCAACCGGCACGCGCCTGCCGGTTTGTGGCGATACTGGGATTATGGACATCGTCCCTCTCCGGGTGGTACCCGAGCGGCATCATTGGATCAATACGATCGTGGGTCTGCTTGACCAAGCGTTCAATCTCACCGATGACGAGCAAGTGTTCGCGATTGGTTTTGTCGACAAGTTGCTCGATCTCATTCAAATACCGGATCGCGGCGACCCCGTCGCCCTTCCTATTCCGGTGGTGCTCGAGGTTTCTGCGCAGGTCTATACCACGCAACTCGATTCGGCCCGAGGCCTGGATCTGGTTCGCCCGGTCCGTGCCGTGCGCCAAGGGGACGTACAAGTCTCGGTCGAGACCTGGGTGGAGGCCCTGCTCTCGTTGGTACTCACCGCATATCCAGAGTTCTCCCCCGCCGAGCGTCTTATAACGGCCAAGTCGTTCCGCGACCTGCTCGATTCGATTGGCGTGCCTGATCGCGCCGCTTCGTTCCTCCCCGACGATGTGGTGCGCATCGCGCGCGATGTCGATACCAGATGGTGATGGGTTTCTGCGCCTGACCCAGCACGGAGGTGCAGGCGCTTAGCTGCCGTGTGTCAGCGTTCTGGGTTGTTCGGCCACTCCCAGGCCTCTTCAACGATCGCGATCATCTCGTCGTCGTTGACGACGCCGCCCACGGCGGTTTCTGGACACAGTGAGTCTGGGTAGACTGCGGCAACTGTGGTCCCGTACGCAATTAGCACCGCTTCATAGTCCCCGCGACCCTTCGTCACCTCCGCGTAGCTCTCCAACCACGCCAGCGGCTGCATACCCCGACCCCGACTAAAACAGTAATCCCGACCAAGTGCGATTACCGATGCGCCATCACTGTTACGAGATACTGGGACGTCGCGGAAATCACCTTCGATCCGGCGCACGCTCGTGGCGATAACCTCTTGCAAGATTACGAGAAACCGGTCCTCGGCGGCGGGTGGGAGCGTTGGAAGGCTGGGGTTCCACGTCTCTTCGGTCGAGTACACGCCGTTCGCTGGCGCAGGAAGTGTTGTCTGCCCGGCGCCTGCGGTACCGCTCAAAGTGGCGGTGTCGACCTTCGGCGCCTGTGCGGTGCACCCGCCGATCACCATGGACAGGGCCGCAACATAGATCACTACGCTGCCCGCTGGCGTGCGTCGGGTTGTGGTGCGCATGGCATCCACCGTGTCGCCTCGGCGGACATAAGCCAAGCAGGCCTGGTGCTGCACTGGTTCGCGTCGAACACACCCCAATCATCGAAGCCGAAGGTTGGGTTGTTGGATGTTTTGCGTCGATCGTCGGGAGAAAATATGGTTGCTTCCCGCTCACGCCACGCAGGGATCGGAAATAGCCGTTTGGTGGACAGGTTTTGCGCACTCGCCTCAATTGCGTTCTGCCTCCTTGATGTACGATGTATGTGTATGCATGAAGCGGCCCCCGCAGACGAGGTGTACATTTGGCATGTCTGGCCGTCTCGCCGTTACCCTGCGAGTTCGCTCGAGGAGCAGCGCCTTGTTCGCGACCTCTCCGCGGCCGGGAAACTCCCGCCGGGGAAGATTATCCAGCATGAACGAGGCGACACGACCACCGTGCTCAACGCGCTGCGGCTCGGCCTCACCTTCGCGCAACTGCTCGCCGTCGCACCCGGGTTGAGGCCCGATCGTTTGCTCTCGGCGTACCGCCACCTGGATCGTCTGCGGGAGCGTTCGATCGAGTCGTTCGCCACTCTGCTGGACGACCCCACCTCGACCTCCGTCGTTCAACACTTCCAACATGCCGCCACCTTGCTGCCGGTGCCGACATTTCACCTCATGGCGGGCATTGATGCCTCGACCGCCCGCGAGCGCACCAAGGTCCTCAACGACATTCGCCGCCAACTCGCCGCTACCCGTAATGCGGCCCTCGCGCAGGAGGCGCAGCTGCTCGCTGCTGACCTCGATGGCCTCTCCAAGGTTCGCCTCGGTCGCATGTTGTACGATCCGTATATCGGTGGACTCTGGTCGCATCCGTATTACGCCCCGATTCGGGTGGGTACCCTGGTGCCCGATCGCGTCCGTGATTTGCTCGGCGAGCGCGACTGATGCGCACTCCTCGTTGGTTCCCGCCTGTCGCGCTCTCTGTCGCAATCCTCGTCATAGGTCTCGTGTTCGCACGTCGCCCCGAGTACAACGCCGGCGGTCGCACCACGATGGTGATTGTTTCATGTATCGCCAGTGTGCTCCTGGGTGGGTTCTCCGCTCTGTATGTTTACGTCTTCAAGCCCCGTCTCGGTGCGGCCACCGGGCATGTCCTGCTCTCGCTTGTGGTGTTCACCCTTGCCGGCACCGTCGCCTGGATCCTTCCCGCCTGCCCGAGCGACCCGACCGGTCCCCGCTGTACACCTACAGATGCCGTCGCAAACGGATTCGCGATGATGCTCGTCGCGCTCTTATTCTCAGTCGTCGTACTCTTGTGGCATGTCACGCAACGTTCCGTACAGCTGTTGTTCCGTGCAGTGCGCCCGCTGCTACCGACTAAGGTGAAATCCCGTCATCGGGACAGGCGGACCAAAGCCGGAGCCAGGACCAAAGGTACGAATGGATCCAAGTCCAACAATCCCGCAACCAGTCCCCGACATGGCGCGCGGGGCTCGGCGCGCAAAAAAAGAGGCTCGGTCCGCACGCCCGACACGGGGAAGTAACACCCGCCGAGCAAGCTACACTCCCTCGCGCGTCCCGACCGGGGTGTTAGTCGCTATAGGTGTTGGTCGTCATTGAAGGGATGCGCCCGTCCCGCCGGTGATTCCAACGTGCGCATGCCGCTGATCCGACCCCTATTGGCGCGGCGGTTGGACGTTTCGTTTGCGCAAACCGGAACGTTCGAGTGCTCGCAAAAGGCCGGAGAGTTCTTTGCGCCGTTTCGGCGCCGCACAGTGGCTGAGGGCGAACGCCTCGGCAAAGATCTCGTCTCGTGCTACCGATGCGTACGTGCCGAGCTTTTGGGAGATCTGGTCGCGCAACGCCAGCCGTGTCGCACTCTGGCGAGTCTCGCCGCCTTGGTGCGGGCCGTACGTATGCTCGGGGGCGATGAAGCACGGGTAGTTGATGAGGTGCTTGCGCCACTGGCGCACTTTCGGTTTCGCCCCGCCAAAGATCGTTCGGCTGATTGCGCCGTACACAGCCTCGCCGCATCGCCATCCGCCGTTGGCGAAGAGTTCTCCCTCCACGAGGTGTCCAAACTCGTGTACGAACACGAACGTAGCTTCACTGGTGGCCAGCGTTGGTGTACGCAATGGTCGTCCGAGTAGTTCGGCTCGTGCGTTTCGTCGCTGCCAGAACTCACGCAAGGTCCGGTAGGCTCTCGCCTTGGAGAACACGCCACCCAGTTCGATGACGCCGCTGCGGGAGATGTTCCGTGCATCGCCGAGCCACGCCCGCTCGCGCCGCAAGTCGTTGCGCGGCCACACGTACATGTCGTCTTCCCGGATGTATTCAAGGAGGGATGGGAGGTCCTCCACCGCGTACGTTTCGGCTGCTTCGCGCAAGGTTGGGAACATCGCCGGGTAAATGGTGCTCAAGCCCAGCGCGCCGCCTTGCATCACGCCTGCTCCGGCGGAGAAGTCGACGTAGTCAGGTTTCACTTCCGGGTATCGTTCGCGTAGCGCGATGTACACGTTGCACAATTCGTATGCGAGTTCGCCCGGGAGCTTGGTGAGGTGGCGCGCTTGGAAGCCCGCGTTGTCATGCGCACGTTCCCAGCGCTCGATCTTCTTCGCCAAATTGCGCAAGCTCGCGCCGTCGCGGTACCGCAGTTTGAGGGTCTTGGCGACGAGGCCCAGTTCAGGGTAGCCTCCGGGGTGGTGGGTGATCATCGCCATGTCTATAATGGTGCCGTTCGGCCCCCCTCGAGCACTCCGCCAGACCCCCCTCAGATACGGGTTTCCCCTACCCCCGGCCGGGGTAGGGGAAAGTAACGCCTTGGGTACCAACCCCCACCGGCCCGCAAAGATCCGTCCGGCTCGACCCGGGTCCGACCCTGTAACGTGCAAGTCTCGATCCGCCATCGCCCCGCCTACTCGCTCGCCTATGTCTCCCTCGACGCCGGCGAACGCATCTTCGTGGAGCGCGGCGCAATGGCCGCGATGTCCGGCGGCATACACGTACAAGCTTCCCTAGGTGGGACACGGATGAAGTCGGCGTTCGCGCGGCAAGTGGTGGGCAACGAGGGGTTCATGTTCGCGGTGTACGAAGCCGAACTCTTCGGCGCCTGGGTCGCGCTCTCCCCACCGCGCCCGGGTGATGTCGAGGTACTCGATATTTCCGGTGACAGTTTCCTGGTGCAGTCCGGTTCGTTGCTCAGCTACTCCGAGGGCGTCGATATCTCACTCCGCTACGGAGGGGTGCGCTCCGTAGTGTTGCAAGAAGGCATCGCGTACATCCGCGTCACCGGTGAGGGCAGCGCGATCATCGCCTCTTACGGCGCCATCGAGCGCATTGAGGTCGGCCCCGGCGAGTCGTTGATAGTGGATACCGGTCACCTGGTCGCGTTCACCGAGTCGATGGAGTTCACCTTCGGTCCGCTCTCCTCGATCACCACCGCGGCGCTCTCCGGGGAGGGAATCGTCGCCAAGTTTACCGGCCCCGGCTCGGTGCTGCTGCAAACACGGGCCGAACGGGATTTCCGCAACCTGCTCTCCCCCGACCGCGAGCAAAACGACCCGAAGGATCGCTAACTTCGCAGCCGATTGCCATCTTGAGCTCTCCGGTAACGGTCCAGTACCCATGGCCCCCCGTCCCGCTCGCACCGTCAAGCCCACCAAGCCAGTGAAATCGGCATCCGCGCCCCCCGCAGATGACTCCCCGTTCGCGTACACGGCCGCCGATTTGCAAGTACTTGAGGGGCTTGACGCGGTACGCAAGCGCCCGGGCATGTACATTGGCTCCACCGACGGTCGTGGGCTCACCCACATGGTCTTTGAGATCGTGGACAACGCGGTGGACGAGGCGCTCGCCGGGTTCTGCACCCATGTCGAGCTGGTGCTGCACACCGACGGTTCCGTCTCCGTCGCCGACGACGGTCGCGGTGTACCTGTCGACGTGAACCCACAAACCGGTCTCACTGGTGTCGAGTTGGTGTTCACTAAACTGCATGCGGGTGGCAAGTTCGGTGGCTCGGGCTACAAGGTCTCTGGTGGTCTTCACGGCGTCGGAGCGAGCGTGGTGAACGCACTCTCGAGCCGTCTCGACGTCGAGATTCTGCGCGATGGGAAATTGCACTCGATGTCCTTCTCCCGCGGCGCGGCAGGCGTCTTCACCGGCGACAAGTTCCGCCCCTCCCAAAAAATCGTCACAACCACCGTTCCCAAAGATCTCCGCAAGGGTTTTTGCACCGGCTCACGTCGCACCACCGGCACGCGTGTCCGTTTCTGGAAAGACGCCGAGATGTTTCTCGCTGATGCCACCTTCGATGTCGGTTTGATCAGGGAACGTCTCGCGACCTCGTCGTATCTCGTTCCCGGGCTGACGCTCTCGCTGCAGGTCGCCGACGCCGAGCCCGAGGTGTTCTTCTCGAAGAACGGGACGAAGGATCTTGTCGCATCACTCGCCGCCTCCCCCGCCCACCCGCCGATTCACCTAGTGGGCCGCGGATCGTTCACGGAGAAAGTACCGCTCCTCTCCGATGATGGGTTGCGCACTGGCGAAGTGGAGCGCGACGTTGAGGTCGATGTCGCGCTGTGTTGGACCACCGGTTTCGATTCGCTCACGAAAAGCTACGTCAACATCGTCGCCACCCCCAAAGGAGGCACCCATGTCGCCGGCCTGGAGCGGGCGCTGGTGAAGGTACTGCAAGATCTCGCCTCACAGGGTCGCACCATGAAAGCGTCCGAAGATCCGCCGGAGAAGGCTGACGTGCTTGAAGGGCTCGTTGCCGTCGTGGCCGTACGGTTCCCCGAGCCCCAGTACGAGGGTCAGACGAAAGAAGTCCTCGGCACTGCCGCCATCGCCAAGGTGGTCGCCGACGCCGTCTCCGCAGGGCTCGACGCCGCATTCGCCGCCCGCGGCGGCAAATCCCTCGCCAAAGGGATCGTGGAGAAGGTGGTCTCAGCCGCCCGTACACGCCGCGCGCTGCGCGCCCAACGCGAGGTGCTGCGTCGTAAGTCCGCCCTCGAGTCTTCCGCTCTTCCCGCCAAACTCGTCGATTGTCGCAGCTCCGACCTCGACCGTACCGAGTTGCTCATCGTCGAAGGGGATTCGGCGATGGGTACGGGTAAATCCGCCCGCGACGCCGAATTTCAAGCGCTGCTGCCGATTCGCGGCAAGATTTTGAACACGCTGCGCGCCAGCGAGCAAAAGATGCTCGAGAACCAGGAGTGTGCCGCGATCATCGCCGCCCTCGGTGCCGGATGTGGTCGCACGTTCGACCTCGAGTCAGTGCGCTACGGGAAGTTGATCTTGCTCGCCGACGCCGACGTCGACGGCGCCCACATCCGTTGTCTCCTGCTCTCGTTGGCCTGGCGCTACATGCGACCGCTGCTCGAAGCGGGCCGCATCTACGCCGCCGTTCCACCCTTGCACCGTGTCTCGATCACCGGTGAGGAGCCTCGCTACACGTACTCTGACCCGGAACTGCAAAAACTGCTCGCCGACGCCGCCACCCGCAAGCGCATCGTGCGCGAGGTGCAACGCTACAAAGGTCTCGGGGAGATGGACGCCAACCAGTTGTTCGACACCACGCTCGACCCCTCCCGCCGTCTGTTGCGTCGCATGACGCTTGACGACGCCGCATACGCCTCAGAGACGTTCGAGTTGTTGATGGGCGACGAGGTGGCCCCCCGCCGTGATTTCATTGTCGAGGCGTCTGGCGACTTTGACCGCTCCAGCCTCGATATCTGACCCCGCCGCGCTCCGGTTCCATCCCTCCGCCGCAAAGGTAGGGGGTGGAAAGGAAGTCAGTCCAGCTCCCAATTTTCTCCAGATTCCTGGAGACTGGATCTTGTCGCCAAAACATGAGTACCATAATCATACTGCTCCCCCTCGTTGCCTTGGGCGTCTCGTTTCTCGCCGTGCGTCGTTCGCGCCGCACTTACCGCACCCGCCAGGCGGAACAGCAACTGATCGCCGATTTGCAAGACGCGTTTGAAGAGTTTCGTCTTGATCGCCGCCGTGGCGGTTGAGATATCCCCGATCAACCTCGCATAAGCACGCACCGCTCGTCTGGTTCACATCAGGCGGGCGGTGCGACGTATTCCGCCCCGGTAAGGTACGTTCGGCATCCTTCTCCCCCGTCCCAACCCTGCCCGCGCTGCCCCGGTCTGGGCCCGTGAAGATTGGCTGCAGATTGGCCGCAGATTGGCGCTCTGCGGTGGTTCTGGCGGCGTTTTCGCTGTATTTCCCTATGTATTAAGCCGTTCCGCCACCGACGGCCCCGGTTTCACCACTCCCACCCCAATCGCCCAGTGAGGAGGGGGTGGTATGAGAACGCTCGCTGTACGGCCCCGCTCTGTCTGGGAGTGTGTCGCGCTCGCGCTATTTGCCGTCGCCGTGGTGCTGCTCGCGCTTCTCGCCGGTGCTCCGGTGCCGTCGCCGTTTGCGGCACGTACCGCGGTGGTGGAACCCCAGGCCGCTTCGCCCGGTTTCTCCCTGCTGGCCTCCGATGATGATGGTCCTGCAACATGGGCGTGTGCCACCTCGATCCCTGTCGGGTTGAATACAGGTTCGCTCTCCTCGGTTGATGCCGCGTCGCTGCGCAGCGATTTGCTTGCGTCGTTTGATACGATCGCCGCCGTGTCAGGTTTTCGTTTTGTCCTCGCCGGAGACACTGACGAGGTGCCCGATTCTCGTTGGGGTAAGGAATGGGCTTCGCGTGCCCCAGGTATGCCAGTGGTGGTTGCGGTCGTTCCCGAATCCGCCTCCGATCTCGCTTTTACCCATGCGGCTGCCTCCGGCGGCGGGTTTCTCCGCCGCGAGGGCGGTTCGTTGCGTATCTCCTCCGGTTTCGTGCTGTTGCACGCCGAACATATCTCCGACTATCGCCCCGGTGCGGGTTTCATGTCGCGCCAGGCGCTCTTGATGCACGAGTTGCTGCACGTGCTCAATGTCGGGCATAACGATGCCGCATCCTCGATCATGACCCCGTCGCTCGCCGATTCGTACGGCACCCTCGGCGCCGAGGATGTGGCCGCGCTCACGCAACTCTCCAAAGCCGCCTGTTAGCGCCACCCGCCCGCGGTGTCGGCGTGCACAAACAGAGAATCCTTACAACTCCGCTCTGGTTTCGTCTACCCCGTCGGGTGTCCCGACTGACCGTTTGCGGTTAGTACAGGGCCTTGTCTAAGTCGCGCACCCGCCCGGCCAAGCTGGTCAGGAGTTTCTGCGTCAATGCGGGAACGTCGCGCAAGATACCGTGGAAATAGCGCTGGTTGATGACGAGCACGTCTACTTCGGTGCTGCATACGACACTTGCCGTCCTTGGCCCGTTGTCGAGTAGTGCGAGTTCACCGACCATGGAGCCCGCCCCTACGCTCGCGATTTTCTTCCCGCCGCGTTGAACGGTGGCCACACCCTTCAAGATGATGAATGCTTCCCGGCCGAGTTGGCCTTCCTCGATGAGGGTTTGGCCTGGTTTGAATGACGCCTCATCACCGCCAGCGACGATGCGGGCCAGGTCTTTCTGGCTGCACGCCGCAAACAACGGGACGTGGTGCAAAGTGGTCAATGAGTTGATTCGCCTGCGTTTGGGTGTGATGGTTCTGTGTTTCATAGGTAATATAAATAGTGACGGGACCACCCTTGTTTTGGGTTGGTTCTCGGGGTGATGGTTGTCTCAGCCTCGTGTGCTTGCTGCCACACCGCTCGGTTGTGTGAAAGCCACCCCCATCCCAAAGGGCTAAGACCTGAGCCAAGAGATACGGGCCAAGATGTGGGCCAAGATGTGGTCCAAGATGTGGTCCAAGATGTGGTCCAAGATGTGGTCCAAGGTGTGGGCCACACCGGTGTGCGGCTTTGTTCTCCGGTTATTCCTTGATTGGTTTTAGGTTCGCGCACCAGATCCACTCGGTACGCGCGTACCCG
>Ga0194132_10011011_pt1 | contig 11823 bp, 9 predicted proteins | sample TA2KigOf80mmetaG_FD_148612 | JGI IMG/M metagenome (GOLD analysis project Ga0194132, IMG submission 148612) | Freshwater microbial communities from Lake Tanganyika, Tanzania - TA2015054 Kigoma Offshore 80m | ecosystem: Environmental > Aquatic > Freshwater > Lake | place: Tanzania: Lake Tanganyika... | reverse complement strand
GTCAGACTCTTGAGCAAATTCAGCCCGGTTGTACTCAACCCAGAACCAGAAAACCTCAAAACCAACTGTCCATTTACTTCTTGGACACTACACTAGTGCATGGCGGGCAGGGAAACAAAAGCGATTTGCGATCCCACTGGCCTTTGTTCAATTGGGACAATTCTGGAGGCTGGATCATGGCATCGTTACACCTTCTGCGGCGATTGGCCCTTCGCCTCTTCTTCCTATCACTAGCAGCGGTTTTGACCGCCTACGCCCAAGCAGCGAAGCTGAATGTGCTGCTGCTGGTGGCTGACGATCTCAACTGCGATTTGGGGAGTTATGGCCACTCACGCGTCCAGTCACCGAACATTGACAGACTGGCAGGCCGCGGGGTGCGCTTCGAAAGAGCCTACTGCCAGTTTTCCCTTTGCAGCCCGAGCCGCAGTTCTTTCCTGACAGGGCGGCGACCGAACGTCACTCAGATTCGCTCCAATCCCAGGTCCGGGCAGTTCTCCACCGATTACAAGCCCACGCCGCACTTTCGCGAGTTCCTGCCAGACACTGTCACGTTGCCACAACTGTTTCGCCAGCAGGGCTACTTTGTAGCTCGTGTGGGAAAGCTCTATCACTACGGAGTTCCCGGACAGATCGGCACGAGCGGGCTGGATGACCTGGAGTCCTGGGAGTACTTCGTCAATCCGGCTGGGCGCGACAAGGCAGAGCAAGACAAGGTCTTTACCCTCATTCCGGGCAGTTATGGAGCTACCCTAAGCTGGCTGGCTTCAGACGGGTCGGATCTGGAACAGACGGACGGCCTCAGTGCCACGGCCGCCATCAGCTTGCTCGAACAACAGCACGACAAGCCTTTCTTTCTGGCGGTCGGTTTCTATCGTCCGCACACTCCCTATGTTTCCCCTAAGAAATACTTCGACCTGTACCCTCCCGACAAGATTGCCCTGCCCTCGCTCTCGGCAGACGACCGATCGAGGACGCCCGAGGCCGGCTATGCCAGCGCCAAGCAAGAACAGGAAACCATGACGGATCGCCAGCGGCGGGAAGCCATCCAAGCCTACTGGGCCGCGACAACTTTTATGGATGCGCAGCTGGGCCGGGTTCTGTCGGCGCTCGATCGTTTGCAGCTGGCGGCCAACACGGTGGTGGTCTTGCTCAGCGATCACGGATATCACCTGTACGAGCACGGGCTCTGGCAAAAGATGAGCCTTTTCGAGAACTCGGCGCGGGTGCCTTTAATCATCGCCGCGCCCGGCGCGAAGGGCAACGGACGGCTGTCCAGAGCTTTGGTAGAGCTGGTGGACCTCTATCCTACCCTGGCGTCTCTCTGCGGCCTGACTGCCCCGCAGTACCTTGAAGGAACCAACCTGAAACCGGTGCTTGACGACCCGACGACGAACGTCAAGGAAGCCGCATTTACGCAGCTGCGCCGCGGCAGCGACTACGACGGCTACAGTATTCGAACCGCCCGCTGGCGCTACACACTTTGGGATGATGGCAGAAGAGGCGAGCAGCTGTTCGACATGGAAGATGACCCACGCGAAACCAGGAACCTGGCCGCCGACCCGAAGCGCGCCGAGGTTGTGGAGAGTTTGAAGAGCCAGTTACGCGCCTACGCTCAAGCTCAACGCTAGGAAACGCAGCCAGATCGACTGCTTCACAGCGTCTTTGCGATCCAGGAGCCGGGAACGACGATGGTGTCTTCGCGGTCCGGGCCCGTGGAGATGAAGGAGAACTCGGTCTCGGTAACGTCGGAAAGCAGCTTGAGGTAGTCCTTGGCCCGCTCTGGGAGCTCCTGGTAACTGCGAATACCGGCTGTCTTGGTTTGCCACCCAGCGACGGCTTCGTACACGGGTCTCACCCGGTCCAGCACTCTGATTTCCGCCGGAAATTCTTCAAGCTTCGAACCACGATACTCGTAGCCCGTGCACACGGGGATTTCGGCGAACTCGTCCAACACATCGAGCTTCGTCAGAGCAATTGCCTGAAGATTGTTGATCAGAGCAGAGTAACGCGTTGCCGGGCCATCGAACCAGCCACAGCGTCGCGGGCGGCCCGTTGAAGCTCCATACTCGGCGCCACGCTGCCGGATGGTTTCGCCAACACTCCCGTTCAACTCGGTGGGAAGCGGGCCTGAGCCGACTCGCGTGGTGTAGGCTTTGGCAATTCCAATGGCTCCGGTAATCAATGACGGTGCTACGCCGGTGCCGACACAAGCGCCCCCGGCCGAAGCGCTCGACGAGGTGACGTAAGGATAGGTGCCATGATCGATGTCGAGCAGCGTTCCTTGTGCCCCTTCGAATAGAACTCTCTTTCCGGCGCGAACCTGGCGATTCAAAAAGGCGGCGCTGTCGACGGTGAATTCCTTCAGCTGAGCTGCGTAGCCTAGGTATTCTTCGTAAATACTCTGCGCGTTCAGAGCTTCACCCTTGTACAACGTTTGGATCAGGCAGTTCTTTTCGGAGGTAACAGAGAAGATGATCTCTTTGAGGACCTCGGCATCGAACAGGTCGATGACACGTACACCGCGCCGGCCAGTTTTGTCTTCGTACGCCGGACCGATGCCGCGGGAGGTGGTGCCGATCTTCTTGTCGCCGCGGGCAGCCTCAGCGGCCGTTTCCACGACCCGATGGTAGGGCAGGATCAGATGGGCCCGGTTGCTCACGAACAGATTACCTCGCACCGGGATTCCTTCGTCTTCCAACATCTTGACTTCGCTAAGAAAGGCTTTGGGATCGAGAACGACGCCCGGCCCAATCATGCAAACCTTGCCGGGATGCAGGATGCCCGAGGGAATCAGATGAAGAACGAACTTCTTCCCTTGCACAATGACCGTGTGGCCCGCATTGTGCCCTCCTTGATAGCGGGCAACGATGTCGAACTTCTCCGTTAACAGATCGACGATCTTTCCCTTGCCTTCATCTCCCCATTGAGCACCAATCACAACAATATTTGGCATGATGGTCCCACAGAATGCCGCTTCAACAGCGCACTGCACTCAAGTCCGATTGGCGCCGGCCCACGTCCGGATTCGACAGTGTTCGGAACAAGCCACTGCGCCGATCCGTTCCGGAAAGCCCGAAAAGCCGTTTCTCGCGCAAGAGAGCCCTGGGCATCGGAGATCGGATTGCCGACTGCTTTCTAGAGATGCTTGTCGATGATCGTAGAGATCGACTCTTTGGAAGTTGAACCTACAATCTGCTCCTTTACCATACCATTTTTGAAGAGGAGCAGCGTCGGAATCCCCTTGATATTGTAGCGCGACGAGGTGGCGATGTTCTGGTCCACGTTAAGCTTCGTGACCTTGGCGCGTCCCTGGTAGTCTTTGGCCACAGCGTCAATCGTTGGGGCAATCGCCTTACAGGGTGCACACCATTCGGCCCAGAAATCCACCAAAACTGGAACATTCGCTTTCAAAACTTCTAAATCGAAGTTGTTATCCGTTACTTCCACCGTATTAGCGCCCACAATGATTGCTCCGTTTCTTCGAACTCACGCCAGAGATTGGTAAAGCTCCACATATCGTTGGGCCGACCGGGACCAGGAAAAATCCCGTTGCATGCCGTTCCTGACCAGTTCCAGCCAGCGCGCCGGCATGCGATAGACTTCCAGTGCCCTTCGCGCTGTGCCCAGCAGGGCTTCCGGAGAGTATCCATCGAACTTGAATCCCGTGCCTGTGGACGAGTCCGAGTAGTCCTGGATCGTATCATCCAGCCCGCCAGTGGCCCTCACCAAAGGCACGGTGCCATACTTCAACGAGTAGATCTGGTTAAGCCCGCAAGGCTCGAAGCGCGAGGGCATCAGGAGCAGGTCGGCGCCTCCCTCAATCTTGTGAGCTAGCCATTCGTCGTAACCGATTTTGGCGGCGACATAGGCAGGATATCGTTCTTGCAGCGCCAAGAAGAATCGGGTGTAGCGTTCGTCGCCCGTTCCCAGGACAACCATCGAGAAACCGTCCTCAACCATCGTGCCTGCCACCGCCTGCAAGAGATCGAATCCTTTCTGGTCTGCCATGCGGGAAATGATTCCGATCAACGGACGGTCCAAGGAGTTGTCGATGCCGAACTGATTCAGCAGCTCCATCTTACATTGCTGCTTGCCTTGCAAGTCCTTCACCGAGTAATTGGAAACCAGCCACGGGTCCTGCTCTGGATTCCACTGGGTGTAGTCCACGCCGTTCAAGATGCCAGTCAGATCAGCAGCCCGCTTCTGAAGAACGCCTTCCAGCCCGCAACCGAACTCAGGCGTACGAATCTCCTGGCTATATCGTTCGCTGACCGTCGAAAGCTTGTTGGCGAACACGATGCCTGCCTTCAACAGATTGATGTTGCCATAAAACTCCAGCTGCTCCATGTTAAACAGCTCAGCCGGCAAGCCGAGGCGCGCCATCGTCGAACGCGGAAAAACCCCCTGATAGGCCAAATTGTGAATCGTTAGCAGTGTTTTGGTGTTCTCGAAAAATGCATCGCCGCGGTACAAAGTCTTCAGGTAGACCGGCACGAGCGCAGTTTGCCAGTCGCTGCAGTGGATGACATCGGGTGGCAAGGGGGCTCGTTTCGCAAACTCCAAAGCTGCTAGCGAAAGAAGAGCAAAGCGCTCGGCGTTATCGGGGTAGTCTCTGCCAGCGTGCCGGTACAGTTCATCTCGGTCGTAGAAATCCGGGTACTCGACCAGGAAAAAACGGACCTCATCAACGGGGCTGCCTTCATGGATGGAACAGAACTTCAAACTACTTCCGAGAGGAATCGTCAAACTGGGCAGGATCACCCTGCGCGACTTGACGCCCCGGTATCTGGGAATCAGGACGATCGCATCATTTCCAAGCCGGCGAACGAACTTTGGCAAAGCCCCAACCACGTCAGCCAGGCCGCCAGTCTTGGCAAAGGGGACTGCCTCAGAAGCCACGTACAGGACACGCATGGGTGATCGAGCTGCCTGCTCCTGCCAAAGCGCCAACGTAAGGTATCGGAATTGAATTTCCGATGCAACAAAACCCTGCTCAAGGGCGCATCGAACGGGTGAACTGTCCTTAATAATCGGGCGGGTGATCAGCCACGTGACAGTAGCCGGCGCGTTAGCAGGACTCGACCTCGACTTAGACACTTGCGAGAGTTCGACGGGAACCTGATGCCCCGTCTCTTCAGGATCCGGTCGATGTCCGATGGGTCACTTCAGCTAGCGGGAGCCATCGCGTCGCGCTTGTGGAATTGGGAAAACTCGGCTTCCCAGCAGGCAGGGAGCGCGTAAACTCCGAAGCGCGCTTGGGCTTGTTTCTTCTTGAGGTGGGTCAACAGACCGGCAATTCAAGATCCGAACTGTATTGAAGTCGAGAAGACAGCGATGGACTACAAGCGGGTGACTGCGCAAAAACGCTTGGGACAGAATTTCCTTCGCGATCCTGCAGTGATTCGCCGGATCGTCATGGCTCTCGAGTTGTCGGCCGCGGATGTGGTTCTGGAAATCGGTTGTGGAACTGGCGCACTAACCCAGCACATTCTCGCTGCCAAGCCGGGCTGGTTCATCGGCGTTGAACTCGACAGAGGGCTTTGCGAGGCATTATCGAACCGATATTCCTCCGCTTCGGTTTCGTTTTCGTTTCTCAACAAGGACATTCTGCAGGTTGAGATCCAAGAACACATCGGCGACTTCGAAGCAACCGGCGCGAAGATAAAGGTCGTCGGGAATCTTCCTTACTATATTTCCTCTCCCATTATCGACTGGCTAGGCCGGCAATCCCGCCTCATTGAGTTTGCAACCATCATGTTACAGGCTGAAGTGGCTGACCGGGTCATGGCTTCCCCGGGGAGCAAGGATTTCGGAGTGCTTACTTTGCTTGTGAACTACTACTTCTCAGTAACGAAACTTATGGACGTGCGGCCAGGTTCGTTTCGGCCAGCCCCGAAAGTCTCATCTACAGTGCTGCTTCTCAGGCCCAAGGGGACGCTAGCGCTTGACTCGAGTGAAGAGGCGGCGTTTTTCCAGTTCGTGAAGCGAAGTTTCTCCCAGCGAAGGAAGACTCTTTGGAACTGCCTGAAAGGGGACGTCGTCAGAGCCGACCTGGAAGCTCTGCTAAACCGTCTTGGACATCCTGCTGAAATCCGGGCTGAGGCGCTCGCGCTGGACGATTTCATTTGCCTCTACAAAGAGCTCAAACGCTGAGCTCGGTCTGGGAGGACGTTCGGCTGGTGCTGCGAGAGAAGTGGTGAATTTATACATTCCTTCAAATGTGGAAATGTGCTAGACTTATGCAAGTCTATGGAAATAAAGATAAAGGCGAATCGTGAACGCAGCAACTATTGAAGCAATACCTCTAGGAGGGTTGGGCGAATTCGGGATGAACATGCTGGTCTTCCGGTACGAGGACCAGATGGTTGTTGTCGACGCGGGGCTTATGTTTCCAGATGAGGAGCTGTTGGGAATCGACATTATGGTTCCTGACATCAGTTTCCTGATCGAGAACGCGTCGCAGGTCAAAGCGATTCTGCTGACTCACGGCCACGAAGATCACATCGGAGGGCTACCGTTCATCTTACCTGCGCTCATGCACGTTCCAGTGTATGGGACACGCTATACGCTGGGGCTGGTGAGGTCAAAGTTGGAGGAGCATGGCTTGCTGCAGCAGGCGAAGCTCGTGACGGTCCAGCCGCGACAGGTGGAACAGATCGGCGAATTTCGGGTGGAGTTCATCCACGTCACCCACAGCATTGTGGATGCCGTGATGATGGCGATTACGACCCCAGTCGGTACAATTCTCCATACAGGTGACTTCAAGATCGACTCTTCACCCCTCGACGGACAAGTGATGGACCTGCCCACCATTGCAGAGTACGGAAGCCGCGGTGTGCTGGCCCTGTTTTCCGACAGTACCAACAGCGAAAGACCGGGTTTCACGCCGTCTGAAACGACGGTTATCGAGCGGCTCGACGAGATCTTCCACCATGCTCGAAAGAAGGTGGTGGTTTGCTGCTTCACATCGTCGATCCATCGTATTCAGATCGTCCTGGACTTGGCAGAGAAGTACAACCGGAAGGTTGTATTGGCTGGGCGTTCGATGCTGGCGAACACGAAGACAGCGAGTGACCTGGGGTTTCTGAGGGTCCCGGAGGGGATCCTCATCAGGCCTCAGGACGCGCGCAAGCTGCCTCCCGAACGCACAGCGATGCTGATGACCGGGAGCCAGGGCGAACCCATGGCCGCGCTTCCGCGGCTGGCTGTGGGCGACTATAAGAACATCGTCATCGAGCCCGGCGACTCGGTTGTGATCTCGGCCCGGGTGATTCCCGGCAACGAGAAGACGATTTCGAGAATGATCAACCATATTTACAAGCGCGAGGCGCATGTCTACTACGACGACGGATCGCTTCCACCCGTTCACGTTTCGGGTCACGCCAGCGCCGAGGAGCTGAAGCTCATGCTGAATCTGGTGCGCCCGAAGTTTTTCGTGCCGATACATGGGGAATATCGCCAACTGTTCCGGCATGCCGAGTTGGCCAAAAGCGTCCACGCCGTCAAAAAGAAGGTTGTGATTGCGGAATCGGGCGATCGCATCCAGTTCACTGCCGACGACGCGGAGATCGTGGGCAAGGTTCCAGTCGGCCGAATTTTCATTGACGAAGGCAGCCTGGATGAGGTGGAAGAAGTTGTGGTGCGCGACCGCCGTCACTTGGCAGAAGACGGTATTGTGCTGCCCGTGCTGGCCATCGACAAGGCAACCGGCAAACTCGAGGGCCAGGTAGAGATCATTACGCGGGGATTCGTTTTCGTTGATGATGACGATTCGTTGATGAACGACTCAAAGGCGCGTGTGCTCAGGACACTGGAGGAGTCTACCTTCGAAGAAGTCACGGACTGGGCGATGATCAAAGAGAAGATTCGAACGGATTTACGCCGTTATCTTTTCAAGCAGACCTCGAAGCGCCCCCTGGTGCTCCCGGTGATCTTGGAGATCTGAACTCAGGTCGATGCTGAGGCGCAACTTCGGTCTCGTGCGGCATCCTGCATACTCACATGACGGTTCTTCAAGCCATCGTTCTGGGATCAGTCCAAGGAGTGACTGAGTTCTTGCCGATCAGCAGTTCGGCCCACTTGATCCTGGTTCCGTGGATGATGGGCTGGTGCGATCAGGGTTTGACTTTTGATGTCGTTCTCCATGCCGGTACCTTGATTGCGATCCTTTCTTTTTTTTGGAAAGATTGGCTCCGTATGGCGGTGGGCGCCCTTCCGCGAAATGATGACCCTGACAGATCGGGGGGCACCCAGTTGCTCCTGATGATCTGCGGCACGTTTCCGGCTGCCATTGCCGGGTTCGTGGCTCAGAAGACCATCGAGACGACGCTGCGCAGCCCGTTCATCTTGTCGATAACTCTTATTGGCGTTGCTGGACTGATCTGGTTTGCCGAACGAATCGCCAAGCGTGAAAAAGAGCTGTACCAGATGACTCTGCCCGATGCCATCAGCATTGGCAGCGCACAAGCGCTGGCCTTGATTCCGGGCACTTCCAGATCGGGCATCACCATCGCTACCGGCTTGTTTCGTGGATTGACTCGGGAAGCTGCAGCGCGTTTTTCATTTCTTCTGTCGGCTCCAATCACCGCTGGCGCTGGGCTCAAGAAACTTCTGGACCTCAGAGCAGGAGGAATCCAGGAAGCTGACCAATTGCCGATGTTGTTCGGATTCCTCTCGTCTTTAGCCATCGGGTATCTGACGATCAAGTTTCTGTTGCGCTACCTCCAGCGAAATACACTGCAACTGTTTGTCGTCTATCGGGTCGCATTGGGCGTCGTCATCCTGGTGTTGATTCGATTTGCGGGATTCCGGCCATGAACTTCCTAGTACCGACAAAACACCCTCGTGCGAACGAAGCCGTTGGTTTCATGCTATTCACGGTAACGGCGCTCTTGCTTATGAGCCTGTTGTCATACCACCCGGCGGATCCGTCGTTCAACACATCACGCAACCGGGTGCATGATAACCGGGTGCAAAACCTTTTCGGCGAGTTCGGGTCGACGCTGGCGGACCTCCTGCTGCAGGCTTTCGGCTATCCCGCCTTCTTGTTGCCGGTTGTCTGTGCCATCTTTGGATGGAAGTGGCTTCGTTCGCGCGCGATCGAGAATCCGGGATTTAAGGCTGCCGGGATTGTGGCCTTGTTCGGTTCGGCCTGCGCGCTTTGCGGGCTGCTGTTTCCGAACTTCCTGGCCATTGGCTGGGCTGTCAAGGCCGGTGGTTTGACGGGCGACCTACTAGCTGACTGGCTTCGAGCGCGCTTCAACCCTGCGGGGTCGCTGATCCTGGCCGGGTCGTTCTTCTTCGTTTCCCTCTTCGTCGCCACAACCTTTTCGTTTTCGAAGTCGATTGCAATCCTGCGATCCTGTTTGGCACTCCTGAAGCCTTGGAAGGAACGCTGGCACGCCTGGCAAAAGGCCCGGCAGAAAGAAAAGGAGCGGATCGCGCTGAACAGGAAGCTGCAGCAGGATGCCAGGGTCTCTCAGCCGGCTACGATGATCACCCAGAGCGTCACCGAATTGAAGGAGAAGGGTGCAGCTTCGGCCAAGCGCATTCCCAAGGGACCGTCCCCCCGGGACATGGATTTTCCCGAGCCTGGTCCGCAGATCACTGAAAAGCGAATCCAGGTCGAGAAAGCGCGCGTGATAGCCACTGGCACGCCCGACTTCGTTTTTCCCGCGGTGAGCATGCTGCGTCCTCCTGGCAGCCAGGAAGCTGTGGACGAAAGAGAGCTCATGCAGCGGGCCCAACAAATCATGGAGAAGTGCAAGGAATTCGACGTTCTTGGACAGGTGCATCACATTCATCCGGGCCCCGTCGTCACAACCTACGAATTCAAGCCTGAGGCGGGTGTCAAGTACAGCCGGATCACCAACCTGGTCGACGACCTATGCCTCGCGCTCAAGGCCGAATCGGTCCGTATCGACCGGCTGCCTGGAAAATCGACCGTGGGCATCGAGGTTCCCAACCTCAGGCGTGAGACGATCTTCTTGCGGGAAATCATCGAATCGGTGGAGTTTCAAAGCTCCCATTCCAAGCTCACCATGGCGCTGGGCAAGGACATTGTCGGCAAGATCGCGATCGCCGACTTGGCGAAGATGCCGCACCTTCTGATTGCTGGCCAGACAGGGGCTGGGAAAAGCGTCGCTGTCAACGCCATGATCATCTCCATCCTGTACAAGGCGTCGCCCGAAGAGGTGAAGTTCATCATGGTGGATCCCAAGCGGCTTGAGCTGGGATTGTACGAAGACATTCCCCATCTGCTGACGCCAGTCGTCACCGAACCCAAGAGGGCGTCTAACGCCTTGAAATGGGCAGTGAACGAAATGGAGAACCGCTACCGGCTGTTGGCCACCGTTGGCGTGCGCAACATCGAGCAGTACAACACGCTGGTCAGAAAGCCGAAGACCCTGGAGTTGTTTCCTGAGGAAGAAGGCGAGGAAAGAAAGCCGCTGCCCTTCATCGTCATCGTTATCGACGAGCTCGCCGATCTGATGATGGTTGCTTCGAAAGACGTCGAGAACTCCATCATGCGCTTGGCCCAGATGGCAAGGGCTGTGGGCATTCATCTCATCCTGGCGACGCAACGCCCGTCTGTGGATGTGTTGACTGGAACCATTAAGGCGAATCTGCCGTCACGCATCTCGTTCCGGGTGGCCCAGAAGACCGACTCGCGCACGATCCTCGATCAAATGGGCGCCCAGCAATTACTGGGGAAAGGCGACATGCTTTTCATCCCGCCCGGGACGTCCAAGATGATTCGGGTCCACGCCCCCTTCGTCAGCGAGGAAGAGACCGCAGAAATCGTCAAGCATCTGAAATCGCAAGCCCGTCCGATTTACAACCAGACCATTGTGGAAGATGGAGGCGAGAAGGGCGAGTTGGAGGAAGTCGAAGGCGAGGCCGACGAACTTTACGATGAGGCAGTACGCATTGTCGTTGAGATGGGCAAGGCGTCGACTTCGACACTACAGCGCCGGCTGCGGCTTGGCTATGGCCGGGCTGCCCGGCTCATCGACATGATGGAACGCGATGGCATTGTCGGCCCGGCTGACGGCAGCAAGCCCAGAGAAGTGCTGAAACGCAAGGATTATTTCGCGGAGATGGATGAAGAAAGAGGGCGATGAGGCTCGAGCGTCCGGTCTCGCACCAGGCTATTGCCCGCCCTCAAGGGACTCATCAATCCAATCCAGATAATTCTTGGATCCCTCGACAATCGGAAGCGCGATAATTTCTGGTACGGCGTAGGAATGCAGCCGCAGCACCTCCTTCTCTAGAGCAGCAAACCGGTCGCGCGATGTCTTGATTGCCAGCAGGACTTCATGGTCCTCAGTCACTCTCTCTTCCCACCAATACCAGGAGGCGAGGCCGGGTACCAAGCTCGCACAGGCAGCCAGCCGTTTTGCGACCAGGCTCTTGGCGAGCACGGCCGCGTTTTCTGAGTTCCCGACGGTCACGAACACCACGATCTTGTCTGTCATTGTTCCTTCCTTGCAGCCGCTCTTGGCCCTTGCGCTTGGCGTGGCGCAAGCAGCAGTGTTAAGAATTAGTCCAGGAAACGCACGACCCCGTCAGAGTCCCACATTGGGCCCGCAAAGCTCTTCCTGACGTGCGGGCTACTGATGTGGCGTCATCGAGGTTCTTCAGGCGCCCGACCGTGCGGGGGGGCGCACTTTGCCGGGATCCTACCAGGAAAGGCCGGGTGCAATTGGAAGTGCGAGTCAAATTCCGGCATCCGCATTGGGGAGAGAATTTCTGGGATTGACGATTTTGTGCGGGACAAATCAGTCGGAATTCTATAAATAAACATGGGTCACTCTACCGAAA
>Ga0194132_10011009_pt1 | contig 11825 bp, 10 predicted proteins | sample TA2KigOf80mmetaG_FD_148612 | JGI IMG/M metagenome (GOLD analysis project Ga0194132, IMG submission 148612) | Freshwater microbial communities from Lake Tanganyika, Tanzania - TA2015054 Kigoma Offshore 80m | ecosystem: Environmental > Aquatic > Freshwater > Lake | place: Tanzania: Lake... | reverse complement strand
GGTCGCCCTCCTCCGTGGCGGGGACGAAGAGGGCAGCGGCGCTCAGGATCGCGGCGCGCGCCTCGGGCCGCCGGCCGAGCCGCACGCACACGCGGTCGCGCAGCCGCCGCGGGATCGCGGGACGGACCGTCAGCGGCGTCCGGTGGAGCAGGACGAGCTCCCAGCCCGGCAGCTCGTCGAGCGCCCGGACGAGCGCCCGCGCGAGCGGACGGCTGCCCGACTCGGCGTGGGCGACGATCGTCTGCCGCTTCGCCCCTGGGTGGAAGCGCTCGAGGTCGACCCCGGCCGGGACGACCTCGAAGTCGCCGGGGAAGCGGTCGGCGGCCGCCTCGGCCGCTTCGGGAGAGGTCGCGAGGAGCGCGTCCACCCGAGCCCGGAACCGGTCGCGCTGCGCCCGCGTCGAGGGGACTCGAAGCCGGTCGGGCGACGTGAACGTGGCGACGGTGAGGGCGCTCGACTCGGTCAGAGCGAGCTGCGAGATGCTCGGCAGGCCCGGCTCGAAGCCGTGCACGACGTCGAAGGCGCCCTGCTGGAGCGCCACACGCAGGTTCGCCCGCGAGGCGACCCCGACGACGCTCCTGCGGGAGACCGGGACGGCGGGACCGATCGCGATCAGGTCGTGGTGCCCTCCGCGCGCGAGGGCGTGGCGCCCGGCGAGGAGGTCGCGCCGGCGCCCCGACGGCGCGAGGACCGTGACCTCGTGCCCGCGCGCGCGGAGCGCGGAGGCGGCGCCCTCGACGTGCTCGTTGACGTCGTGTGGCTGCGACCAGGCAAAGGGGGTGACGAAGCAGATCCGCAGGTGCACGGGCCGAGTGTAGAGCCTGATGCCGGGGCCCTCCGCCGGGCCGGCGACCCGCGGACGGGGCCGTCACGCCCCCGTCCCGACCCGTTGCGCCTGCAACCGGCGATCGCGTTCGCGATAGGCTCAGCCCATGAGCGATGTCAAGGTACAGGTCATGCCGGACGGGCCGTACAAGATCCGCGGCCCGGTCACACTCGTCGACTCGGACGGTGAGGAGATCGACCTCGAAGGGCGCGAGACGATCGCGCTCTGCCGGTGCGGGCACTCGAAGAACAAGCCGTTCTGCGACGCCTCGCATCGCGAGATCGGCTGGTCGGCAGGAGCCTGAGGCGCGGCACCCTCTCGCTTTTCCCCTGCTCCCAGGGGACTTTCGGGCGTTTTCCGGGCTGGGCGCATGCGGCAGGATCGGTTTGCAATCCGGCCGCGGAGGATACAGACTGTGGGCGCAACAAGGCAAGAGGTGGTGGGGATGAACGAGTTCGTCGGTCGACTCGAGGAGCGAGCGGAGAATCGCATCACGACGAAGCGGGCCCGGTTCGTGGCGATCGAGGCGCTTGGACCGCTGACGATCCTCGCGGGCGTCGTCTGGGCGATCGCCCAGCCGTACCGTCTCGTCTTCCTGCGCGACACGGAGAAGGGGCTCTGGGACTACCTCGGGCAGCCGCCGCTGCTCGTCGTGTTCGTGGGTCTCGTCTTCTCGCTCCTCATCGCTCCTGGTCTTCTGGAGGACATGCGGCGGGTCGAGAACGACGACCGGAAAGACGATGGAACCGCGTCCTGAGATCGCGCATTGGTGGTTCGCGTCGATCTTCCTGCTCCTCGGGCTGATCCTGCTCGCGGAGGTGATCGTCGGGCCCACGGTCTTCGGCCGCAGGCCGTGGCGACGCTACCTGTGGCCGGCGACGGCGCTCGCGTCCGGCGTCCTCCTCTGGCTCGTGGCGGCCCTCTCGACGTTCTCGATGCTCCACCTCATCGCCCACTCGATCTGGGCGCAGGCCGCGATGATCGCGGGTGCCGTCGAGCTCGCGGTCGTCCGCGGCCTCCTCCGCCGGCCCGCCTGGTCGCTCGTCACCGCGGGCATGCTCGCGGTCTCCGGCGCCTCGTTCCTCGTGCACGAGCAGAACGGCTGGCTCTTCTCGCGCTCCGCCTTCCTCCACCACGCGATCGGCTGGGTGCTGGTGGCCGCGGCGCTCTTCCCCATCGGCAAGGCGATCCGGCCGCGGCTCGCCATCTGGAGCACCGGGTTCGCGGTCACGGTCATCGTCGTCGCGGTGCTGCTGTACACGGATCGCGACGTCGCGCCGATCTTCGGCCACCTGTCCGAGTTCGCGGGCGAGAGCAAGTGAGACGGCTGCCGATCGCGCTCGCGGGCGCGCTCCTCGTCGCCGTCGTCGTGCCCGCCGTCGCCTCCGCCCATGCGACCCTCGGCTCCACCTCCCCGGCGACGCAGTCCCGTGTGGAGACGGCGCCGCGCGAGGTGCGGCTCCGGTTCGACCAGGCGGTGACGATCGTGCCGCGGTCGATCGAGGTGTTCGCGGCCGACGGTCGGCTCGTGTCGGGCCCCGTCGTCGCCGCCGACAGGGGCCGGGAGATGGTGACGCGCCTCCAGCAGCTCGACCGCGGCGCCTACACCGTCCGCTGGCGCGAGCTCTCGGCGGACGGGCACATCGGGTCGGGCGTCTACACCTTCGGCGTCGGCGTGCCGGCGCCGCCGCCGACCGAGGCCGTGGGCGCGTCGGGGATGACCTGGAAGGACGACGTCGCACGCTGGGCGGCGTTCGTGGCCCTGGCGGCGCTCCTCGGACCGCTCGTCCTCTGGCTCGTGCTGCTTCGCAGCGTCGACCCGGGGCCGCGGGCGCGGAAGGCCTTCTACGCGACCGCGGCCGTCGCCTCGTTCGCAGTCATCGACGTCGGCATCCTCGCCTTCATCCTGCGGTCGTCGAACGCCCTCCAGCTCGGCTTCCTCGACATGCTCTACGGCGACCTGTCGCCGTTCGCGGAGAAGACGCGGTTCGGGATCGCGTTCCTCGTGATGACGGTCGGCTTCGGCGTCGTTGCGCTCTTCGCGCTGCTCGCCTGGGTGCTCGATCGCCCGGGGCTCCTGTGGGTCACGCTCGGCCTCGGGTCGCTCCTCGCCTCCGGCTGGTCGCTCTCGGGCCACCAAGCGACCGAGCCGAACTCGTCGGCGCTGACCGAGCTCGCGGACTGGGTGCACCTCGTGGCCGGGTCGGTGTGGCTCGGAGGCGTCTTCGGGCTCGCGGTGATCGTCTGGCCGCTCGCCCGGGACGCCAGGCGCGACGCGTTCCTGCGGTTCGCGCGGCTCGCGGTCGTCCTCATCGGCCTCGTCGTGCTCGCGGGCACCTACATGGCGGTCGTCCGGCTGCCCGACCTGAGCGACCTCTGGACGACGTCCTACGGCCGCATCCTGCTCGTCAAGGTCGGAGTGGTCGGGCTGGCGCTCGCGTGGGGCGCCTTCCACCACCTCGTCGTCCGTCCCCGGCTCGAGCGCGGCGAGATGCCGCGCGTGGCGGGCCGCACCCTCCTCGGCGAGAGCGCCGTCGCGATGGCCGTCCTCGTGCTGGCGGCCGTGCTCGTCAACGGCTCGCCGCCGGCGCCCGAGACCCCCGCGAGCGGAGCGGTGCCCGCGATCCAGGCCGGCCGGTAGCGCGCACCCGTGCTCGTCGCCGTCACCGGCGGGGCCGGCTTCCTCGGCCTGCACCTCGCGCGCCGTCTTCTCGCCGACGGCCATACGGTGCGCACGCTCGACCTGGCGCCGCTCGACGCCCCCGGGCTGACCGGCCGCGTCGACGAGCTGAGAGGCGATGTCACGGTCGAGCGGGACGTGCGCTCGCTCGTCGCCGGCGCCGAGGTCGTCGTCCACGCAGCTGCGGCGCTGCCGATCCTGAACGAGCTCGCGGCGATCCGCGCCGTCAACGTCGAGGGGACGGCGACTCTGCTCGCTGCCGCGGCCGACGCCGGTGTCCGCCGCGTCGTCCACATCTCGTCGACCGCGGTCTACGGCGTCCCCGACCACCATCCGATCGTCGAGGACGACCGGCTTGTCGGCGTCGGCGCGTACGGCGCCTCCAAGATCGAGGCGGAGCGGCTCTGCGCCGCCTTCGGCCCGCGTGGCCTCGAGGTCGCGATCGTCCGGCCGAAGACGTTCGTCGGGCCGGAGCGCCTGGGCGTCTTCGAGATCCTCTTCGACTGGATCCGGGAGGGGCGACGCATCCCGATCCTCGGCTCCGGCGCGAACCGCTACCAGTTGCTCGCGGTCGAGGATCTCGTCGACGCGGTCGTCCGCTGCTTCGACGCTCCCGTCGCGGGCCGCGCCCTCAACGTCGGGGCCGAGCGGTTCGGCACGGTCAGCGACGATCTCCAGGCGCTGATCGACCACGCGGGCTCCGGCGCCCGGCTGCGCCCTGTGCCGGCGCGTCCTGCAGAGCTGGCGCTCCGCGCGCTCGAGCTGGCGCGGCTGTCGCCGCTCGCCGAGTGGCACTACCGCACCGCATACCGCGACTCGTTCGTCGCGATCGACCGCGCCCGCGACCTCCTCGGCTGGGTGCCGCGGCTCTCGAACGCGGAGACGCTCTGCGCAACCTACGACTGGTACCTCGCCCACCGGGACGCACTGGGGCAGGCGGGCACGACGCACCGCGTCCCGTGGAACCAGCAGGCGCTGGGGCTGCTGAAGCGCCTCGCGTGATGCGCGCCCTCCGCTCTCGCCACGACCGGGAGATCTTCCGGCTCGCAGTCCCGGCGCTCGGCGCGCTCGCGGCCCAGCCCGCCTACGTGCTCGCGGACACGGCGATCGTGGGGCATCTCGGCAAGGCGCAGCTGGCAGCTCTCGGCGTGGCTGCGACCGTGCTCGGCGTCGTCGGTGTCTTCAACTTCCTCCAGTACGGCACGACCGCGCAGGTGGCTCGCGCCTCGGGTGCGGGGGAGGACGAGACAGCCCGGCGGCTCGGCGCGCAGGCGCTCTGGCTCTCACTCGGGCTCGGGTTTCCGTTCGCCGTCCTCGTCGCCGTGCTCGCGGGGCCGATCGTCTCGCTCGTCGGCGCGGAGGGCCGGTCGGCCGAGTACGCGGAGACGTACCTGCGCATCGTCGCGATCGGGATCCCGTCGGCGTTCGTGGCGCTCGGTGGCCAGGGGTTCCTGCGCGGGGTCGGCGACCTCCGCGCGCCGCTCGTCGTCCTCGTGGCGGCGAACCTGCTCAACGTCGTGCTCGTGGTCGTGCTCGTGTACGGGTTCGACCTCGGCATCCGCGGCTCCGCCTGGGGAACGGCCGTTGCCCAGACCTGCATGGGTCTCACGCTGACCGTGCTCGTTCTCCGTCGCATCGGCGCGGGTCGGGCGGATGCCGTGCCCGCGCTCGCGCGACGGCTGCTGTCGGTCGGGAAGTTCCTTCTCGTCCGGACGGCCTCGTTGATCGCGGCGTTCATCCTCGCCGGGGCCGTCGCGTCACGCGCGGGCGACCCGACGATCGGCGCCTTCCAGATCGGCTTCCAGCTCTGGCTGCTGCTCGCGCTCGTTCTCGACGCGATCGCGATCGCCGGGCAGATCATCGTCGGACGCGCTCTCGGCGCCGGGAGCCGCGAGGAGGCCTACGAGGCCGGCCGGCGGATGGTCGTGCTCTCCGTCGCCCTCGGGTGCGTGTTCACGCTCGTGCTTCTCGCCCTGATCGATCTCGTCCCGCGCGCATTCACCTCCGACGCCGACGTCCTCGGCGAGGCGCGGACCGCCTGGTGGTTCCTGGCGGCGATGCAGCCGATCGCCGGCGCCGTCTTCGCGTTGGACGGGATCCTGATCGGCGCCGGCGACGGGCCGTACCTGGCGCTTTCGATGGCGATCGCCTTCGTCGCCGCGGGCGGGGTGCTCGTGGCGACCCTCGTCTACGGCTGGGGCGGCGCCGGCGTCTGGTCGGCGCTGACGGTGCTCGTCGTCGTCCGCTTCGCGCTCATGTGGGCGCGGTTCCGGACGCGGCGCTGGCTCGTGACCGGCTGGAGCTGATCAGCGCTCCTCGAGCCGCCGCTCGAGCCACTCGACGTCGACCGCCCCGGCGCGGACGGCGGGGTCGTCGAGCAGCTCGAGGTGGAGCGCCGCCGTGGTCTTGATCCCCTCGACGTGCAGCTCGCGGAGGGCGCGCTTCCCGCGGGCGATCGCCTCCTCGCGGTCGACCCCCCAGACGAGGAGCTTGGCGACGAGCGAGTCGTAGAACGGCGGGATCGTGTAGCCGGCGTAGATCGCGGTGTCGATGCGGACGCCGGGCCCGCCGGGCAGCCGGAGCTCCGCGATCGTCCCGGGCGAGGGCAGGAAGCCGCGCGTGGGATCCTCGGCGTTGATCCGGAACTCGATCGCATGGCCGGTCTGCCGGACCTGCTCCTGCGTGACCGAAAGCGGCGCTCCGGCGGCAATCCGGAGCTGCTCTTTGACGAGGTCGAGGCCGGTGACGAGCTCGGTGACCGGGTGCTCCACCTGAATGCGCGTGTTCATCTCGATGAAGAAGAAGGCGCCCGTTGCGTCGAGGAGGTACTCGAGCGTGCCTGCGCCCGCGTACGAGACCGAGCAGGCGAGCTGCGCCGCCGACGCGCAGAGCGCCTGCCGTGTCTCCGGCGTGAGCGCGGGCGAGGGCGACTCCTCGAGGATCTTCTGCCGCCTTCGCTGCAGGGTGCACTCGCGCTCGAAGACGTGGATCGCGTTCCCGCGGCCGTCGCCGAGCACCTGCACCTCGACGTGGCGGGCGCCGACGAGCATCCGCTCGAGGTAGAGGCGGCCGTCGCCGAAGGCGGCCTCCGCCTCGCGGGCGGCCTCGTCGACGAGCACGGCGAGCTCGTCGGCGCGGGTCGCGACGCGGATGCCGCGACCGCCGCCGCCGGCGGCGGCCTTGATCATGACGGGGAAGCCGATCTCGTCCGCCGCAGCGAGCGCGTCCTCGACCGAGGCGATCCCGTCGATGCCGGGGACGACGGGGACGCCGGCGTCGCGCGCGACCGCGCGCGCCGCGGCCTTGTCGCCCATCCGCTCGATCACGTCGGCGGACGGGCCGACGAACGTGATCCCGGCGGCGTGGCACGCATGCGCGAACGCCGGGCTCTCGGCGAGGAAGCCGTAGCCCGGGTGGATCGCGTCGGCGCCTACCTGCTTCGCCGCCTGCACGATCGCGTCGACGTTGAGGTAGCTGTCGCGGGCGCGGGGCGGCCCGATGCAGACGGACTCGTCGGCGAGAAGGACGGGGAGGCCGTGCTCGTCGGCGGTCGAGTGCGCGGCGACCGTGGCGAGGCCGAGCTCGCGGCAGGCGCGGACGATCCGGACGGCGATCTCGCCGCGGTTCGCGATCAGCACCTTCTCCATCCGCCCGAGCATATTCCGTCCGCGTCTCGCGCCGGTGCGGTTCCCGTCGCTCGCATAGAGTGGGGCCGTGGAGACCGCCGGCCGCAACGTCCTCGGAGGCGAGCTCGAGCCCTGCTCGTTCGATCCGCTGACGGGCTTCTACCGCGACGCCACGTGCCGCACCGGGCCACAGGACCGGGGGATGCACGTCGTCTGCGCGGAGATGACGGAGGAGTTCCTGGCGTTCTCGAAGGCCGTCGGCAACGACCTCTCGACGCCGCGGCCGGAGTGGGGCTTCCCGGGCCTCCAGCCCGGCGACCGCTGGTGCGTCTGCGCCGACCGCTGGCGCGAGGCCCTCGAGGCGGACGTGGCGCCGCCCGTCGTCCTCGAGGCGACGCACGTCTCGGCTCTCGAGTTCGCGACGCTCGAGGACTTCCAGGCCCGCTCCGCATAGCCGGCCGGGCTGGCGTCGCCGGCTGGGCTATGCGTCGAGCGCGGGGCGGCCGAGCTCGCGCACGTCGCGGACGAGCAGCTGCGCCGTCATCGCGAGGAGGCCGAGCGCGGCGCAGCCCCACAGTGCCGCGCTCGTTCCGGCCGTCTCGGCGATCGGGCCGACGATCGCGAGGCCGATCGGCATCAGCGCGATCGAGCCGACCGCGTCCCAGGCGTAGACGCGCGAGAGGAGCTCCGCGGGGACGTGTCCCTGGACGGAGAGGTCCCAGTTGACCGCGAACACCTCGATCCCGACGCCGAGGGCGAAGGCGCCGGCGGCGATCGCGATCGCGGGGGCCGGAATCGCGAGCAGGACGATCGGGAGTGGGAGCGCGCAGGCGCCGAGCACGCCGAACAGGAGCGGTCGGCGCGCCTGGATCCGCAGAGCGACGAGGCCGCCGGCGACGAGCCCGCCGGCGACGAGCCCGATGCCCTGGGCGGCGAGGACGAGCCCCCATGTGGTGGCGCCGCCGAGCGACTGCTCCGCGACGATCGGGCCGAGAACCGTCATCGCGCCCGACTCGAGGGCGTTCCCGAACGCGAACGCGATCACGACGACCCAGAGCCACGTCCGGGCGGCGAACGCGCGCCAGCCCAGCTTCAGCTCGGCGAGGAACAGCCTGGCGCCGGCGTCCGCGGGGCTCTCGACCCGCATCAGCGCGAGCACGACCGCGGACACGAGGTACGAGGCTGCGTCGACGAGCAAGGCCCAGCCGGGGCCGGCCAGGCCCACGATCAGCCCGCCGAGCGCGGCCCCGCCGACGTTGGTGCCGTTGATCCCGAGCCGGAGAAGCGCGTTCGCGGGCTGCAGCAGGCTCCGCGGCACCGTCTGCGGGACGATCGCGGAAGAGGCGGGGAAGAAGAGCGCGCTGATCGTGCCCCGCGCGAGCGAGATCGCCGCCAGGTGCCAGATCTCGGCCACGCCGGCGAGGAGGAGCCCCGCCGCCACCCCCTGGACGGCCGCCGCGCCGACGTTCGACCAGACCATGACCACGTTCTTCGGGATCCGATCGGCGATGACGCCGCCGACGAGCAGGAAGACGATCAGGGGAACGACGCCGACTGCGACGACGAGGCCGAGATCGGTTGGCGAGCCGCCCAGGTGGATGACGGCGAACGCGAGCGCGATCGGCGCCATCGCGCTGCCGATGAACGACGTCACGCGGCCGGCGAAGAGGAGCCGGAACTCCCGATGGCCGAGCGGCGCCAGTGCGGCCTCGCACAACGTTCGACGGGTCACTCCAGCGCCCATGAGGCCGCACTGTCAGAAGAAGGCATGGTAGTGCGGCGTCTCACAACGACCTTTCCTGTCTGAGGTTGTGAGACGCCGCACTAGGGCGTCACGAACCAGCCGCTTCCCTGCGCTTCCGCCAGTACCTGGCGATGCCCGAGTGGCAGTTGCCGATCGTGGCGGCGTTCTCGTACATCGGCATCAGCTCGCGATCGGAGGCGGCGAGCTCCGAGCGGGCGAGGCGCGTGAACGTCTCCTCGCCCATGCCCTCCTCGACGCGGCGGGCCCAGAGCCGGAGCGTCGCCTCGAGCGTGTCGATGTGCGACTCGACGTCGTCGAAGACGCCGTAGTGGCTGAGCGCGAGACGCGCAGGCGCGCGGCGGCGGCTCTCCTCGATCGTGAGCTCCCAGGCGTCGAGGTCGATCTCGGGCGGCGGCGTCGGTGGGATGATGTAGCTGCCCGGCGTGATCCGGACACCGAGCGAGTCGCCGGCGTACAGCGTCCCGTCCTCGTGGAGGTACGAGACGTGGTGGCGTGCATGCCCGGGGGTGGGGAAGCACTCGAGCCCGAGGACGCTCCCGCCGACGATGTGGAGGTTCTCCTCGGGGATCGGCGTCACGGCGCCCCAGAGCGTGTCGAACGCGTCGCCCCAGAGGCGGCGCGCGCTCGCCTCGAGCCGCGTCGGGTCGATCAGGTGTGGGGCTCCGATCGCGGAGACGTGGACCTGGATCGCCGGGTTCGCGCGGACGATCGCGCCGGCGGCCCCGGCGTGGTCGAAGTGGATGTGCGAGAGGAGGATGTGCCGGAGGTCGGCGAACGCGAGGCCCCGCTCCGCGAGGCCCGCTTCGAGCGCAGCGAGGGTTCTCGCCGGGCCGCAGTCGTGGAGCGCGAGGCCGTCGCTCGTCTCGACGACGTAGCTCGCGACGCCGCGCTCGAGACCGCGGTGGAGGAGGTCGATCGGGGCGTGGCTCCTCACGGCGGGACGGTACCCGAGGGCCGGTCGGGGGCCGGCGACGGGTGCGGGGGTGTCGGTGTGATCGGCTGTCGACGGCGCCCGCCGCGCCCGCTGCTCGTCCGTCGTCGCCCGCCTGCGCTGTCCGTTTCGGACACTGTCCCTGGGCCACCGACCTCCTCCCCTGAGATCGATTCTATCGGGGAAGGTGTTGCGTGTCTGTGTCGGCGTGTGCCGATTGCGTGTCGACTTTGCACCAATTCCGTTTCGGCGGGTGGCGCGGCCGTCGACCGCCGCGCGACGACCGTGCTCGCGACGCGGGCGTCAGCGGCTCGTGGGAGCCCGCAGCGTCCAGAGGAGCGCCGTGAGCGTGAACCCGTCCGTCACCTCGCCCGCCGCGATCGCCTCCTCGGCGCGTTCCACAGGCAGCCACTCGACCCCGCTGTGTTTGCTGCCGCAGGCTCGCGCGCCTGGTGGGTGAGGGACAGACGTACCAGACGCGCGAGCCTGCGGATCCTGAAGCCGGGAACCTCCGGTTCCCTGGGGGCCCTCCCTCGAGGTCGAGTCTGGCGCCGTGCCCCAGGGCCTCCGCGTCTGGCTTCAGCCTGGATCCACCGATGCGCGTGATCGCTCGATCATTCGACTGCGCGCGCCTGCCGGGGTCGTCAGGACGTGCGCGGAACCGTTCGTGAATGCGTGTGCCTTTGCGAACGGTTCCGCGCGCGGAGCGCGCCGCCTGGGTGAACACCACCGAGGTGATCGAGATCAAGCGAAGCCCAGGTGGTACGCGGCCTGGCGGGCCCGGCAGGATGCATCCGCCCGCGCGAATCGGTGGATCCAGGTTCAGCCAGACGCGTCTCCAGGGACGAGGCAGTCTGCACGGGATCAGGGCTTCCGCGCTCTGACGCCCTGGTGATCGACGGCGTCCGTCGGGTCGCGTCTGGCTGAAGCCAGACGCGGAAGGGCGAGGTGCTGGACCCGAGTCCCGGAGGGGTTCCCAAGGGGAACCTCGTTCCCCTGGCTTCAGGAAACGAATCGATCGACTCGAGCCCCAGCCCTACAACAGTGGAGCCGTGTTCTCGCGCGTCTGGTACGTCGGTCCCTCACCCCACCGGACGCGCGAGAACACGGCCGAGCACTCGATCAAGGTCGCGTCTGGCTGAAGCCAGACGCGGAAGGGCGAGGTGGAGGATCCGAGTGCAGGAGGGGTTCCCTAGGGGAGCCCCGTTCCCCTGGCTTCAGGAGACGGAGCGTTTGATTCGAGCCCCAGCCCTGACCAAGTGGGCACGTTCTTCTCGCGCGTCAGGTACGTCGGTCCCTCACTCCACCTGACGCGCGAGAAGGACGTGCAGGCATGCAATCAACACAGCGCGTCGTCGAGGTCGGCCACGAGGTCTTCGGCCGATTCGATCCCGACCGAGAGGCGCACGAGGTTGGTGGGAGCGGCGAACGGCGCGTCGGCGGTCGAGGCGTGCGTCATGCGGTACGGGTGCTCGATCAAGCTCTCGACGCCGCCGAGGGACTCTGCGAGCGTCCAGACCTTCGTGCGCGCGACCGTCGCGACTGCTTCCTCCTCGCTCGCGAGCAGGAAGGAGACCATGCCGCCGAAGTCGCGCATCTGCCGGGCGGCGATCTCGTGCCCGGGATGGTCGGGGAGCCCCGGGTAGAGGACGCGCTCGACTCGCGGGTGGCCCGAGAGGAACTCGACGACGGCGCGCGCATTCTCGCAGTGCTGCCGCATCCGGACCGCGAGCGTCTTCAGGCCGCGGAGCACGAGCCACGCGTCGAACGGGCCGGGGATCGCGCCGAGCGAGTTCTGGAGGAATCGGAGCCGCTCCGAGATCGCAGCGTCGTTCGTCGCGATCACGCCGGAGACGACGTCGGAGTGGCCGCCGAGGTACTTGGTCGCCGAGTGGATGACGACGTCGGCGCCGAGGTCGAGCGGGGTCTGCAGGTACGGCGAGGCGAACGTGTTGTCGACGACGAGCGTGGCGCCGACGTCGTGGGCGGCCGCGGCG
>Ga0194132_10011005_pt1 | contig 11828 bp, 15 predicted proteins | sample TA2KigOf80mmetaG_FD_148612 | JGI IMG/M metagenome (GOLD analysis project Ga0194132, IMG submission 148612) | Freshwater microbial communities from Lake Tanganyika, Tanzania - TA2015054 Kigoma Offshore 80m | ecosystem: Environmental > Aquatic > Freshwater > Lake | place: Tanzania: Lake... | reverse complement strand
GCTCTTGCCTCGATCGTGGCTGAGCCTGCCACCCGGCGCACTGCTATACGCCGAGCGGTTGACGGCTTACGCTGTTCGCCAGTGACCATGGTCGTGGGGGAACGACATGCTGACCTGGCTCGGAACCAAGCTGCTCAAATGGTTCCTCAAGCGGAAGCTCGAGGAAGCCGGCGCGAACAAATGGCTCAAGAACGCTGCCGGCGCGACCGGTCTGACCTGGAGCGGCGGCGCGGTCGCCGGTGGTGTCCTCTCCGGCCTCAGGAGCGAATGGGCTGATACGGTGCTCAGCGTCGTCGTGCCGTTCTACGGTGCCGTCACCAGCATCATCAAGGCGTTCTGATCAACTCGATACCATGCGCCGATGGCTGAACTGGTTGGCGGCCGGAGGCATCGTTCTCGGTCTCGGCTTCAGCACGCTCAGCACGTTGACCGAGCTGGAGGAAGCGGCGCTCGAGCCGCTTCCGCCCGACACGAGGATCGACCGTATCGAGGTGCACAAGTCGCGGCACGAATTGGTGTTGATTGCCGATGAGCGGCCGATCCGCACCTACAAGGTGGCGCTCGGCAGCGGCGGGATCGGCCCCAAGCTCCAGGAAGGCGATCGAAAGACACCGGAAGGCCGTTACCGCATCAACGGCCGCAATCCGAACAGCGCGTTTCACCTGTCGCTCCGCATCTCCTATCCCGAGCCGCACGAGGTGAAGGCGGCGCGGGAGCGCGGCGTGTCACCCGGTGGCGATATCATGATTCACGGCCTGCCCAATGGCAGTGGTTGGATCGGCGAGCGCCATCTGCTCGCCGATTGGACCGCCGGCTGCATCGCTGTCACCGACGCCGAGATCGAGGAGATCTGGCGTGTTGTCAAAACGATACGCCGATCGAGATCTTCCCTTAGGCCGCCTTCTTGCCGAGCGCCTTGATGACATCCCTGCAGGAAACACGCTCGGCAATGTTCTGCAGCGCGTAATTGATCGCGGCACGCTGCCACTCGTCATTGACAGTCGAGGTGCCGTCAGTCAGCACGACCATGCGATAGCCGGAATCGGCGCCGTGGCGCGCCGTATGCTCGATCGAAAAGTTGGTCCACGCGCCCGAGACGACGACGGTATCGACGCCGAGGCCCTTCAACAGGGTGTCGAGGTGCGTGTCGTGAAACGCGTTCATGCGCTTCTTCTCGACCACGAAGTCACCCTTCTTCGCCTCGAGGCCCTTGACCGGCGCCGCGCCCCAGGTGCCGCGCACCATCGCCTTCGCCTCCTTAACTCCCCGGAACAGCGGCGCGTTCTGCTTGATCTCCTCTGCGCCCGGCTCGACGATGAACCAGACATGGATCACCGCCATGCCCGCCTTGCGCGCCGCCTCCGCCAGTTCCTTCACATTGGCGACGACGTTCTGCTTTTTCGCATGCGCGGGCGCACCAGAATCGGCGAACGCGCCACCCTCGATGATCACATCGTTCTGCAAGTCCTGAATGATGAGCGCGCTCGATTTTGCCTTGAGCCTGATCGCCACGTGTCCTCCTCCCCTAGCGCATATAGCTGACGCGGTTGCCCGACGCCTTGAGCTTGACCCGATAGATCGAGGTCGAGCAGGTGCAATAGAGCTCGTCCCATTTCGGGCCGCCCCAATTGAGATTGCCGGAATGCTCGGGCATGCCGATCACGCCCAGATGCTCGCCGCTCGGCGCAAACACCCACATCCCGCGCGGGCCGGTCACATAGATGTTCCCTTGAGTGTCGCACTTCATGCCATCGACCAGGCCGCCGGCGAACGTGCCGGAGCCGATGCCTTCGGCGAACATGCGGCCCTTGCCGAGCCTACCGTCTAACTTGACCTCGAAGACGCGGATGTGCGCCTTCGCCGTATCGTTGATGTAGAGCAGCGTCTCGTCGGGCGAGAAGCAGAGCCCATTGGGCTGGCCGAAATCATCCACCAGGCAATCGAGCGCAGCCGATTTCGGGTCCACGCGATAGACCGCCTGAAACGTCAGCTGCTGTTTGCGCTCCTCGCCGAACACGGGCATGCGGCCATAGGTGGGATCGGAGAAGTAGATCGCGCCGTCGGACTTCACGATCACGTCGTTCGGGCTGTTGAGCTCCTTGCCCTGGTAGTGCGAGGCCAGCACCTGCCGCTCGCCCTTCACGGTCTCGCGTACCAAGAGGCTGGTCGAGTGCTCGCACACGAGGAGGTTCAAGTTCGCATCGAGCGTCATGCCGTTGCACTTGTTGGAAGGCTTCATCACCTCCCTGATGCCGTCCTTCGCGCTCCAGCGGCGGCGCACGTCATTCGGCATGTCGCTGAAATAGAGCGCCTGCTCCTTCGGGTGCCAGATCGGCCCCTCGGTGAACTTGAAGTCGCCCGCGATCTTCTCGACCTTGGCGTCCTTGTCGATCAGGTCGAGCAGCTTTTTGGAAACGACCTCGATGGTCATTCCGGTCTCCCCTTGTGCCTTCTTGCGGCCGCCGCTTCAGAGTGGCGCGGATGCTATCATGTGCGCCGCGGCAGCCAAGCTGCGCCCCTCATTACTCCCAGTCCAATAGGGACGACTCTCTGCAGGTGTCGCCCGCGGCCACCTTGGCAGCCAATGCCGCCTTCGCGACGCGGCTCGCGTCGACGGCCTCCCCGAACCCCTTGAGCGGCACTTCCATGGTGACGACCACCTTGTCGTCGCCATTGTCCAGGAGAGAAAAGAGCGCGTCCGTGCCGGACCTCAGGGCCTCGACGATGCTGTCGGCCGGTTGATAGGACATCGCGGTGTAGGCATCGTATTTGAACGGCGCACGACTGGCTTCCTTGCCGTCGATCGAAAGCACGAGCGTGAAGCCCTTCCAATCCTTCACGAACAGCTCAAAGTCGTACGAGTGTCCCCGATGGATCACCGCCGGCAGCTTGACCAGCAGTTCCCGCCCCTCGCCTACCAGACGCAGCTGAACCCGCCCATAGGTACGGCTCGGGTCTTCGTATTTCTCTGCTGCAACCAGGGCGTATTTGAGTGCCGTCTGGTTGATCTCGACCAGGTCGAGATGAGCCGTGTCAGCGCCATAGGAATAGCTCCAAGGGCCGATCTGGCTGGAGCCGGTGCATTCGATCACCTCGGCCCTCACCGTCCCAACGGCAAGCCAAAGACCGGTCAGCGACAGAGCGGCCGGTCACACCAAGCGCCTGAGCAGGAGCCGCGTCATGTTTTGCCATCCATTCGCTTGATCGTGGGCGCCGTTCCAGGCCCCCGGGGCCGCTTGTGCCCCCTCCCGAAGCGATGCTACCAAGATCCTGCCATATCGTGGCAGCACCAGGGAGGGGCACTATGGCCGTCAAGACACCGTCCGAGCTCTCGAAGGGCTTCGAGAAGAACTACAACGCGCGTGATCTGAAGGGGTTGATGAGCCTCTACACCGACGGCGCCATACTGACGATGGACGGCAAGACCAAGATTGCCGGCAAGCCCGAGATCGAGAAGGTGATGGCCACGATGGTGGCGACGCCGGGCAATCGCTGTGTCTGTACCTGCGTTGATTGCCATGAGGCGGGAGACACGGCGCTGGTGCGCACCGACTGGCAGATGTTCGACGCCAAGGGCGCGGTGATCAATTCAGGCCTGTCGGCCGAGGTGGCGAAGCGCGGGCCGGATGGCCTGTGGCGCTTCATCATCGATGACGCGACCTATGTGAGCCGGTCGCGCTGAACGCCGAGGGCTCGGCGCCGCTGGTTTAGAGGGCGCCGAACACCTTCTTCATGATGTCGGTCGTGCGCTTGACCGGGTTCTGGCGAATCGCCGCCTCTTCCCGGCCGAGATAGAGGAAGATGCCGTCGATCGCTTTTTCGAGCACGTAGGTCGTCAGATTGGCCTCCACGTCGGGCACCAGGGGCACCGATTTATAGGCGCCCATCACGCGATCATAGGCCTTGATCGCGCCGGCATCGGCCAGCGCGTCATCCACGATCGGCGTCATGCCCTTGGCCAACGGGTTTGACATCTTGTCGCGGAAATATTGCGTCGCTGAATCATCGGGTCCGGTGAGGATGTTGCGAACATCCGTCAATGTCATGTCCTGGATCGCCTGGAAAAAAAGCCTTTAGCAAAAGGCGTGGCGATTTCCGCGGCACGGTTGAGACGCAGCTCCAAATCGTCGGTCAAGCCGGACTGACCGAGTTTTTGCAAGACTTTCTGGACCTTACCGAGCGCTCCTGGAAGCGGAATATGAACATCGGAAAGGTTGAAGCCGTCGACCCGCCCGAGCGTACCGACCACCCGTTCCGAGCCGACCCGCAGCGCGTCGCGCAAGCCCCGCGTGATCTCACTGTCGGTCAGTGACGAGACCTTGGTGTTACCGCCGCCCTTGAGGACGTTTTCCAGCACCTTGCCGACACTGCCGCTCGATTCCTGTCCGCTCGAGCCCCCGCCCCCGGTCGAGCCCTTCGAGCTCGACGAGCCGCCTTTCAGGATCTTGTCGGCCTCATTCAGTAGATCGCCCTGAACACCGCCGCCGCCGGCCAGGAACCCAAGCGCGATCGTGGCGACCAGCGCCATTCGAATCCTGCGGCCGACCATGTTCTGCCTCTTCCCGTTGTTTCCGCGCACGCAACCGCTCCGCAATACATGGCGGCGGTTGATCGGTCGTCAAGCAACGGGAGCGTGATAACGTCTCCGTGCGGCACCAGGTCGGAGGGGTTACTCCGCCGCCGCCGCAACCTTGACGATGCTGCCATCCTCGTTGCGCTTGTGGCCCCGCTTCTCGGCCTGATCCAGCACGTCCCGCCGCCAATCGACATTGCCGGGGTTGGTGCCGCCGACGATGACAAAGAGCAGCCCTTCTTCATCGCTGACGTTGCGGAATCCGCGCATCACATGCGGCGGGCATGAGGCCACGTCCCACGGGTCAAGGATGACATGGCGGCTGGTCTCGTCCGTGCCCCAGAAGATCTTCCAGCGCCCCTTGAGCGGCATGAAGACCTCGTTGGTCACATGGTCGTGGTGCAGCGTGCCCTTGCCCGGCTGGCAGCGCACGACCGCGACGTTGAAATCGCGGTTGTCGGTAATCGAGACCTGCTGATCCTTGTCCTCGCCGACACCGCGGCCGATGATCTGATAGATCTCGCGCTCGCAGCCCGGAATCACCGCATCCAGCATCGGCTTCTTGCTGCCCTCGAGATTCTTGAAGCGCGCCACCCGAGTGCGCTCGAACTCTTCTACGCTGATGATGTCGTCCGCCATGTGCCCCTCCCTGGATTGGCCCTGGTCGCTCAGTCCGCCGCCGGCGCGGCGGTCATGAGATTGCCGTTCTGGTCCAGTTTATACCCCTTTTTCGCGGCCTTTTCGATCAGCTCGGGCGGCCAAGTCACCCGTCCGGAGTCGCTTCCGCCATTGATCGCGATCATATGCGCGACATGGCCGCTGACATTCCTGAACCCGCGCCAAAGGCCGACCGGAACCGAGATCACATCATGCTTCTCGAGCACGACCTCCTGCTGCTTGCCCTTGTCGTCGATCCAGTAGAGCGCCCAACGGCCCTCGAGCGGCATGAACACCTCGACCGTGTCGTGAATGTGGAGCGACGCGCCGTGGCCATCGGCCGCCCGGATCAGGCCGACGCTGAAATCGGGGTGGTCGAGGATCGCGGGGCGATGGTCCGGATCCTCGTTCACGCCGGGCCCAATGATCTGGAAGATATCGCGCTCGTGGCCTTCGACCGCGGTGTCGACAAAGGCGCGCTTGGTCGGCTTCAGATCCTTGAAGCGCGCGACCCGCTCGGCCAGCATCTTTTCCCTGCTCAGATAGATCGGCGTGGCCATGAATGCTCCCCTCCTCGCGGCGTGGTGCAGCCGCCAGAATGCGGAAATCGGCCCCGCTCGGGCTTTGATCTAGAGCAAGGAAAGCGCCTTCACGAGCTGCGGCACAAAGGCCTGGGCGTAGCCATTGTCTTTGGCGATCGCATAGCTCTGGCGTACCGCGTCTGCGATCTCGCGCCGGGCCGAGGCTGACCCAGCCATTTCGCCATAATAGGTGATGTCCTTTAGCGCGTTCGAGATGTTGAAGCGCAGGCCGGAATCATCGCCGCTCTCGATGAACGGCTTCAGCCGGCGGAACACCACGCCGTCACCGGCCCCGGCCGAGAGCACATCGAGAAAGACCTTGGGGTCGACGCCGCTGCGGCTGGCGCACGCCGCCGCTTCCGACAGCAGCGCGGCAAAACCGAGCGAGACGAAGTTGTGCAACAACTTGAGCCGGTGGCCGCTGCCGACCGGGCCGGCGTGCACGATGTTCTCGGCGAACGCCTGGAGCACCGGTTCGACCTCGGCAAGCAGAGCGGCATCGCCGCCGACGATAAGGCCGAGCCGCCCCTCCTCCGCCTCCTTGGGCGTACGGGTCATCGCCGTGTCCAAATAACGCGCGCCGGTCCTGGTCAGCGCTTCGGCGATGCGGAGAGTCGATTCCGGCATCGCGGTCGTACAATCGAGCACGATCTGGCCCGGCTTGAGGCAGGAAACGAGGCCGTCCTGTCGCAGCGCCACCTCTTCCGCCGCCGGAGTCCCCGTGACGCACATGATCACGATGGAGGCCGAATCCGCGACCGCGCGGATGTTGTCGCAACGCTGTGCGCCCGAAGCCAGAAGGTCATCGACTGGCTGATTGCCCGGATGATCCAGGAAACGAACCTGGTGCCCCTTCCGCAACAGGCTCGCGGCAATGCCGTGCCCCATTCTGCCGATCCCGATCATGCCGATTGTCTTCTGCGATGCCATGGTGGCTCCCCTCTTTCCGCCCCCTCGGAGGGGGCCCAACACAAATGCCGCCCATGGTGGCGCGGCGTGGAGGCATCGGATAGCGTTCTCTGTGAGATCCAACAAGGGAGAACCGAGAATGACCCAGCCCGCCACCGTCGCCGGCCTGACCGCCGTGTTCGAGGAATGGACCAAGGCCCTGAACACGGCCAACCTTGCCGTGTTCTGGGGCTATTTCCACGCCGAGTCAGAGACACTGGATGAGGACTATCCCTGGCGCATGACCAAGGCCGAGTTCATGGACCATTTGGACTTCCATACCCGCGGCAAGGGCCTGTGGGAGTCCTTCGAGTGGCTGCCGCGCGAGGTGAACGTCAAGGTCTGGGGCACGACCGGCCACACGTCCGGCTTCGCCACCTTCCGCGGCAAGCCGCGCGATGCCGGCTTCCGCCAACGCTTCATGGGCTTCACCCAGACCTGGGTTCATGCCAATGGCGGCTGGATGCTCTACTCCTGGCACCAGAGCCCGCTGCTTGGCCGCATTCTCCACGCCTCACCGACCTGAGACGAGAAAGGGGGCGACGGGATCGCCCCCTCTTTCCTCTTTTCTGTCGCCTCTCTCGCTCAGCCGAGCACACGTCCGACGAGCACGCTTCCGAGGTGAATTTCTGCATCGTCACTGAAGGACGCGACCCTGTCATAGAGCGGGGAACCTGCGCCGTAGAGTTGATCCACCAGCGACAGATCCGCCCCTGCCTCGCCCAGCAGATGGTCGATCGAGACGTGATCGTCGAGCCAGTCCGGCAGTCGTGGATCATGGTGGAAGATGGAATCAAGAAGGTCGGTGACACCGCCGCCGCCGGAATCGTTTGACCCGCTCGAGCCTTCATTGTCGACGGCGTTGCGCGAGTTCGAGGTGTCGGACCCCGCACTGTCGTCCGAGCCGCCCCCGACAAGATCGGTGATCGTACCCAGGATACCCGCGGCGCCACCGAGATAATTCAGGAACGGCACCTGCGAGATCGCCTCGTCAAATAGCTCGTTGACCACGGCCTGCGCCACGACCTCCGGTACCGACGGCAGTACGTTGCCGAACACGACTTTGGTCAACTCATTCGCCGCATCGAGGACGACGCTGCCGGCGTCGTTGGTAACAACGACCTTGCCGACGCTGCCATCCTCCTCCGGCAACAGAGCGACCTTGTTTTCAGTCCCTTCAGGCGCTGCGACACCCGCGATCTTGGTGCCGCGAATGCCGATCGTCATGACCGGCGTCTTGATCGCCACCTTGTCGGGATTGTTGTCCGCAATCTCGCCGCTAACATAGACAAACACACCCTTTGAGATATTGGCGAGCGAGTGGCCCTCATTGGACTTCGGGTCGTAGACCAGCTCGTCCAGCACCATCGAGCCGTCGCTGCCAAGCGCGAAGGTCGACGAGTCGATGAACAATATGCTGAGCTTGCCGTTCGACCCGGTCTCGATCAGGTCGCCCTGATAGATCGGAGCGTCCTTGGCCAGAGCCGACTTGGTCCCGTTCACATGGGTGACGGTGCACTCGCCTTCGATCGTCTCGACCTTGCCGATCGACGGTTCATCCGACGGCGGGGGCGGTGCCTTTTTCGGACTGTTCGGGCTGGCAACCTTTGTTGGCATGGCGAGAAAACCTCCTGCGGTAACGGCGATCGGGTCGCGCCAGCGAACTTAGCGCGACCGTAGTAACACTTGGTTAACCGTGAATTGTGGCAATTCGAGAGGCAAACGCAGGCAAGCGCTCCACAGCATCGTCAAAATACCGCATTTACCGTGACTTGAAACCTATCCCCTACCAGAACTCGGCATGCTCGGCGTAGCGGGCGAAAGCCTTGAGGCGTGCCATGTCGCTCAATGCATTCGATTTCGGCTACGGCTATGGCTTGGACCACGGCATCGACACGCTGATTGCGATCGGCTGGCCTGGCCTCGTGATCGGCGGTGCGATCGGCTTCTGGGCGTGGCGTCAGCACCGAATCACCGGCACGAGCCTCGCTGCCCTGATCGGCATGTGCCTCTGGATCGGCATGCATGTCATGCCGCCGCTTTAGCAGGCGGCTGGAAGGCTACTCGGCATCCAGCGATGTCACCGCGCTATCGGCAGCGCGCCACCAGAACCCAATGATCTGCTCCACCGGCATCGCGCGATCCCAGATCCGCGCCTTGATCGGCCCGGCCGGGCATTCCAGCATCTGGTCGAGATACTTGCCCTTGTAGATCGTTGCCCCCGTCCTGCACGGCACGTGATTGACCGGCTCGCTGGACGATGTCGGCGGGGCACCGAGCTTGAGGCGCTCCGCGCGAATCACGAGGCAAGCCTTGGCACCGACTTCAGGCCGCGACCGTCCCGTCCACGGGCCGGTCATGACCTGGCCTGCACACTCGATCGTCACCTGATCGCGATCAACCCCCCGGATGGAGCCTTCGATCAGGTTTTCGACGTTCATGAACTCGGCGACAAAACGGGTCGCGGGTCGATCGAAGATCTCGGCCGGCGGTCCTTCCTGCACGATGCGGCCCCGGCGCATCAGGATGATGCGGTCACTCATGGTGAGCGCTTCCTCCTGACTATGGGTGACATAGATGAAGGTGAGGCCGAGGCGCTCGTGCAGTTCCTTCAGCTCGACCTGCATGTCGATGCGCAACTTCTCATCGAGCGCGCCCAAGGGCTCATCAAGCAGCAGGATCGCGGGCTCGGTGACCAAGGCGCGAGCCAGCGCCACGCGCTGCTTTTGGCCACCCGACAGCTGATGGACGCGACGGTCGTACAGACCAGAGAGACGCATCAGCTCGAGTGCCTGCTCTGCGCGCTTCTTGCGCTCCTCCTTCGAGATGCGTCGGACCCGCAGGCCATATTCGATGTTCTCGCCGACCGACATGTGCGGAAACAGCGCATAGTGCTGGAACACCGTCGTCGTGTTGCGCTTGTTGGCCGGCAGGAAGGTCGCATCCGCCCCATCAATCGTGATCCGCCCGATCGATGTCGGGCGCTCGAGCCCCGCGACGATGCGCAAGAGCGTTGTCTTTCCTGAGCCGCTTTCGCCAAGCAGGGTCAGGAACTCGCCGCGTCGTGCGGCGATCGAGACGTTGTCGAGGGCGGTCACGTCGCCAAAGCGATGGATTGCGTTCACTACTTCCAGAATCTGACCGTCCCCGGAAGACGCGGCTCCCCGATCGACGCTCGACGCACCTTCGCTATTGGCGGCCACGTTCATTCTCCCCCTAGGCCTTCTTGGCTTTCAACTTGGCCGCGCGCGGCTCGCCGAAGGCCACGCGGATGGCGATGAACGTGAGCACGATGCTGGCGATGGTGATCAGCGTGCTGAGCGCGAAGATGAGCGGCACCGACGAGTTGTGCGCCCCCGACTGGATCCAGAGATAGATCGGCAGCGTGATGTCGCCGGCCCGCATGAAGATGCTGAACGGCAGCTCGTTGAACGACAGCAGAAAGCCAAAGAATCCGGCGGCGAAGATGCCAGGCTTCAGGATCGGCACCTGAATCTGCCAAAACCGCTCCCAGCGGCTCGCCCCGAGGTCGGCGGCGGCGTCGAGCAAGCGCTCATCGAAGCGTGAAGACACGACAAGCATTGCCAGCAGGGCGAAGGGAAAGGCCCAGATGAAGTGCGCGAGCCCGAGCGACCACTCACCCATCTTGAGGTGCAGGCCTAGCCGGTAGAACAGGAAGAGCGAAACGCTCGCCACGATGCCCGGCACCATGAGTGGCATGAGAAAGCCGAGCAACATGGGACCGCGAAAGCGCACGCGCGGCAGGATCGGACCGACCACCAGCGAGGCGACGATGCACAGCGCCGCGGTGATCGCCGCAATCTTGAGGCTCAGGAGCAGCGGCTCCATGACGCGCCCGGCCACCGCATAGGCCTCGCCCTCGCGCTGGCCGGTGCCATAGAGCATGTCGTCGTACCAGCGGAGCGTCCAATCGCCGGGGAAGCCGGTCAAAGGCTCGGCGCTGATCGAGAGGATCATCAGCCAGAGGATCGGGAAATAGATGATCGCGAGCACGAAATAGCCGATGAACACCGAGCCCCAAGTCGGCCAGCGCTCGCCGATCAACTGGCTGCGCGCCGGCTTGCGCGCAACCGCACCGTCGATCCGTCCCCGCTCCGCCAAGGCTGTCATCGTTTCAGACTCGCAAACACGTTGTTGAGGCCTCCGACCGGCCTGAGTGCCGCCCACAGCAGGATCTGGAAGGCCAGCATGATGGCGAGGATGATCGCCGACAAGGCTGCCGCCATGACGAAGTTCGACGCTCCGATCATCGTGTAAACGTTATGGCTGATCATCAGCACATTGCCGCCGCCCATCTGTTGCGGCACCACCGTGTCACCCAGCATCGGCACGAAGGTGAAGATGACGCCGGCGACGATGCCGGGCAGCGAGAGCGGCAGGATGACATGGAACAGCGTTCGCAAGCGCGACGCGCCGAGGTCCTTGCTCGCTTCGAGATACTCATCATCAATGAGCGCGATCGAGAGGAAGATCGGCCACACCATCGCCGGGAAGTACTGGCCGAGATAGCCGAGGTGAACGGCAAATTCGGAGAAGATCAGCCAGTCGACCGGCTCGTCGACGATGCCGAGGTCCATCAGGCCGGTATTGACCAGGCCTGAGATGCTCATGACCGAGCGCCACACGATGACGCGGGCCACCGGGCTCAGGAAGAACGGCACGGTCAGAAGCGTGAAGGTAATCAGCTTCAGGGTCTGATTCTTGGCGCCCTTCGCCAGCCAAAGCGCGAACGGAAAGGCCAGGAGCAGCTCGATCACGGTCATGGTCGCCGCGATCCGAATGGTGCGGCCGATCAGCGGCCCGCCGCCATAGAAGAAGAGCTTCTCATAGGCCTTGATGGTGAGGTCCCACTGGACCTTGATGCCCTTCGTCTGCAGGAAGGAAAACAGGACGATCCCGATCAGGGGAACGACGATGCCAACGAACCATAGGAAGGTGAAGCCCGAGACCGACCAGATGCCGGCCGGCAGGTTCGGCAACAAGCGGCGTCCGGTTCGTGGAACGGCGGTTTCGGCGAGGGCCATCGGCGCTTTCGGAGCGATTGTCGA
>Ga0194132_10011000_pt1 | contig 11835 bp, 11 predicted proteins | sample TA2KigOf80mmetaG_FD_148612 | JGI IMG/M metagenome (GOLD analysis project Ga0194132, IMG submission 148612) | Freshwater microbial communities from Lake Tanganyika, Tanzania - TA2015054 Kigoma Offshore 80m | ecosystem: Environmental > Aquatic > Freshwater > Lake | place: Tanzania: Lake... | reverse complement strand
CGAGGTGATGAATCGCGCGGGCATCGCGGAAGACCTCATCGAGTTCGCCGCCGCGGTCGTCGGGTCGATACGCGGCGGCCTGGCGATGGTCAACGTGGGCACGGCGATGGTGTTTGCGGAAATCTCCGGTTCCGCGGTTGCCGATGTCGCCGCGCTCGGATCGATCCTGATTCCGCAGATGGAGAAGCGCGGCTATCCGCGGGCCTTCGCGGCCGCGCTGACCTCCTCGGCGGCCTCGCTGGCCATCATCATTCCCCCGTCGCTGCCGTTCATCCTCTACGGGGCCCTGGCGGGCGTGTCGGTGGCGAAGGTCTTCATCGCCGGCATCGTGCCCGGCCTGATTCTCGGATTCACGCTGATGGCGTTCGCCTACGGCTTCGCGCTTCGTTACGGCTGGCCGTCCGAGGGTCCCTTCCAGCTGAAGCGGCTGATCCTCGCCACCCGGCGCGCGGTCTGGGCGCTGAGCCTGCCGGTGATCATCCTGGGCGGAATCCTCGGCGGCGTCTTCACGCCGACCGAGGCGGCGGCGGTGGCCCTGGTGGCGGCGATGTTCATCGGGCTGGTCATCACGCGCAAGATCACCCTTGCAGGCCTTCCTGAACTCGTGCTGGTGGCGTTCAAGCGGACCAGCGTGGTCATGCTGATGGTGGCGACCTCGTATGCCTTCGGCTGGTACCTCTCCAACGAGGGCATTCCGCAGCGCCTGAGCGGTCTGGTGCTCGGCGTCTCCGACAGTCCCCATGTCGTGCTGTTCATCATCAACGCGGTGCTCATATTGCTCGGGGTCTTCCTGCATGGCGTCGCGATCATGGTCCTTACGGTGCCGATCCTGCTGCCGCTGGTGACGCAGCTGGGCGTCGATCCGGTCCATTTCGGCGTCATCATCGGCCTCAATGTCGCACTCGGTCAGCAGACGCCGCCGGTTGCGTCAGTGTTGCTCACCGCCTGCGCGGTGAGCGGATGCAAGGTCGCCGAAGTGATGCGTTACAACTGGTGGTTCATTCTCGCGTTGTTCATCGTGCTTCAGGTTGTCACCTATGTGCCGTGGCTGTCATTGGCCCTGCCGCGCGCACTGGCTTGAAACAGGAGAAACACACAATGAAGAAGCTTGCCATCCTCGCTGCGGCAATCATGTTGTCGTCGGCGCCGGCGGCCGCAGCGTGTGCGGGTGGTGGTGGCTAGCGAGCACGGGCGAAAGCTACCAGATCACCCCACGCTGGGCACTCGGCCGTCGTGCGCCATGCAACGTGTCAGCTCTGCCGTCGTCTCCCCTCCGCAACCGTCACTGCTTACCTTAGGGGCTTCGGTACCACAAGCTTCTCACTGCCATGCAACCTTGGGTCCGTACGGGTAGTACCTGGGCGCGTAACCGATGGCCCGCATGTCGACCTCCACCATCGAAGGCCCGCGCACATCCATAGCCTCCGCTACCCCTTGCTCGAACGCCGCGTCGCTTCCCGCTTTCCAGAACGGCATCCCGAGCAGCCCGGCGAGCTTGCCGAGTTCAGGGCCTGCCAGGTCGCAGTAGCGTCTTCGCCCTCCTGTGGTCGCATCCTGGATATGGCGAATCACGCCATATCCCGAGTCGTTCATCACGATGATGACCGCGTCAATTTTCTCCTGAGCCGCCGTCCACAGCTCACCAAGATTGAATGCCAAGCCGCCGTCTCCGCTGAGAATGACGGTCTTCCTGCCAGCTGCTCCGATGGAAGCCCCGATGCCGAGGGAAAGACCCTGCCCAATCCCGGCGCTCACGGGATACACGCTGTCGCGACCGTACACCTCGAACAGGCGCGTGCCCCATGTGCTGTGAGCGATGGTGATGTCGCGAGCCCAGATCGCATTGCGCGGGGTCACCTTTCTTAGCCTCTCGGCGAATCCCGCATAGGGACCGAGCGAATTTCGATAGGCTTCCCTTGACCGGGCCTTCAATTCCTGGAATTCCCGGCCGAACTGCGGATCGGCGCGGAAGCTCTCATTGCGCAGCCGCTCCGCGAGCGAGCTCAGCGCAATCCGGCTATCGCCGCAGACGAAATACTCGCAAGGATAAGTCCGCCCGTTCGCCACCGGATCGAGATCGATCTGAATCCGGCGACTCGGCAAGGGTACGGAGAAGTCGACCGTCTCATGCCCGCGCAGCCGCGACCCGACCACCAGCATGAGATCCACCGTCCGGTAGAAATCCTCGATCAGCTGCATTCCGTTGCCGTTCAAGGCCCCGAGGCTCATGGGATGGTCCTCACCCACCACCCCGCGGCCGGCCCAACTCGTAACCAGTCCGAAGCCCAGATCCATGAGCGCGCGGACCGCATCGCCTGCATGCCGCGCACCGCTTCCCGCCCACAGGAGCGGCCGCCGCGCCGATTTCACTCGACGGACCAGCTCTTCCACATCTGCCGCAGCGGGAGCAGGTCGAGCTGGAAGCGGCAGCTGGAATGCGTCCAAGGCCGCCGGCCGGGCCACCGCGGCACGCTGCAGGTCTATGGGGACCTCCACGCTGACGGGTCCCATCGGTGGCGTGAGTGCGTCGACGGCCGCGCGAACAAGGATAGCGAATGCATCCTGCGGCTTTCCGATGGTGTAGGCGGACTTGCAGACGGCCCCTAGCATCGTCAACTGCGCCGGCACATCGTGCACCGATCCGCCCCCGCGGCCCGCAAATCGGGTTGCCGTAGCGGCGGTCAAATGCAGTAGTGGTGTAGCCGCCACTCTCGCTTCGAGCAACGCTGGAACCGCGTTCGCCGCGCCAGGCCCCGTACTGGTCACAACGACGCCTAGGCTTCCGCTCGCGCGGGCATACCCGTCGGCCATGTGCCCTGCTCCCATCTCTCCCCGCGACATCACAAATCGCGTCGCGCCACGCTCGCCGATGGCGTCGAGCATGGCAACGTTGTGCACCGAGGCTATACCGAAGGCGACGGTCGCATCGACCGCCGCCAGGAACTCCGCAATAAGAGAACTGACGCTGTACGAATCGCTGTTACTCACCCTCCACTCCTCCGTTGTCCTGCAAGTGCCCCCTTGTTCGCTCGCACGATCTCCCGCAGGGATTTGGCCAGGCTGCTCATCCGCGGCTTGATGCGCTGAAGAGGGCCGGCGATCGAAATGCCGAACCAGTCTCCGTTGATTGCGATAGGAACGTCCACAGCGGCCAGATCCTCTGCACTCTCCCCGAGATTCGTGAACCATCCACGGCGCATCCCCTTCAATAGGTCGGCCTCCAGCCGGGACGCGCTCAGTATCGTTCGGCTTGTGAGCTTCCTGTACTCGAGCCCCTGGAGGATTCGGTTTCGCTCGGCGGGAAGGAAAGCTCCCATAACCGCCTTGGCGATCGAGTTGGCGTGTGCCGGACGCCCCGCGCCGGCACGGGGCGAGTAGCGAATCTGCTGATGGGACTCGAATACGTCGATGTAGAGTGCCTCGCGTCCATTCAGCGTTTCAATGACGACTGTTTCTCCGCAGCAGTCGCGCAAGGCGGCCAAGTCATTGCTCAGGCGCTGGGACAGGACATCGTGTTCCGCGAGGGCACGCGCGACCGTCAAGAGCCGGCCCGTTGGATACAACGGCCCTCGACCACGAAGGGAATAGACGTAACCCCTTCTCTGCATGGTCCGGACCAGCGCAAAGCAGCTCGACACCGGCATGCCGATCCGCTCAGCGAGCTCCGTCAGCGACGCCGGCCCTCCCAAAGCCTCGAATGCCTCGAAAAGGTCCAGCGTGCGAGCGGCAGTCTTGACATCCACAATGAGAGTAGTATGGCGGGCGGCATCCATTCTATATACGGCATATACACTACGGTATGTAATTAATTCAATCTTTACATATGTGAAAACGCAATGCACCATGCAGCTGCCGGCGTTGCGCACCAAATTCGCGCTTTTCTTCGTCGTGTTAACCGTCAAATGACACGCCGGGGTTGATCCGTATACTCTCTGCCACGATGCGCCACCTCTTGATTCATAACCTCCCCGTGCAGATCAGAGTCATCTAACCAGGAGCCCTGTCATGCGCATGATTTTTTCAAGTGCGGCTGTCCTATTCTCGATCCTGATCGCCACGCCGGCATCGGCGAGCGACCTCATCAAGGTGAAGATCCGCGACAGCTGGGTCCCGGGCGGCGCCTCCTCGGTCTTCTACTACGCGTACGAGAAGCGAATTTTCGAGCGTCACGGGCTCGACGTGGCCCATGAAGACGGCAACGGCTCCACGGTCACCGTCCAGCTCGTGGCAACGAAGCAAGCCGAGGTCGGCCATGGCGACCTTTCCGCGATGGCCGTTGGACGAGGCAAGGGGATGAAAGTCATCTCCATCGGCAGCCTGATGCGCGGAACCGCTCTAGCCATCTTCGTACCGAAGGGCAGCGGCATCAAATCCCCAAAGGACCTGGAAGGCAAGGAGGTCCTGTACACGGCGACGTCGTTCGAAGGCCCGTTCATGGACACCATCCTGAAGGCGGGAGGGACTAGCCGTGAAAAGGTCAATCTGATCAGCGTAGACGCGTCCTCGAAGGTCAGCAGCTACAACGCCGGGCGCGGGATGGGCATGGTGACCACGATCCCCTTCGGGACTTCGTCGGTGCAGAAGACACGCCCGTCGGATGTCATCCGCTTCTCGGACTATGGGATGGCACTGCCTTCCTACGGCCTCATCGTCCACGAAGATACGCTGAAGGAGAAGCCCGAAATGCTGCGACGTCTCGTCGCAGCCTACTTCGAGGCCTGGTCCTCCATCATTTCCAGCCCGGCGGAGATCGAGGCTACCGGTTCGTCGCTGGCAAAGCGCAGGCCCGACTCGAAGATCGACCCGAAGCAGATCGTCGATTACGTGAACCTGAACAGGGAGTTCTTCTTCACGAAGCACACCGAGGGCAGGCCCCTGGGCTGGCAGTCGGAGCTGGACTGGGCGAACACGATTCGCACCATGGAGGAAGCGAAGCTCATCAAGCCGGGCTCCAAGCCGAGCGAATACTTCACGAACGTGTTCTTTGGCAAGTAGGCGCTGGAGTGAACGCACCGGCTGCGCGCGGACTCTCCCCAGCAGACGCCGCGCGCGAGCCGGGGGAATGCGCGATCGCGTTCGAAGATGTGGTCAAGGTATTCCGCTCGCGCCGTGGCGACATCCGTGCGCTCGACGGCATCAATTTCACCGTCCCGCCGTCGGACTTCGTATCGCTCGTCGGCCCCAGCGGGTGCGGCAAGAGCACGTTGCTTCGCACGGTGGCCGGGCTGGAGTTTCCCAGTTCCGGCCGCGTGCTCCTGAAGGGAGAACCCGTCCGCCGCCCGCCGCTGGGATTGGGCCTGGTCTTCCAGCGAGACGTGCTCTTCGATTGGCGCACGGTGCTGGAGAATGTCCTGCTGCCCTTCGAGATGCGCGGTGCCGATGCCTCGGCGCACAGCGAGCGAGCGCGCGCCCTGCTGACAAGCTATGGATTGGACGGGTTCCACGACCGCTATCCCTGGGAGCTCTCGGGCGGCATGCGGCAACGCGTGGCGATCTGCCGGGCGGTGATCGACCACCCCGAGCTGGTCCTGATGGACGAACCCTTCGCCGCGCTCGACGCATTCACGCGGGACGACCTGAACCTGTCGTTGCAGCGCTTGTGGCTGGAGCACAGGGCCACCGCGGTGTTCGTGACCCACAACATCCAGGAAGCAGTCTTTCTCGGCAACCGGGTGGTGGTCATGGGCCGCTCGCCCGGTCGCATCGTCGACATCATCGACGTGAACATTCCGCGGCCCCGCACGCTTGCTGCTCGCGAGACGCCTCTTTTCATCGAGGTCTGCGCCCGCATCCGCCGGACATTCGAGCAGATGGGCCTGATGCGCGGCGACAACGCGGGCGAGCAGCCATGACGGGCAAGCGCGTTGCCACGTTCAGCGGACTCGCGCTCGCGTTTCTAGGCATCTGGCAGCTCGTCGCGGGCCTCGAGCTGGTCCCGGCGTTCATGCTCCCCAGCCCACTCACCGTGATGGGCACCTTCGTCGACGCCCCCACCACGTTCCTAAAGCAGGCGGGGCATACCGCGCGAATCGCGTTAACCGGGTTCGCCATCTCCGTCTTCATCGGCGTGGTACTGGCAGTGGCGATCACGCAGAACCGCTACCTCGAAGACATCATTTTCACTCTGCTCGTTTCGATGAGCAGCATGCCCAAAGTGGCCATTGCGCCCCTGCTCATCATTTGGCTCGGCGTGGGCGCCGCCTCCAAGATCGTCATCGCCGCGCTCATCGGCGTCTTCGCTCTCGTCATCGAACTGGTGCACGGGCTGCGCTCGATTGATCAGGAGATGCTTGACCTTGGCCGCGTGCTGCAGGGCAACCGGTGGCGCATGTTTGCGAAGATCCGGCTCCCGCATGCCCTGCCGAGCCTGTTTGCCGGGATGAAGGTGTCCGTCTCGCTCTGCCTGATCGGCACCATCGTCGGGGAGTTCGTCGCTTCGCAGCATGGACTTGGCCACATGATCATGGTGGCGCAGGGCCAGTTCGATACGCCGTCCATCTTCGTTGCTCTCGTCATGCTGGCGATGCTCGGCACCGGGTTCTTCTTCACCATTCACATGATCGAACGCCTCGTTCTGCCCTGGCACGTCTCCCATCGCACGGACCGCCACGCGGAGGTGCCCGCTTGATAAAACCCGCCGAACTCCCAACAGGCCGTACACTATGACGACGACCAAGCAGCTGCAGTTCTCCGGCTACCACCGTAGGCAAAGCACCCAGGAAGACGCGGAACTCACCCGGGTGGGGCCCGGCACACCGGGCGGCGAGTACCTTCGCCGCTTCTGGCATCCCATCGCGCTGGTCGAGGAAGTCGGCGAGCTGCCGCTCGCCGTGCGCATCCTCGGCGAGGACCTGGTGCTTTTCCGCGACAGGAGCGGAAGGCTGGGGCTCCTCCATCGCCATTGCGCCCATCGCGGCGCGTCGCTGGAGTACGGGCTGATCTCGCAGCACGGAATACGCTGCTGCTATCACGGCTGGCTGTACGACGTGGACGGAACCATCCTGGAGACGCCCAGCGAGGTCGATGGAACCAAGATCCGCCGGCGGCTCGCGCAGGGCGCCTACCCAACCCATGAGCACGTAGGCGTCATCTTTGCCTACATGGGACCCTCGGAGTCGAAGCCTGCTTTTCCCGTTTACGACACGTTCGCGTACTCGGGACGCGAGCGCACCATTCCCTACAAGCTTTCCCAGCCGTGCAACTGGCTCCAGGCGCACGAGAACGGCGCTGATCCCATCCATACCGCCTTCCTGCATGCGCGGGTGGCGCGCGTGCAGTTCTCGCCCCAATTCCTCGAGCTGCCCACGCTGGATTTCATGGAAACGCCGATCGGCGTCCTCTCCATTGCCACGCGCCGGGTGGGCGATCGACTGTGGATCCGGGCGAGCGACGTGATCCTGCCGAACTCGGCGCAGTTCGGGACCGGTTACTTCGGCGAGAACGACGAGCTTTTCCTGCTCACGGCCCATACCACGCGCTGGATCGTCCCCGTGGACGACTACAATTCCCTTGCCATAGGGTATCGGCACCTCGATTCCACAGATCCTGCGCGCCTGTCGAACGAATCGCAGATCGGGCTCAACAAGGTCGACTTCATGGGTCAAACCCCCGATCGACCCTACGAGGACCGGCAGCGCAATCCGGGAGACTACGACGCACAGGTATCGCAACGCCCGATCGCCGTCCACGACAACGAGAACCTGGCATCGACCGACCGCGGGGTCGGCATGATCCGCCGGATGATTCGCAACGGCATCCGAGCGCTCGCGCAAGACAAGCCGATGGAGAAACCCATCCGCTATGCGGATGGGAAGGTGCCGACGTACAACCATGTCGTCGTCCTCAAAGTTCCGGAGCGCGCGGGCGTCGACGACATGGAGCTATGCCACGAGTTCGGCCGCCGCGTCGGCCAGATCGTCGTCGATACCGCCCACGAACCCGTGGCCGATCGCCAGCGCATCGCCGAGGCACGCGTGCGCACCATGATCGCCACGGAGCTCCCGCAGGCGCAGGTCGTCTCCGACAGCAGCGTCCAGAACCCCGTTTCGACGAACTAGCCGCACGCCATGTCCGCAGCCGTCTTCCACACCTTCCCAGAAGCCCCCACCGCGGTCGCCCCCTACTCCCACGTCGTGGAGAAGGACGGGTGGTTCTTCATCACCGGCCAGCTGCCCACCGGGGTCGACCCGCAGGAGGAAGTTCCCGAGGGCATCGAGGCGCAGACCCACAAGACGATGGCCAACCTTCGCACCGTGCTCCAGAAGATCGGGTGCACGTTCGACGATGTCGTTTCCGCCCGCGTGTATCTCACGAGCTTCAAGCGCGACTACGCGGCCATGAACCGGGTGTACTCCAGCTACTTCGAGCCCGGGCGTTTCCCCGCGCGCACCTGCATAGGGGTCACGGCGCTCGCCCGCGATTGCCTCGTCGAGATCGACCTGGTCGCCCGCAAGGCATGAGCGGACCAGCCACGTGCGTGCTCGAGGCGCGGGCCCTCATCGGGGAAAGCCCGCGCTGGAGCGAATCGGACCAGGCGCTGTACTTTGCGGACATCAACGGCCAGAGCATCAATCGCTTCGACCCGCGAACCGGCGCCACCCGCAAGTGGGAGCTCCCGGAGAAGGTCGGCTGCTTTTCCTTCACGCGATCGGGCGCCCCCTCGATGTCGCGCGCCGGCAAGGTCATCGCGGGCATGCAGTCGGGCATCCACCTCGTCGACCTGGACACGATGGCCATCAAGCGCGTGTTCGATCTCGATCCGGGCGACAAGACCACGCGCTTCAACGACGGCCGCTGCGATCGTGCCGGACGCTTCTGGGCCGGCAGCATGAAAGAAGGCGGCGTCGAGCGCGCTGGATCCCTGTACCGGTACGAGGCCAGCGGCCGCTGCACCCGGATGGTGGACGGCCTGATCATCCCCAACGGCCTGGCATTCAGCCAGGATGACCGCATCCTCTATCACTCCGACAGCCGCCAAGACTACATCTTCGCCTGGGACTTCGATGTCGCGAGCGGCTCCATCTCCAACCGCCGCGTCTTCGTCCAGAACGACATTCAGGAAGGCCGCCCCGACGGCGCGGCCGTCGACAGCGAGGGCGGATACTGGATCGCGAACGTCGGCGGCTGGCGGGTGACGCGCTACACGAAAGGCGGCGTGGTCGACCAAGTCGTCGGCATCCCCGCCCAGCGACCCACTGCCTGCACGCTCGGCGGACCCGACTTCAAGACGCTCTACGTCACCACCGCCACGCATCCCCTGCCCGATTCTGCCAAGCCGAAGCAACCCTTGGCCGGCTCGATCTTCGCCATCCCCGTGAACATACCCGGCTTGCCCGAAGCGCGGTTCGCCGACTAGGCGACCTGCAAAACCCGCCGCCCGGGCGGCACTCACCGCCCGAAGTCGCGCAGCACTGTGGGCGCCGCCTCCAAGATCGTCATCGCCGCGCTCATCGGCGTCTTCGCTCTCGTCATCGAACTGGTGCACGTGTGGCATGTGTGGCCGCAGACGCCTTCCACCACGCGGGTGGCCTGCTACCTGCTGTTCCCCGAGGCGGCCTTCGGCATCCCGAATTTCGACCTTGAACTCGGGAAGTACAGCAGGTTCGTCGAGCAGATCATTGCCGAGGATTCGGTGATGGTCGAGTCATTGCAGAACGCGGCCGGTTCGAAATTCTTCGAGCCGGGGCCGATGGCGCCGCTCGAAGAGGCCCTGCATCACATAGAGAAGCACTACATCGACCTGATGACGGGCTGATCGTCCGGTGTCGCGCGGCGACCGAACCGGGCGCGGCCTTACTCGCGAATATTCGCCACCTTGACGATACGCGCGTATTTCTCGATTTCCTGGCGCTGGTAGTCGGCCAGCATTGCGCCAGCCGGCGCCATGGTGGCGCCGGAATCCTCCAGACGCTTCCTCACGTCGTCAGCGGCGAGCGATTCGGCAAGCGCGTGCGTCAGCCGCTGCGTCACCGTTGGAGGCAGCTTCGCCGGTCCCCACATGCCGAACCAGGTGCCGATGTCGACGTTCTTCAACGCCGGATGCTCGGCCAGCGCAGGGATGTCCGGCGCCGCCGCAGCGCGCTTGGCCGAGAAGGTCCCGAGAGCGACCACCTTGCCGCTGCGCACATGCGGCAGGCCGGTCGACAGAACGAACACGCCGAATTCCAGTTGTCCGCCGATAAGATCCGTGGTCAGTGGCCCGACGCCGCGGTAGGGAATGTGCACGACGAATAAGCGCGCGGCGTCTTTGACCATCTCGCCCGCCAGGTGACTCGCGTGGCCGAAGCCGGCCGAGCCGAAACTGAAGCGCCCGGGGTTTTTGCGCGCCAGCGCGACGAACTCGTCGGTGTTCCTGACCTTCGCCTGGGTCGAGGCGACCAGCAGCAAGGGTTGCAAGGCCAGGAGGCCAAGCGGCGTGAAGTCGCGCTGGGCATCGTAGCGAATGGTGGGGTTGATGAGCGCGCTGATCGCCATCTCGCTGTTGGTGCCGACGAACAGTGTGTAGCCGTCCGGCGCGGCCTGCGCCACGCGCTGCGCGCCGAGGGTGCCGCCGGCACCGCCCACGTTCTCGACCAGCACCTGCTGCCCGAGGCGCTTTGCCAGCGCCGCGGCAACCGCGCGGGCGGTGAGGTCGGTGCTGCCGCCTGGCGGGTAACCCAATACCACGGTCACCGGCTTGGCCGGGTAATCAGAGCCCTGTGCCAAGGTGGCGGGGGCCACGGCAGTGATCAAAAGCAAACTGAGCGTACGGAGGTGACGCAGGGCAAGGCATGCGAGCGCACGAGGGTCTTTCATTGGCTGCTCCGTCGGGATTGGCGTCTGATCAGGCCGGAGTGTACCAGTCACGCTCGAGATCGGACAGGATATCCGCCGCTGAGCCGCACAACGCATCTGCTCCGGACACAAGCCGTTGCGGAAGCTTGACGGAGGACATGTCAGGCCATAACATGAATTTCGCTCAATGGCACAAGGTATGAATCTTGCGGAACGAAACTACAACGAAGACCACCCGGGCTGCACCGCGCAAGGGTTTTCGCCGCCAAACCTCGCCGACGCCCACCGTCAGTGCGCGCGACCAGGCGTATGTCCGGCGCCTGTTTCCCGCCCTCGACGAACTCAAATCGAAACCACTGCGTGATCAGTGCGTCGCGTTCTGGACGCGGCTGTGGCGCGAGAGCGGGTTCGAACGCATCGAAGACGTGCCATGGCTTGCGCGCAAGCGCCTTGATACCGGATGCACGAATGTGGAGCACATCAACCAGGTGATCGCATGCGTGAAGGCGCTGGCCGGCGTGGCGACGCTGTGCGGAGTTGCGATCGATCGCGACCAGTTGATCGCCGGCGCGATTGTTTTCGACGCCGACAAGATCGTGCTGCACGACCCGCCGAACTTTACCGACACCGACGTGACGCTGCTGTCGCAGCACACCATCTACGGTGCATCCGTTGCGCTCGAGGTCGGCCTGCCCATGGGGATCGCGCACATGATCCTGGCGCACAGCAAGAACTCGAGTGTGCGGCCGCGCACCACGGAGGCATTACTGTTGCACTACGCCGACTACATCGTCATCGACTTGCGCTGCCGCCGTCACGGCTGGGACGAGATGTATGCCGAGGTCAAGCCGAAATGGTCTCGCAAGTAGGGGCCGGCGCGACCCTGCCCGATCTCGCGTGCCTGCCATAGTTAACCAAGCTTCTGTGCAAGCTCCCCGGCTTTAAGATGGGTATACCGCTTCAGCATCTGTAGCGTGCGGTGTCCAGTAACACTGGCAACTTCCATAGAGTTTAGGCCCCGCTCAAACAGCCTACTTGTAGCTTCATGGCGCAGATCATGAA
>Ga0194132_10010999_pt1 | contig 11835 bp, 9 predicted proteins | sample TA2KigOf80mmetaG_FD_148612 | JGI IMG/M metagenome (GOLD analysis project Ga0194132, IMG submission 148612) | Freshwater microbial communities from Lake Tanganyika, Tanzania - TA2015054 Kigoma Offshore 80m | ecosystem: Environmental > Aquatic > Freshwater > Lake | place: Tanzania: Lake Tanganyika... | reverse complement strand
GGATGTGAGGTAGCGCACGTCCGCCGCACCGAGCACGATCAGCCGGTCACCGTCACGAAGCGAAAAGTCCTCCTGTCCCTCGATCACACGCTGCAGATTGATGCCGAACAGCTGGCGCGAGCGCGTCAGGGGGTCGGTCGTCTCGAGGGCGGCGAAGAGGAGGTAAGGGTCGTCTTTGAGCGAGCCGGCATTGGGAACGAGCGCCCGAACCGTCGCAGCCGCCTGCAATGAGCGGCGACCCGGCACGCGCACATGGCCGATGACCTCGATTGCTCCTACTTGAACGTCTTGCGAATAATTGACGACCAAGACGTCGCTTTCGCCGACGCGGAACGTACGCGCGGCGTTCTCGGTTACGAGCTGCTGACCGCTCTTGTCGAAGCGGATGTGCGAGACCCGCACGCCTTCCGGCCGCAGCACACCGCCGCTGAGAGCAAGCGCCGCTTCGACGTCGATTTGCTTTTCCCCTTCACCGAGTTCGTAGACGCCGGGGCGTTTGACCTTGCCGGCGATGGCGATGGTGGGCCCAAGCGGGGGGACGACGATCGTATCGCCATCGGCCAGTGCTAACCCGTGCCCGCCGACCGTTCCTAAGAAAAGATCATAGAGGTCGATCCAAAACGCCTTTTCGGCGCGAACGACTTGGATGCGCCGCAAGCTCCCGGTCTTCTTGATGCCGCCGGCGAGGCTCAAGGCATCGAGCAAAGAGGAAAGGCCCGTCAAGCGATGCTGCCCCGGCAGTCTCACTTCGCCGATCACCCGGACCGCGACCTGTCGGACGTTGCCGAGCGAGACGAAGACTTGGGTACCGATGAAACTCGCGGCCGTGCGCCGCTCGAGGTCGCGCCGGAACTCACCGAACGTACGCCCGGCTGCGGGGATCGGCGGAAGGTTCGACAAAATAACGCGGCCCTCGCGATCGATCTTGATCGTTTCGGTCCGCGAGTCCGCTCCCTGAAAGGTTATGACCAATTCATCGCCGATCCCGAGGACGTAGTCGCTGGCGATCGCTCCGCTGCCAACTTCCTCCGACGCTACATCGACGTCGAAAAGGTCGTAACCGAACTGCACGAGATATTCGGAGGTGCGAAGGCAGTAGTCGCGTTCGAGAAGCGAGAAACGTTCAATGACTCGAACGAGACGCTCGGAGGCTTCGTCTACCCTTCCTCCACAAAACTCTCGAATGAGCAGGCGCTCCGCGCGCAGCCTCTCTTCTTCTTCTTCGGTTCGCGCGAAGCGCGATATTCGAGGCACACCTTCTCCGCCGCCGCTTCTAGCCGCATCCAACGGAGAGGTACTTCGTCCGCCGCGCCGGCCGAGCGTCCGCGAATCGATCAGCCCGCGACGTTCGAGCTGATCCAACTGCTCGAACAACGACCGGAAGATCGTATCCCGCTGGCCCTGCGAAAAGCCGGGCGTGGGCGCCATTGACAAGACGAGGAGAGCGACCCCGAATGCAAGCCAACGAACCATCAAGGGGTGGGAATTCCTGCCGGCCATGAGGATGTTCACGCGACGAGCTTTCTTGAGTTGCGGGGTAGCGGCCTTGACCGCCGGCTGCTCTTCGTCGCTTCAATCGCCCGTGCTCGGCAACCTTGTGAGCGCCGTACGGTTCACGGCGTTCGGGATGCCCGACGTTCCGATCAGACGCGACGTCATCGCGACCATACCATACGCCTCCATCAGCGCAAAGATTGGCCGCGGTCCACGCGGCGTTCTGGTGCTGAGCCACATCGAGAACGGCGACCACCACTGGATCTCGGCCGACCGCGCCGTGCTGGTGACGCGCGGGGGGCGGATCGTCAAGACCGCCGGATTGCCGGAGCTGCTCAAGGACACGCGGTCTGCCGCGGTCGATCCGGTCGGCAGCAGCCTCCACCGGCTCCCCTCCGGAGCGACGTTCGCCCGAACCATCGACCTCGAGCCCGACCGCGCCTACGGTGTCACGGTCGAAAGCACGTTCGAAACACTGGGCGAGGAAACGATCGCGGTCTCGGAGGTCGAGCTCGAGACCATCGTCGTTCGCGAGTATTGCGAGGCGCGGACGATCCGCTGGTCGCACGTGAACGTCTATTGGGCCGACAAGTTCGACGGCTTCGTGTGGAAAAGCCGCCAGCACATCGCCCGGCGTTTCCCGGCGATCGACGTCGAAGTGCTGAAACCCGCGCTGCCGGGTTAGCGATTACCGGGTCGAGGTTCCCGTTACCGTGTTGGACGTCGACCGCGGATCGTCTTCGCCCCCGGCACCGCCCAGCGCCACGACCACCCCGCCGATGACGGCGGCAACCGCGACCGTCGCGACGACCGCCCCGAGCCCGATGCCGCTCGCGGCCGGGGCGGGCACGGGCCGCGATTGGCCCGCCGCCGCCCCGGTGCCTGTTTTCGTCGCCTGGGCCTGCGCATAGGCACTCTCCGCCAGCATCGTCGCAGCAAGGGCAGCCGACGCCAGAAAAAAACCGAATTTAACGAGGCGTTTTCTCATTCCGGGCAAGCGTAGCGACGACCAGAACCGAGACCAAATAAAAAAGCGGCCTGCAGGCCGCTTTTTTTCGCGCACAGGGCGCCGCTAGTTCGTATTCGTCGCGGTCGACGTCGTCGTAGTGGTCGTAGTGGTCGTCGTCACCGTGGTATTATCATCGTCCGACGTCGCTGCCGCCACCGCCACCGCGATAGCCGCCGCGATAGCGACGCCGACCGCGATCGCGCCAGCAGTGATCCCGACCCCGGTACCCGCCGCCGCCCCGCCAGCCGTGCCTTGCTGCTGCCCAGCCGCCGCGCCCGTCCCTGTCTTCTGGGCCTGGGACTGCGCGAAACCCATCGTGGGCGCGCTCAGCACCAACAGGGATGCCAACACTACCGTTATGATCTTCTTAAACATTATTTGCGCCTCCGTCGGACTGTACATCATCACATCGCACTGGAATAGCGCGGGTTTTCTTTTAAGCGTCCCAGGTCTCTAGGGTGCCAATGCCCGGCAAAGTTAGTGTGGGCTTTTCCAGAACGCAAGTCCTTATCAAGACCCCGGTGGTGGCTAACCTTTCTGTTGCAATATTGCAACAGCTGAGCCGTCGCGTTGATCGCGTAGGGTACTCGCCGTCCACTAACCGTCACAATGCGTTCACCCTCCAGCGTCTCCTTGATCCGTCCGGCCCGGCTTCTCGCCGCCCTCATCGCGGCCGTCGCGGTATGCACGGTCGCCCGCCCGGCCGCCTCCGAACCCGCCACCATCAACGTCCGCTACCAGGTCCTGTACGGCGGCATCCGCGCCGCCTCGGTCGAAGTCGAGATCAAGCTCGCCGAATCGAGCTACGAGATCGTGACCGCGTCCGTGACCGAAGGGCTGATGGGGTGGATGACCGGCTTCCGCTCGCGCGCCGAAAGCCGCGGCGCGTTGACGCCGAACGGCGCCACCTTGACGAGCCACCGCGCCGACAATGTCTGGCGCGGCGACAAGCGCTTCGTCCGCATCGCGCCCGCCGCCGACGGCACCATGACCGCCGACGTGTCGCCGCCGCCGGAGAAAGACGAGCGCAACCCGATCCGCCCCGAGCAAACGACCGGCACGCTCGATCCGATGAGCGCGGCCCTTCGCGCCGTGCGCGCGCTCGGCCGCACCGGTGCCTGCGATCAACGGGTGCCGGTCTACGACGGCCGCCGCCGCTACGACATGGTGTTCGATGCGACCGCGAGCGACACCATCGCCGGCCCGCGCTACTCCGGTCCGGCCGTGCGTTGCCGCTACGTGACCGACCGGATCGCCGGCTTCTCGCGCCGGCCGTTCTTCGAGCAGCCCGACAAGCCCCCGGAATCGCGGGTTTGGGTCGCGCCCTTGGATCCGCGGCTGCCGCCGATCCCGGTCCGGCTCGAGATCGAGTCCTCGATCGCGACCACCATGGTCCACCTCGAGAGCTACTCGATCGGCCCCTAACTCACGACCGGCGGTTGGCGGCGACGAAGTCGAGGATCGTCTCGACGATGGCGGGATCGTCGTAGACATCGTGCGCGTCGCTATCGAGCACGATCGAGCGCGAACCCGGCCGATCGCGCATGTAGTCGCCGCAATGTCCGCGCTGATGGGGCGCGCGGCTCGGGTCGTACCAGGGATCCCGCGCTTGCACGATCGCGAGCACCGGCGTCTCGAGCGGGCCGGCGAGCCCGCGGACGTTGGTCCGCCCGCTGCACGTCCACTGCGTGATGACGCGGGCGCGGAACTCATCGCCCCGATAGAGCGCCGTCGCCGCGCCCCCTTCGCTCGCGCCCATGAGGAAGAGGTTACGCGGATCGGCCCAGGGCGCCGCGCTCAAGCGCTGCACTGCGTACGCGGCCTCGGCGTGGCGGAAGTCGTAAACGAAGAGGTTGTAGCCGCCGGTCCGCGTTTTCGGATCGCACTGGAGCGGCCGGAACCGGCGCGCGAAGCTGTCGGGCGCGACCACGACGTAGCCGGCCGAGGCCAACCGCTCGAAGAACTCGAAATTGCCGTAGCCGGTGCAGCCGTGGAGATAGACCACGACCGGCCACCGTTTCCCGTCTTGACGTTCGCTCCAGCGTGAAAACGGCCCGTCCTCGAGCCGCGCCGAAAGAGGCTTGTCGCCGGCTTCGTCCGGCCACAGCACCAGCGCGCGATCCCAGGTGAGATCGAGGTCCGAGCGCGAATCGAGCGGCGAGCCGGCGCACGCCGCGAGCACGGCGAGGCCCATGGCCGCCAGAACCCGGATCGGAGTCAGCATGCCGAACGCGCGCCCGCCGCGGTCGCGATCCGGGTTGCAACCGCCCACCAGTCCGGGTGCCGGCGCTTCGCATCGCGCGCCGCGGCGTGGGCCGCCGCCGCATCGTCGAACAGCGCGAAACAGGTGGCGCCGCTCCCGCTCATGCGCGCGAGTCGCACGCCCGGGCGAGCGCCAAGAAATTCGAGCCCCGCGCCAATCGCCGGAACCAGCGCGCAGGCCGGCGCGGTGAGGTCGTTCGCGCACCCGCCGAGAAGGTCGAGAAGTTCGGACGTCGTGCGGACGGACGCGAGCGCCTTGCGGCTGTGCCCGAAGCGTCCGGCCAGCGTGCGAAAAACGGTCGCGGTCGCCAGCGGAACGCCGGGATTGACGAGAACGATCGGCAGGCCCGGCAACGCCGGCAGCGGCACGACCCGTTCACCGATCCCGCCGACCAGAATCGTGCCGCCGGCCAAGCACACCGGCACGTCGGCCCCGAGGTCGAGCGCGAGCGCTTGTAGATCGGCAGGCGCGACGTCCAAATCCCAGAGCTCGATCAAGGCACGGAACGTCGCCGCCGCATCGGCCGAACCGCCGCCGATCCCGGCTGCGACCGGCAGGTTTTTTTCGAGCACGAGCGCGGCACCCCGCCCGGGCGCCGCGCGCGCGGCCAGAAGCCGCGCCGCTTTGAAAGCGAGGTTGGTTTCGTCCACGGGCACCGCCGCCGCGAACGGCCCGCTGACGGCGAGGGAGATACCGGACGCCCGCCGCGCCGTCAGTCGATCGCCGAGTTCAGTAAACGTCACGACGCTTTCGAGCGTGTGGTAACCGTCGCTGCGCCGGCCCAAGACGTGCAGACAGAGATTGATCTTGGCCCGGGCGCAGACGTCGACGACGCGGGCTGCGCCCGTCTCAGCCACCGCGCTTCAGCGGTTGCGCCGGCGGCGGACCTTCCTTGACCTTTTTTTCGATCAGGGGGATCTGGTCCTTCTCCGGCTTGAACGAGAGCGCCCGGTTCCACTGGAAGCGCGCCTCATTCTCGCGTCCGACCCGCCAATAGGCATCGCCCAGGTGGTCGTTGATGACCGGGTCCTCCGGGCGAAGCTCGATCGCGCGCTCGAGCTGCTTGACCGCGCCCGGGTAATCGCCCAGGCGATAGAGCACCCAGCCGAGGCTGTCGACGATGTAGCCGTCGCGCGGGCGAAGGTTGACCGCGCGTTCGATCATCTGCCGCGCTTCGTCGAGCCTCCGCCCTTGCTCGACCCACGAATAGCCGAGGTAATTGAGGACCAGCGGCTGGTCGGGCTGAAGTTCGAGCGCCTTCAAGAAATCAGTCTCGGCCCGCTCCCATTGCTTGGAGCGCTCGAGCGCGATGCCGCGGGCGTAAAGCAGCGTCCAATCGGCATTCTGCAGCTTGCCGAGGCGCTGCTGCGCGGCATCGTATTGGGCGATCGCGTCCTTCCAGTTCTCGCGGCCACGGTGGAGGTCGCCGAGCGCGATCACCGAATCGACGCGATCCTTGCGCTCGTCCGCCATGCCTTTGAGGATGCCGGCCGCGTCGTCGTACTTCTCGAGGCGCTGCAGGCTCGCAGCAATGCGGAGGCGCGCGTTCCACCCGTAGGGCGATTTCGGATCGACGCGCCTGTATTCGGCGATCGCCGCGTCCCAGCGCTGGTTCGCTTCGAGCACGTTGCCGACCACGGTCTGCGCGAGCAGATGGGCCGGGCGCAGATAGATCGCGAGCCGAACGTAGATCATCGCCGTCTCGAGCGACCCTTCCTGCACCAGCGCCGAACCGACGCCAAACAGGGCCTCGGCCGCCCCTTCGCGCGCGTCGGCGATCAGCGCCTTGCGCGGGGCGCCATCGCTCGCCGCCGCCAGCAGCGACGAATAGAGCACGTTGCCGGGATCGCGCGCCAAGCCGGCCTTGTAGAGGGCGATCGCGTCGTCGCGCCGGCCGCGGCGTTCGAGGAAATTGCCGAGCGCTTCGTTCATGCGCGCCCCGCCCTCGGCATCAGCGCCGGCGGCCTCGCGATAAGCGGCTTCGGCCTCGGTGGCCTTACCGGCCAAATCCGAAATCAGGCCGCGATGGAAGTTCTGGAATCCAGCGAAGGCCTTGTTGCGGAGCGTCGCGATCTCCTTGAGCGCGGCGTCATGCTGCCCTTCGCCGGCGTGGGCCCACGCGATCAGGAGCGGTACCGAGAGCTGATTGAGCCGCTGCCGGCCCGAACGCTCGATCGCGGCGCGGGCCTTGGCGTAGTCGCCTTTCTTGAGGTCGGCGACCCCGACCACGAGGTTGCCGATCGGCGAGCGCGGCTCCCCCTTGAGGACGATATCGGCGAGCTTGAGCGCCTGATCGATCCGCCCGCCGGCCAGGAGCGCCGTGAACGCCTCGCGGATGAGCGATTCGTTGCTGGGGTCGGTATCGAGCGCACGGCCCAGGAAGTCGGCGGCCGCCGTGACGTCGCCTTCGACCTTGGCGGCGCGGCCGGCCAGGTAGCGGCCATAGCCGGTCTCGGGAATCGACCCGGGTTTGGCGGCGCGTACGGCGAGCGCGGTGTCGCGCTCATCGAGTTGATTGGCCCCATTCGATGCCGCCGTTGCCACCAACAGGGCAACTGCCGCCGCCCCCCCGAGGCCGATCCGTCGCCCGGTTCTCATACGAGTATATCTCCGCATCGCGGCAGTCTATCGCGGCCTCACATATTCGGATAGTTGGGGCCGCCGCCGCCCTCGGGCACGGTCCAGTCGATGTTCTGGGTCGGATCCTTGATGTCGCACGTCTTACAGTGGACGCAGTTCTGGGCGTTGATCTGGAGGCGCGGATTGCCGCCGCCGCCGTCGCGCACGATCTCATAGACCCCGGCCGGGCAGAAGCGCTGCTCGGGCGCATCGTAAAGCGCGAGGTTGTGGGCGACCGGCACCGCCTTGTCTTTGAGCCGGAGATGCACCGGCTGGTCTTCCTCGTGGTTGGTGTTCGAGATGAAGACCGAGGACAGCCGGTCGAAGGTGATGACGCCGTCGGGCTTCGGGTAGGCGATCTTGGGCGCATCGGCGGCTTTACGCAGGCGACCGTGGTCGGCGTGGTGGCGGAAGGTCCACGGCACCCGCCCGCGCAGGACCTTGAGTTCGAACCCGGCATAGAGGGTGCCGGCGACCAAACCCCAATCGAGCGCCGGGCGGAAATTCCGCACCCGATGCAGTTCGCGGTAAACCCACGACGCCGCGAGCGCGCGCGGATAGTCGTCCAGGCGGTCGTTCGCGTTGCCGGCGGCAAGCGCGCGTGCCGCGGCCTCGGCCGCGACCATCCCCGACTTCATCGCCGTATGGCTGCCCTTGATCTTCGGCATGTTCATAAATCCGGCGGTGCAGCCGATGAGCGCGCCGCCCGGAAAAACAAGCTCGGGGATCGACTGGTAGCCGCCTTCGGTGAGCGCGCGGGCACCGTAGGCGATCCGCTTGCCCCCTTCGAAATACGGCCGCACCGCCGGATGGGTCTTGAAACGCTGGAACTCGGCGTAGGGGTCGAGGTGCGGGTTGCGATAGTCGAGGCCGATCACGAAGCCGACCGCAACCTGGTTGTTGTCCACGTGATAGAGGAACGAGCCGCCGTAGGTCGCGATATCGAGCGGCCAGCCGGCGGTGTGCATGACCAAGCCCTGGCGGTGCCGCTTGGGGTCGATCTCCCACAGCTCCTTGATGCCGATGCCGTAGGTCTGCGGATCGGCGGTTTGTTGCAGCGCAAAGCGCTCGGTTAGTTTCTTGGTGAGCGAGCCGCGGGCCCCTTCGGCGAAAAGCGTGTACTTGGCGCGAAGCTCGACGCCGCGGGTGAACGTCGAACGGCGGCTGCCGTCTTTGCCGACCCCCATGTCGCCGGTCGCGACCCCCGCGACCGCGCCGTTCGCATCGTAAAGAACCTCGGATGCCGCGAACCCGGGATAAATTTCGACGCCGGTCGCCTCGGCCTGTTTGCCGAGCCAACGGCAGAGGTTGGCGAGGCTCGCGATGTAGTTGCCGCGATTGTCGAACTCGGGCGGCATCACCCAATGCGGCACCCGCAACGCCCGCGCCGAAGTCAAGAAATAGAACCGGTCCTCCGCGACCGGCACGGCGAGCGGAGCGCCGCGCTCCTTCCAGTCGGGAAAGAGTTCGGCGAGCGCGCGGGGCTCGATCACCGCGCCCGACAATATGTGTGCACCGACCTCGGAACCCTTTTCGACCACGCACACGGCGGCGCTCGGCGCGACTTGCTTCAATCGGATCGCGGCCGCCAGACCGGCGGGGCCGGCGCCCACCACCACCACGTCGTAGCTCATCGATTCGCGGGGCTCGGATGCTTCGGTCATGATGGCGGGCGGGGTTCGACCACGGATGGCGGCTTCGCGCGATGCCGCTCGACGCGCATTGTGATAATTAGAGCATCGGTTATGCCGCGACCATCGCCAACCGGTCAACTCGAGGCGCCCGGGACCGCTGTCCGGCGATGACCATCCTTGCCGCCGAACGCGCCGCGCTCTTACGCCTGCAAATCGAATTCGGGGCCGACGAAGCGATTCTCGAAGCGCCGGTCGATCGGTATCGCTCGCCGGCGCAAGCGGCGCCGACCCCCGCCCTGGTCGCGCGCGCCGTAAACGCCCAAGCCCCGCCCCCTGCAAACCAGCCATCCCAACCCGGCGCGGACGAGCCCGCCCTGCCCGCGCGGCGCCCGCCGGCCTCGGCCCCCGGCCTGCCGTCGCAGTCGGCCGCGATGGCGAGCGCCCGGGAACTTGCCGCCGGCGCCGCCGACCTCACCGCGCTCGCCGAAGCGATCCGCGCGTTCGACGGGTCGAGCCTCAAATATACCGCGACCAACCTCGTGTTCGCCGACGGCAACCCGCAAGCGCCCAGCATGTGGATCGGCGAAGCGCCGGGGGCCGATGAAGATCGCCAGGGCAAGCCGTTCGTCGGCGTGAGCGGCCAGCTCTTGGATCGGATGATGGCGGCGATCGGCCTCAACCGGCGCTCGGCCTACATCACCAACATCCTGCCGTGGCGCCCGCCCGGCAACCGGAAGCCCACCCCGGCCGAGGCCGAGGTCTTTCACCCGTTCCTCGAACGCCATATCGCGCTGGCACGGCCGAAGCTCATCGTCTTGGTCGGCGGCACCGCGGCGGCGGCGGTACTGAAGCGGCCCGAGGGCATCACCCGCATCCACGGCCGCTGGTTCACCTACGAGCTCGGCGATGCCCCGGTGCCGGCGATTGCGATCTTCCATCCCGCCTATTTGCTGCGCCAGCCGGCGCTCAAACGCGAAGCGTGGCGCGATCTCCTGGCCATCAAGGCGCGACTCGCCGCCTCGTGAATTATCCACAGCAGCCGATTTGCCGGGTTGCCGGTCGCGACCGAATCGGTTAGTAACGGCGCCAGGGAGACGGTCGCCGGCGGGGAGTTCGGGCTGCCGACGGCCCAAAACAGAACAATTCGTGGGTGGATCGTGGCCGCAGTGCGCCGCTTGTCGCGGTTTGTCCTCGTCGCCGGATTCGCGCTCGCCGCGGGTTTCGGCGCGGCGTCGGCGGCGACCGTCCCGGCGGCGCGCGACGGCCTGCCGGCACTCCCCGCCGACATCCCGAGCGTCTTGTCGGGGAACGACCAAGCCCGCTACCGCCACGCGTTCGCGCGCCAGGAAGCCGGCGACTTTGCCGCTGCGGACCGAGATTTAGCCAAGATCGAGAACAAGACGCTCTCCGGCTGGCTGCTCTACCAGCGCTTTATGCACGCCGGCTACCGCGCCGACTACGCCGAATTGGCCGGCTGGCTCGCCCTGCATTACGACCACCCCGGCGCGCACCAGGTCCATAACCTCGCGCTCCAGCGCCAACTCAAGGGCCAGAAGCCGCCACGCGCGCCGGCCCCTCCCTCGCTCGGGCTCGCCGGCGCCGGCGAAGCCGCCTACCCGGCACTCGCGCGCGAGCGCAACCTGACCGTCAAGTCGTCGCTCCGCAAGATCGGCGGCACGGTCGCCGATCCGCTGCGGAGCGGTAAACCGGACGTGGCCGAAACCCGGCTCGAGAAGCCCGAGATCAAGCGTGCGCTGACGCCGGTCGAATACGACCATCTGCGCTGGCAGATCGCCGCCGCCTACTACTTCAAAGGCGACGACAGCGCCGCGCTGCGAATCGCGAGCAGCGTCGCCGTACGCGCGCGCCAGGCGGTCCCGCTCGCCGACTGGACTGCGGGCTTGGCGGCGTGGCGGCTCGGCAAGCACGAGATCGCGCGGGCGCACTTCGAGGCGGTGGCCGGATCGAAATCGGCCGCGGCATGGACCGCCGCCGCCGGCGCCTATTGGGCAGCACGCGCCAACCTCGTGACCGGCCGGCCCGAGCACGTCACGACCCAGCTCGAAGCCGCCGCGCAGCACCCGTTCACGTTTTACGGCCTGATCGCCAGCCACCTGCTCGGCCGCAATCCGACCTTCGATTGGACGCTGGCCTCGCTCGAGACGCCGGCGGCGCGGCACTTGCTCTCGATCAAGGGCGTGCAGCGCGCGATCGCGCTCCGCCAGGTCGGCCAGATCGCCTGGGCGGAACAGGAACTCCGCCAAATCATCCCGAGCCTCGATGCCCCCTATCGCGTGGCGTTGGCGGCGATCGCCGGGCGCCTCAACCTCGCCTACATCGAAATGCGGCTCTCGCGGTCGTTTAGCGAGGACGATGACGGGGTCGAAGCCTCGCACTATCCGATTCCGGCGTTCGCGCCCGAGGACGGGTTCAACGTCGATCGCGCCCTCATCTACGCCTTCATGCGCGAGGAGTCGGGCTTCAACGCCAATGCCAAGAGCCGCGCCGGTGCCTACGGCCTGATGCAGCTGATGCCGCGCACCGCGAGCGCGATGGCGAACGACCGGACGCTGCGGCAATCGAAAAAGAAGCTCTTGGCCCCCGACGTCAACGTCGAGCTCGGCCAAAAGTACGTCGCCCACCTGCTCGAGCAGGACGAAGTCAACGGCAACTTGTTTTTTCTGACCGCCGCTTACAACGCCGGCCCCGGCAAAGTGCGAAAGTGGCAGCGCGAGGTGCGCCACGCCGACGATCCGCTGCTCTTCATCGAGAGCATTCCGATTGCGGAAACGCGGCGGTTCGTGCAGCGCGTGATG
>Ga0194132_10010998_pt1 | contig 11836 bp, 7 predicted proteins | sample TA2KigOf80mmetaG_FD_148612 | JGI IMG/M metagenome (GOLD analysis project Ga0194132, IMG submission 148612) | Freshwater microbial communities from Lake Tanganyika, Tanzania - TA2015054 Kigoma Offshore 80m | ecosystem: Environmental > Aquatic > Freshwater > Lake | place: Tanzania: Lake Tanganyika... | reverse complement strand
CCCCACCACCGGGATGTCAGTGTTGAAGTGCAGGATCCAAAGCTCGGTTTCACTGAACACCTTCAGGAAGGATCTCGCGATCATCTGCCAGCTTTGAAGGTCGAGCTGATGCATCGGCAGCCACTGGCAAAACAAACCGTCCTTCGTCAATCGCGAGCGGACGGCCTGAAAGTGTTCCACCGTATAGAGGGAGCCGGAACCGTCCTGCCAGGGATGAAACAAGTCTGCCACGATCACATCATATCGATTCGTAGAGACACGTGCGTAACGACGCGCGTCGGCAACGTGCAGTCGGACGTCAGGGAGCCGATAGGCCGCCCGGTTTTCGGGCTCAAAATGACGCATCATCGAAACCGCTTCCGGAGAGATCTCGACGGCATCGGCGCGCAGGCCCTGGTGCTTGATCGCCGCCCCCAGCGTGATGCCGGTGCCGGGCCCGAGAAAAAGCACATGGCGTGGATCCGGGTGCAGGAGCAGCGGCAGGTGGGCCTGGCGTCGTTGGGGAACCGTGGCGGATGTGCCTCCCATCTGAAGCCGGTGATTCATCCTCAGAGTGCGTTCCCCGGCGTCGTTAATGAGCACCTCCGCGCTGGCGATTCTACCGGGGAGAAAGTCGAGGACCCTCCAGCCGGGTGGCGGTTCGGTCAGGCGCAGCTCCATCGGTATCAGCAGGAAGAAAAGCAGCACGGATACCCGCCATGTCCAGGACCGCAGATGGGGAGTCAGACAAAGATAACCCGCCACACAGCTCGTCCAGGCGATCTTAAATCCCGCTGCGGGGATCAGGATGACTCCCATGAGCAATGCGCCCAGGGCACCTCCGGCGAAGTTGACAGCGGCGGCGTGCGAAACCCTCAGGCCCGCGTTGCGAGCCAGGCAGACCAGATGGGCAAAGACCGCACCCATCACGAGAGAAGGAAGCACGAAGACCAAAACGGGCAACACCCACTCCTGCCAATGGCCAGGTCTCTCCCCCGAAGCTCCTGCGACTCTCGTGAATAACAAGACCGACAACACCAACGTCAACGCTGCGGTCCCCGTCAGCCAGGCAAGTGCATCCCAAGGATGTTTGGATCTGATCCATGCGAAATGAACGAAGCCTCCCATCGAGGATCCGATGAGATACACGGCAAGAGCCGTCGCAAAGGTGTACGCCGTATTGTCCAAGGCCAGGGAAAGAAACCGCAGCCCGAGCACTTCATAGGCAAGGCCGATCAGTCCGGTGAGGAAAAGCGTGATGAGAATCCGAGTGCGGCCTTCCGAGTTCCCGGGACGATTTGGAATTGCGAATTCCTCGTTGAGTCCGCGGGATGTGCTTCGCGAAAAAAGGCACGCCGCGGCCAACAGGTTGAGCACACCAAAGGCAACCAGTGACCCCACAAGCCCGAGCGACGGAAGAATGATCCAGGCGCCAGCCAGACATCCCATCGCAGCTCCCCCCGTGTTGATGCCTGTCACCCAGCCCATGACACGAGAATCGCGATACGACTGGACGGCGATCTGCTCCATGGCGGGAAGGGTGGCCCCCATTGGGAAAGTCAGCGGGAAGAGTCCCAGGCAGATCAATGCGGCTTGAAGCACGCCTTCAGGGGTCGAAAGCGCCGCAGAGCCTGCCCACGAGTTTGCAACCTTGGCGACAAGCGGGATCCAAAGGATGCCGGCCACCGCGGCCAGACCGATCCACGTTTCGAGCACGGAAAGCGCCCGGTAGGGACAGGAGTGGATGCGTCCTTTTTTCCACCAGAGGGCGCCGGCAGCCAGGCCAGCCATGACGGCGGAGATCAAGCCGATCACGGCAGGAACTTCATGGCCCAGATCCTGCGCCAACCAGCGCGAAAGGACGGACTGTGTTCCCAGGCTTCCGAAGCCGGAGGCAGCGAAGGCCAGCCCCAACATCAGGACCGACGCTCGTGAACCTTGCACAGGCTGTTTGAAACTTGCCAACCCGGATCCAGGTGGAAATGGGGTCTGGAGACATCCTCACGGCACGAGCCGGAGGATTTCACCCGAGCAACTCTTTCACCACCTCAGGCTTTCAAGATACTTGATGCTCTGAGGAATCTGCTTCGCCGCCGCAGTAGCCTCATCCTCGATGAAATAGTGTTTCACCCCGACTTCCTTCGCAGCCTTGAGGATGGAGGCCCAATCCATCTGCCCCTGTCCAAGGACAACATCATCCTCGACATTCGACTTACCGGTGAAGTCCCCCTTCACACCTTTTCGCAGGTCTTTCAGGTGCATCAGCTCCCAACGTTTGCCGTACTTCTTCAGGTAAACCACAGGATCGAAGCCGGGGTGAACCACCCAAAGCACATCCATCTGGTAACGCACGTTCTTCGGATCCGTTTCTTCCATGAGCAAATCCATGAAGGTCCGATCCTTGTAAGGCCGGAATTCATAGCCATGGCAGTGATAGAAGAATTTGATGCCTTTTTTTCTGAGGACTTCCCCGGCGCGGTTAAAAACCTGGATGGCATCGCGGCACTCCGCCTTATCGAACTCTCCCTGGTGTGAAATCCAGGCGCACCCGGCGTATTCAAGTCCAAGAGTCTTGGCATCGTTGGCGATCCCCTCCGGGTCGGTCTTGTAACGGTCATACGGGAAGTGACCGCTGACAGGCTTCAGCCCGGCCTCGTCCAGCATGGCCTTGAACTTCGCTGGCGAGAGGTTGTAGGTGCCGGCGAGTTCCACGTTCTTGACCCCCAGGTTCTTGACCATCTGGATGGCGGCGGGAACATTCCGGGTAAACTCAGCCCTCAGGCTGTAGAGCTGAAGGCCCACGGGCCCTTTGAAACTGCGGCCAGTGCCCACCTGCGCGGTGGCAGGGGCCGCTGTGATGATCAGCCCTGCAAGGATGCCGAGGCCAGATGCTATGAGATTGAATGCGTGTTTCATGGTCGGGATCTAACTCGACCCAGCCTCCGAAAGGAAAGCCAGAATCGACTCTTATTCATCTGAACTCTTTCTCACCCAAGGCGGGCTCCCAGGGATGACACATCCGCCGGAGCAGACTCCGATCCGGACTTCCTGTGATCACCTCAGGCGACTCGTGTTAGTTCGGTGTGTGGATTTCCTGGTTGGTGGTCGCGTTGAAAATCTTGAACTCCTCCGCATGCAGGCTGCTCTCCGGACGGAAGGACAGCTTGCCGAAATACTTCTTCTCCATGTCGATGAAGAGCTGTTGGTCTTCGGTACGAAGGCGGTCCAGCACATTGGGATTGACGAGGATCTTGAGTTGGAAATCTGACTCGTCCCGGTGCCGCCGTTTCAGGATCTCGCTCAGCTTGCGCTGAATCTCGACGCTCATGGTCAGGGCGCTCTTCACCTTGCCCCGGCCCTTGCAATACGGACAGTCGTCATACACCGAGGAGTGAATGCTCTCCGTATGCCGTTGCCTGGTCATCTCCATCAAACCGAGCTGGCTGATGGGCAGGATATGCGTCTTGGCGCGGTCCCGTCGCAAACCCTCCTTCATGCGCTGATACACCTGCCGCTGGTCGCGGGGATGCTTCATGTCGATGAAGTCCAGAACGATCAAACCTCCGATGTTCCGGAGCCGCAGCTGGCGGCAGATTTCCTCGGCTGCCTCCAGGTTCACCTTGAGAATGGTGCTTTCCTGATCCTTGCCACCCTTGTGCCGGCCGGTGTTCACATCGATGGCGACCAGGGCCTCAGTTTCATCCACAACCAGATAGCCGCCGCTCTTCAAATGCACCTGGCGGGAAAAGGTGTTGTCCAGCTGCTTGCTGATGCTGAACCGATCGAAAATAGGCTGCGGATCGGAATAGAGCTTCACCTTCTCAACCGACCGACGGCTGATCTTGGCAATCATGGACGAGATCCGGTCGAACTGCTGCTGGCTGTCCACCACGATCCGCTCGACGTCCTCCGTCAGGAAGTCCCGCACGGTTCGTTCAACAAGATCCGGCTCCTGGAAGACGCAGGTGGCTGAGGGCTGGGTCTTGATCCGTTCCTGGATCTGATTCCACTCCTCCAGCAGGAGCGCCAGGTCACGGACGAAATACCTGGCCTGCTGATCCTCGCCTGCGGTGCGGATGATCACGCCCATCCCCTCAGGAATCGACAGCTCGCGGAGGATGCGTTTCAAGCGCTGGCGTTCCTCCTGGCTTTCGATCTTGCGGGAGATGCCGGACTGGTCGGAGTTGGGCAACAGGACGAGGTAACGGCCGGGCAGGACCAGGTTGCCGGTGATGCGAGGGCCCTTGGTTCCGATGGGGCCCTTGGTGACCTGCACGATGATATCGCTGCCCGAGGAATAAAGCCGCGGAATATCCTTCTGAGTGATCCGGGGGCGATCGCGCCGCCGGTTGTCACGCTCAACCACCTCGACTCCGCTGTCGAAATTGTTCGGAACGATATCCCAGTAGTGAAGGAACGCGTTCTTCTCAAACCCGATGTCCACGAAGGCGGCTTTCAGCCCATCCTCCAGGTTCCTTACTTTCCCCTTGAAGATGCTGCCGACGAGCCGTTCGGTGGTGGTGCGCTCAATGGTGAACTCATCCAGCTTTCCCTCGATCAAGACGGCGACGCGCAACTCCAGGGATTCGGCGTTGATAATGACTTCCTTGTGCGACCGCTGCTTGGGCTTGATCAGTCGGGCGACGGCGTTGAACACGCGGCCAGCCGCCGCCTTGATGCTTGCGATGATCCCATCGGGCTGGGGATCGGGCACGTGGGGGGGCACGTAGGGAGCCTCGGGCGGAGGAGCGGGTGGCAGAGCGGCCTCGGGGGTTGAGGCCTTGGGCGCCGCCGGAAGCCCCTCAGGCGGAAGCCCCGCGGCGATGTTCTCGGAACGTTCGATCTCGCGGGCATAGCGGCCGCGATCATAAACCGGCTCCGAGCCGCCGAGAGTTGCAGCAGCGTCCTTGGCCTGCGCGGCTGTGCTGCGCTCCTGGGGGCGATGGCCACCCTGTTGCTGCTTGGGTTTGAAGTGCATGCCGCCTCGACGACGGCGTCCAAAGTTCTTGTCACTCATGTTCTAATAGTTCCTGCGGTACAGGTGGATGTTCTGCAAAAGGCCCATCGCGATCAGGGAGCATAGGACCGATGAGCCGCCCGAACTGAGCAGCGGCAACGGAACCCCCGTGACGGGCATGATGCGTATGTTCATGCCGATGTTGATGAAGATCTGGCTGAAGAGCAGGGTTACAACCCCGGCAGCCAGAAGGCGCCCAAGCCGATCGCGGGCTTGGGCTGCGTTACGTATCCCGGTGAACAAAACAACGGAATACAGGGAGATCACGATGAAGCTCCCCAGGAATCCCTTCTCCTCGGCAATCACGGAGAAGATGAAATCGTTGTGCGCGACGGCCCTGGGCAGATAGCCCAGGGTTATTTGCTGGCCCTGCCCCCAGCCCTTGCCCAGCCAGCCGCCTGATCCGACGGAGATCAGGGCCTGCTCGACGTTGTAGGAATGCGCCCGTTGCTCGCGCCGCAACCGGGCACGTTCCGCTTCAGGCGCGTTGGCAGCGAAATTCATCCCAAAGTACACGAGCAGGCGCCGGCGTTGGTAGTCCTCCAATTTGAAACGCCAGGAGGGAGGAGCGAAGAGGATGTCCACCAGAAGCAAGGTGATCAGCACCACACCGCCGCCAACGAGCTTGATCAGCCATTTTTGCGGCGCTCCCGCGCTCCAAAGCATCACCAGCCCCACGGGCAGAAACAGAAGCGCAGAACCCAGATCCGGCTCCTTCAGGATCAGGAGAAACGGCAAGAGCATCAGTCCGATCGCTTTCCAAAAAACGCCCGGCTGACGCAGCTCATCCAAGGGACGGCTCAGAAAGTTCGCCATCATGAAAATGAATCCGATCTTGGCGAACTCAGAGGGCTGAATCTGCACCGGGCCGAAGTCGATCCACCGCCGCGCGCCATACACCTCCTTGCCGACCACAAACACGCCAAGCAGAAGAAGCATGCAGGCCCAGTATGCCACCAACGACCATCTCGCCAACCAGCGATAGTCCGCCATGCACACGACCGTCGCGGCCGCGAGCCCCACAAGCCCATAGACAATGTGCAAAAAGAACGGCTGCCGGAACCATGGACGGCTGGCAAAAACCTCGTTCGTCGCGGTCGCGCTGTGAATGAATGCCGCTCCCACCGCCAGCAAGCCCAAGACGGCGATGATCTGAAGCCAGTCGAGACGGACTCGTTGGTCCTGCTCCAGCTTGCCGATCATGGGTGCCTCCTTCCGTGAACGCCGGAGTCTCCCTGCGCTGAGGACAGCGTAAAGCCGGCGTCACGCTTGCGAATGGCTTCGAATATCTCGCGGGCGATCGGCGCGCAAGTGTTGCCGCCGGATACGCCGCTCTCCACCATCACCAGGACCACGTAGCGCGGATCTTCGAACGGCGCGAAAGACGCGAACCATGTCGTGTGATCCACGACCCTCCCGCGCGGATCCGTCACCTGAGCCGTGCCTGTCTTGCCGGAAATGGTGTACCCGGGTATCCGAGCCGCCTTGCCCGTGCCCCCTTCCTCAACATCCGCCCGCATCGCATCCCGTATGATCCCCAGAGTTCTCTGCGAAACAGGAAGCGTTCCCCTCACCCGGGCCCGCTCATACACCCAGGCCTGGCCTGCCATCAAGGGATCCTGCGGAACCAGCTTGTCCACGAGTCGCGGCCACAGAACTTTTCCCCCATTGGCAATCGCGGCAGTCATCACCGCCATCTGAAGCGGCGTGACGTCCAGAAAACCCTGGCCAATGCATAGGTTCGCCGTATCCCCTTCCCTCCATTCCACCGGTTTCTCCCCCGGCTTCGGCAGGGATCCGGGGACCTCCTGGCCAGGCAATGGAATCCCGGCCCTCTCACCCAGATGAAGCGCCCTCGAGATCTCCAGGATCCTGTCAACACCCGCCCGAAGTCCGTTCGAAATGAAATAGGTGTTGCTCGATAAAATGAACGCCCGCTTGAAGTCGTAATCGCCCGGAGGCGCCGTGTCTCCAATGGGTCGCCGTCGATCCACCCGGATGTAGCCCGGGTTGTACATGATCTGATTCGGATCCAGCCCCGACTCCAGACAGGCCATGGCCGTGATGATCTTGAAGATGGATCCAGGCGCGTAGTTCTCCTGGATCGCCCGGTTGATTTGCGGGCGAAGTTTCGCATCGGTCAGGACAGCCCAGTCTTCATGGCTGATCCGTGGCACAAACCGGTTGGGATCGAAGGAGGGGGCGGAGGCGAGCGCAAGGATGTCGCCGTCACGACAATCCATGACCACAACCGCTCCCCGGGTGTTGTTCAACGCAGCCTGGAGCCCGCGTTCGGCTGCGCGCTGGATGGAGAGATCAATCGTCAGGACCACGTTCGTTCCGGGCTCTGCTTCCACCCATGTGCTTTCCGATTGTCTATAACCGAGGTTGTTCACGAGCACCGACTTCATACCCGCCCGCCCCGACAGAGTTTCGTTGAAAGCACTCTCGACCCCGACCTTTCCGCTGTAGTCAGGAAGTCGAAAATCGTAATCCGCCTCCTCTCCTTCCCGTGACTGGTTGTCACGATGCAGGTAACCCAGGAGATGTGCCGCAGTGGTGCCGTAGAGGTAGAACCGCCGGGGTTGAACATCCAGATCAAGACCTGGCGGAATGATCGGTTGTTCCTGAAAGCGGGCGACCTGCTGGGGAGTCAGCTGATTGATGAGAGGGAGCGGCAAAGCCAGTTGGGCCTGGTAGTGCTTCTTGAACTCCTCGCCGCTGAGCGAGATCGGTTGGCCCACGATTTGAGACAGTCGGAAGCAGAGGTTGCTTGCGACCCGATAGCGGGCGATCGATTCAAGAGCGATGCGTTCATCGCGCTTGAGAGGATGGGAAGGACGGATCCGGCGCCATTCCTCCTTGAAAAGCCGGGGCAGTTCCTCGAGGTAGAGGCTGATTCGGTAATTGGCGGTGTTGTCCGCGAGCGCGACTCCATTGCGGTCAAGAATCTTCCCGCGGTCTGCCGGAATCCGAACCGTTCGATAAGCCTGAGCCCGCTGATCCTCCACGAATCTGCGGGAAGCCACGACTTGGACGTACCAAAGGCCTGCGAGCAGCACGATCATGCCGGCCAGGACGACGACCGTAAGCGTCCGCATCTGCGGATCATTCTTCTTGAGCTGGTCAAAAATCAGCATGACTCAGCTCCTCCCCCTCTTGATCTGGCGATTGGAATGCCCTGTCGGGTCCTGAATGGTTTCGTAGCTGAAGCCCCGCAACAGCCAGGCAAACAACCAGAACCACGCAGGCGTCATGAACCCACCTGCCAGCGCCATGACCCCCCACTGCCAGAGTGAAGTCCAGCCGACCATGGGTTCCAAGGACGTGTTCAGAATGAGGATCAGGGTGATCACCGGCGCCGCCGCACTCGCACAGGCGCCGATCACGAACTGCGCATAGGTTTGGTCTCGCAGGATCAATCCCCGATAACGTTCGATGATCACGCCGGCCAGGAACAGCGGCAGGATCGAGATGCCCAGCGGATTCCGGGAGAGAGAGTCCATCCAGAGTCCCCCGCAGATGGAGATGGTCGTGGAAAGTCCTAGGCCGGAGGTCAGAGCGGCATAGACGACGAGGCTGGGGAGGAGATCGGGCTGGGCACCCAGCAGCGCGCGAGGCCAGTTGACGGACGTTTGGAGGAACACGATCCCATAGGCCGCACAAAGCGTGAAAATGACATTGAGGCGGTTCATGGCCAGGCCACCCACACTTCTTCAAGGGCGCTGAGCCTGGCTGCAAGTTTCACCCGGGCTTCGAGATGCAGGCCGTACTGAACCCGGCGAACATCCGCCACCTGCCCCACGAGTATCCCCTTCGGAAAAATTCCTCCCAACCCGCTGGTTCGAACCCACAGGCCCGGGGTGAGCTCGCTGGAACCGGAGAGAAACTTCAACTCCACGACGCTGTCGTCCACCGGCCCACCCCCCGAGGGAGCAATCACGCCGTGGTCCCGTGTGGACTCCACCAGCACCGAAACACGACAATCAGGATCCCCCAGCAAAACCACTTGGGAATGGGTGTAACCGGTTTCGGAGATCCGCCCCACCAGAAAGCCCTGAGGCGACAGGACAGGAAGATTGTTGGTGATGCCGTCGCGGGAACCGCGATTGATGCGGATCGTTCGCCACCAGTTGGCCGGGTCACGGCCGACGACCACGGCGGACCGCAGCTTCCAGGGTGCCTGTTGGGGCAGGGATAGCGCTTCGCGCAGCCGGTTGTTCTCCTTGACCGCCTCATCCCACTGACGAGCTTCAAGTTTGAGACGCTGGTTTTCATCCCGAAGAGCGAGCAGTTCCTTCACAAGGTCAGGACGTGACATCAGGGCGGTGGAGGCTGAATCGGCGATGCTCCTCGTTGAATTGGCGAGGCCGAAGAAAGGCAGGTATAGACCGCCCACGAGGCGGCGGATCCCATGAGCAACCCAATCGGACTGGCTCAGGAGGGCCAGTACAAACAGGGCGACGAGAACCATCGCGATATAATGCGAGCGTTTCAGCATGCGTTCAGCATCGGAGACAGAGGCCGGAAAGGCCGCTGGATCCGGGACGAACGCTACAGCTTGCTGGATGAGGAGGTGACGCGCTTGAGGAACTGCAATTCCTGGAGAACGCGGCCGGTCCCCTCAGCGACGGCGCTGAGCGGATCATCCGCGATGTGGACCGGGAGGCTGGTTTCTTCCGAAATCAGGCGATCGATACCACGTAACAAAGCACCTCCCCCGGCCACCACGATGCCACGATCCACCAGGTCGGCGGAAAGTTCCGGGGGACAGCGCTCCAGTGTAATGCGAATAGACTCGAGAATGCTTGAAAGCGGTTCCTGCAAAGCCTCGCGAATTTCCTCCGAACGAATGGTCAACGTCTTCGGCAGTCCGGAACTCAAATCACGACCTTTGACATCAAGCGTCAACTCCTGCTCCAACGGAAAGGCAGATCCGACCTTGATCTTGATCTCCTCCGCTGTGCGTTCGCCAATCATCAAGTTGTAGGCCCGCTTCATGTGCGCCACGATCGTCTCATCAAACTCGTCTCCGCCCACCCGAAGGCTTCGACTAAACACGATTCCGGCCAGGGAGATGATGGCAATTTCACAGGTGCCCCCGCCGATATCGACGATCATGTTGCCCGCCGGTTCATGAACCGGCAGGCCGACTCCGATGGCCGAAGCCATCGGCTGTTCGATCAAATAAACCTCGCGCGCTCCAGCATGCGTCGCTGAGTCTTTTACAGCCCGTTTCTCCACTTCGGTGATTCCGGATGGGACCGCCACGACCACCCTGGGCGCGATCAACTTGCGATGATGCACGCGCTGGATGAAATGTCGCAGCATGGCTTCGGTAATTTCGAAGTCAGCGATGACCCCGTCTTTCATCGGCCGGATGGCGACGATGTTGCCCGGGGTGCGTCCCAACATCCGTTTGGCTTCCTCACCCACTGCCAGAACGTTGGTGGTTCCTGCATGAATGGCCACGACGGACGGCTCCCTCAATACGATCCCTTGATCGCGCACATAAACGAGGGAGTTCGCCGTGCCCAGATCGATGCCAATGTCGTTGGAGAACAGGCTTTTAACTTGTGCGAACATGAATTGTGCCTAGCACGGGGCGCAACTTAGGTGGCTATTCCGTCCGGGGTCAAGTGCGAACACCAAACCGTAATTCAAACCGGCAAAGCCTGCCAGATGCCTCCCCAGGTCATCCGGCGGGCAATCGGAGCCACGTTTCGTCAACAACCTGAGTCACAAAACCCAGAACCTTCTTTGTGAGACCGACCCGACACCAAGAACCCGGAGATCCCCTGCCAGTGATTGGTGGCAAGCCTGGCCGCAGACCACAAAAAAAGCCCCGGCCGTTTCCGACCGGGGCTTGTGTTCTCAAGGAGCTATTGGAGCCCTAGGGGGCGAGTTGCTCAGGGCTTCCGCAGACGGAAGTATTCGGAAGGACCCGCCGGTACAATCGTGGCGGACATCTTCCCGGCCGAAGCCACTGGGGCCCAGTTGGGCTCAGTCACACTGCTCGTGGACTCAAGGACGTATCCAGCTGCCCAGGCAGGCCAGCTGATCCGAACCAGATCCCCGTGAACCGAGGCCGAAGTGGCAGGTGCCGATGCGATCGGGATGCCCGCAGCCGTCGGCCCGCCCAATGCGGCGAGCGCCGACTTCGACATCGCCCCAGCCGAGATCTGGATGCTGTTCACCCACATCTGACGACGTTCATCCTGATCGCCATCCCCGAACAGAATGGCAGAAGGACGCAGCGCGCGGCGGGGGTTGTCCAACGACTGATTCGCGGTCCAATCGTCCTGGAAGATCCCATCGACATACTTGGTCACTCGAGGCGGCGTGGCTGCCATATCGTAAGCGGCAGCAACACGATGCCATGCACCGGCAGTGAATGCACCGGTGCCTTTGTAGCCACCACCACCCTGGCCGAAGTTGTTCCCCTGCCAGAAGAGGTCGCCGTCGTCGGTGTTGTTGGCGGAGTTGATCTGGATCAATGAAGCAGCTCCAGGACCTGTCGTTGCCACAAAGATGTCCATCACCAGGGTGTACTGGTTCACCAGGGTGCCGCCACCGTTCGGCGATATACCATGGGTCATGAGGTAACCGAGGTTGCGGCTCAGCCCGCCCGGAACTTCCATCACCTGCGCCGGCTCACCATTGATATCAGGCACGGTAACGTCCATCGCGGTCGTGCCAAACAGGGTAAGGCCAGCGGTGTCACCATTCGGACCATCGAAGTACTCCAGAGACTTTCCGACCGTCGCCGCGAGTTTGTTCCCGTTGAAATCCCACTGTCCCGCCACCTTGCTCGCGGGCAGCACCAGGGGAATTCCAGAG
>Ga0194132_10010996_pt1 | contig 11839 bp, 10 predicted proteins | sample TA2KigOf80mmetaG_FD_148612 | JGI IMG/M metagenome (GOLD analysis project Ga0194132, IMG submission 148612) | Freshwater microbial communities from Lake Tanganyika, Tanzania - TA2015054 Kigoma Offshore 80m | ecosystem: Environmental > Aquatic > Freshwater > Lake | place: Tanzania: Lake... | reverse complement strand
GGCTGAAACCATTATGGTGTCGCCGCTGACTTTGTCCATTTTCTCTGTCTGGAATTTCTTGTAGGAATTTCCTGCCCAGTTCAATGGGGAAAATTCAGCCTCGGTTTTTGCAGTTCCGCGCCAATAGTGTTTGCACCAGTGAGGTCTGCACCATAGAGGTTTGCACCTTGGAGGCTTGCACCATAGAGGTTTGCACCATAGAGGTTTGCACCAGAGAGGTTTGCACCAGAGAGGTTTGCACCAGAGAGGTTTGCACCAGAGAGGTTTGCACCAGAGAGGTTTGCACCATCGAGGTTTGCAAAATCTGATTTCCCAGCTACCTCCCACATCTTGTATTTCATACTGGTAGTGAGATAATGAGTCTCTTATTGCTCTGGAATCAGTTTTAAATTTTTTACCCTGAGCAATTTTTGTATCTATAGAAAAGATTTCAACAGCATCATGTTTTTCGTTAAGATTTTGATTTAACCACATTTTATTTTTTTAATTATTTCTTCGATTTGTGATACCAATGATTTTACTTGTGGTGTATCAAGATTATGATTATCAACTTCTATACTTGCTAGATTAGTTAATGCACGTTTTAGTAGTTTTTCTGGCTCTTGTGCTTCGGAAATTGCTTTCAGAGAGTCCAAACATTCGTTAAAGATTGAACGTGCTGGAGTAAATGTGTCATTTTGTTCTGCTTCAATTCGTCTTTGTAATTTTGAAGAAGATTCTTCTATTTTACTAAATTCTAATGCCTTGAAAAGATCATTTTTTGTTTTTTGGTGAGCAAGAAGATCTTTTATCTTTCTTAGATCTCTTAATTGTACACCATCAAAAATTAATTGAAAGCCAATTCTTTTTGCTGTAACGAGTTCATCAGGAGTTGCACCTTGTTTCGTAAAAGAATTTAGAATATTTCGTAAATCAATGAAATGTTCATTGATTCCTTTAGCCATATTGTATCTACCTGGTTGATCAATGAAGATCAGATATTCCGTGATTAGTTTGAGATGTTCAAGCTTCTCCAAGACTTCTTTTTCAGAAAATCCACCATAGAGAGACGTAGCAATTTCGATTGGCGTAAGCCCAGTTTCAATCCCATCCTTGAATTTTAATAATTCATTCATTGGACCATAATCCAATTGAACATGTCTTGAAAGTTGTATTCCTGCCTCTAGTTTCCAAAGATCTTGTGGTGAAACTCTTGGAGGTAATCTTGCAACTTCTATAAATCGAAACTCAGAATGTCCAGATTCAACTAGTTCTTCAAGCATAGACCGTCTGCGATTTCCATTAATAACAAATCCATCATGTGTGATTATTCCAGGATCTCTTTGGCTATGTTGTTGCAAATCTTTTTGGAGTATCAAACTTTGTTTTGGATCAATATCAATTAGAAGCGATTTAATTTTTTTAGAATCTAATGTGTCCAGAGGATCAAGCTCACGTCCCTCTTTTTTTATTAGATCTATGTATTCGGCAGCAAATCTTCCATTTTTTATATTATAATATGTTAGATCTAAAGGTAGTCGATATACTTGAAGTTCTATATTTTTTCCTTGAAGAACAATTGTGATTTTTTTATGTAAAACACATTCGGGATTCGCTGCGATATAATTATCAATTTTTATGGCATTATCAGGACTTTCAAAATTCATTATTTTTGATAAAATATAATATGAATAAAAGATTGTGGTAAGATCCTATTCAATTACAAATTATCTGCATCTTTTACAATATGATTGTCTTCTCAATGAGAATTTGTTATTGTTATCCATTTGTCGATATCCAAATGTATCTTCTACACCGCTGATTGTATATGCAGTCTGACCACAGTTTGGACATTCAGCATTTTGATTATCAATATTTGAATATCGTAGTCTTTTGAGAAATAACTCAATTTTTTGTTCTATGAGTTTCAAATGATATGAAACGTTACTATTCCATAGATTAGATTTAGGAGATAAAATGTATTTGATAGTCTCATTCAGAGTAAAAATCAAATGTTCACACAAGCCATTGTTTCTACTATTTTTATTCCAGTGAGAACAATCACAAAAAAATAGATCTTCCGTAGTATAATTTAACGAATTCAAATCTAGTTGATCAGTAAAAGAGACTTTTGACGTATGATCATCATTAAATGCACATTCTAGAGAAACGTTAGGTATGAAGTCTATCTGTCGTTTCATATTTACAACTTCTAGCTGATTAGCATGTTTTGTTATTATTTTATTAAATAGATCAGGATCTGAAATTTGATATAATTTTTCTAGAAATTGAAAATAGATATCAGAATATTCTGCAAATTTTGCAGTGTTTGCATGTAAATCAATTTCTTCAAGAGAACCAATGTATTGAGTTGCATTTTTCATTTGTGGAAATAAAACAATATTTGTCAATCCAGACTCGTAATTTATCGATTTAATTTTTGCAATATTACCTTGATAATCACCTTGACGAATAACTACAATGGCACCTTTTCTAGATGCAATAACAGGAGTAATTTTGCACCATTTTCTTAGTGCAGATTTAGAAACTATCTGGATTATCTTATTTTGTTGCAGTAATTCGGTAACAGAATCACTAATTGATGTAAAAGAAATTATTACACCTTGTTCATTTTTGTTCCTTTTTTCTAATTGAACAATTAGTTTATTCACATAATTTAGAGTAATCTCTTCATCAATCATAACTTTAACATGAATAGTCGGAGAAACAATTTGAAAGTCGAGTTCTTTGATTAGCTGTTTTTGTTCCCTTGTAAACTGGTAACTGGTCAAATCAACACTAAAATCAAATCCATCAAGTTCTGCAGGAGGCCAGTTCAACATATTAGTACTTGGAAGAATCATTCCTGCAATTCTTGTTACTTGATCATCTTCATCTGCAAAATCTCCTTTCCGAAGCTGAATTATTTCATTGATAAATTCATCTGGTAAGATGGATCTTCCAAAAAACGTTCGATTTTTCACATGAGATTCGTATAAATTTTCAGTACCAAAATTACGGAAATTATCAAGAGTAAGATATAGATCTGAGAAAGGTTTGAATTTCCAGTAACCATCTTTTTTGATTATCTTACGATCAGCGATTAGATCATGTACTGTAATTTCAATCAGTGTTAAGGGAATTTGAGATAAAAGAGGTAATTTTTCTCTTAATACAATAATCAAATCTTGATAAGTGATTCCTTTGATTCTATTTTGCAGAATATTAAAAATATAATTAGAAAGATGCAGATAATGCTTTGCAAGTCTAAAATTACCAGAACTATCTACCTCCAATGAATAATTATTTTGTAATTCAAGTATTATTGAATCAACAAAACTTTCAATTGTTTGAAGATCTAGAGATGAAAGTGGAGTATGTGATGCATAGATCAATCTCTCAAAATCATTAATTGTTTGAGATAATGATTCTATGATTTGTTTTTTATTAGAAAATGATTCCATATTTGAAAATAAATAAAATATTATCACTGCTCGTAGAGTGTTATAGCTGATTCTATCAATTATCAGATTTTGGAATTTGGAAAATAGATCGTATAAGGAATAATATCTATCTGACAGATCTTTGTCAGTCAAATTCATTTTTCTAGATATTGCACTTTTATTGTATAATCTTTTTTTGTTTAATTGTAAAATTGAAAGTAGTTTGTAATAATCAGAATATCCTGCTAAATGAAATTTGGTTACAAGATTTTTTGAATATTCACCTTCAATGAATTTATCTAAAAATTCTAATAAATTGACAAATGGAAATTTTTCATCGATGATCTTCAAAGTTTTATCGAATTCTTGATAATCAATATTTTTCTTTAGATCGTCTATAAAATATTGAAGTTTGTCAATAAATGGATCGGTTGGTTCCTGAAAAACCACATTTGTTAATACGATTTTGTAGATAAAATGTTTCTTTCTAAGTTTTATTTTGTTAAATCATATGTAAATTTGTTAGACAAGTTTAGCTCGTATTATTTAGATAGTTAATGTTTTGTTTAGTTCGACAGTAACCACTCCATCATGCCATTTTTTGAAATAATCCTCATGAACAGTATGGATTGGAATCAAACTTTTTGCATTTGTTTCTTGAACTATGTAATTTGCTAAATTCGTCATTTTGACGTTTTTTAGCAGAGGAATTGAATGGGTTTGGTCCTGATTTGACAGCGTATGCAGTATAACGATCATTTGTTTCAACATAAACATCTACACCTTCACTAGGCGATACCGCACCACCAGATACTTTTTTTGCAATTGGTTCAAAGAACTTATCTCCAAATATTGTTTCATCTGAAGATGAGATATACGCATATAGAATTTGTTCAATTAATTTATGAGCTTTTTAAGTATAAAGTGCCTTAAACAAATATGGGTTTTTTCGTTTTAAGACATTTCGTAATTTTAATTCTCCTAATTTTTCCAGTCTGCTAGTATAGAAATCATTTAGACTTTCTTCAATTAATTTCTCTAGTTTTGTCGGATTTATTTTTGCCATACAGAAATTGATCCATCCAAGTAATTCTGATTTAGAGTGTTTTTATTTTTGATAGATTCTCTGCCGATTTCTTTAATTCTCTCGATTGCATGTTTGTAGTATTTGATATTTTTTTCTGCGCCAAGAAAATGTCTGTTTAGTAGCAATGCGGCAATCGCAGTAGTACCGCTTCCCATGAATGGATCGAACACAACATCACCTTTTTTTGTAAATAATTTGATAAACCAAACAGGCAATGAAATTGGGAACGCTGCACTATGATTCACATTAGCACATTCAGTAGCCATGTGAAGCACATTAGTTGGATAGGCCATTTTTCTATCTGCCCAATTAGATACGTTTTTGCCAAAACCACTCATAACCCTAGATTCATCCCTCTTTTTGTCTGTCTCTGAGAGATTTTTGAGTCGTTTTTGAGCCCAATCACCCATTGGGACCATAACCTGATCTTGATACATTTTGAATTTCTTTTGTTTTGTAAAATGAAGGCATCTTTCCCAAGCATCTCTAAATCGATTTGGCCATTTACCAGGAAATGCGTTTTTCTTGTGCCAGACATATTCTTCAGTCCACAACCAGCCTTGTTTTCTCATTTCTAGTATGAGTTCTAGAACATAAGTTCCACGTTCACCATTAACTGTCCGTTCCTTGATATTTAGAATGAATGAACCATCAGACTTGAGTACTCTATGTAATTCGGCAGAAATTGGTAAAAACCACTCAACATATTTTTGAGCTGATATGCCTTCATAGGTTTTTTTACGATTATCTGCATAGGGTGGAGAAGTGATTATGAAATCAACGGAAGAATTCTTGATTTTTTGGAGCACTTCTAAACAATCTTGTTGATAAATGTGATCTATTTGCAAGCTAGCTCACTTTCAACAACTAACTGGCTTTAATTAAATTTTTTAGAGTCGTTTAGATCATAGATTTGTAGACTGGATAATATGATAGCTTTCGGATTTCTTTACATAATTAGAGTTTTTGAAAATGTTGTCAAACGGATTTTGAATTTTCAAAGGCTCTTGTGGACTTGATCTCATATACAAATCAATGTTGTTCACAAAATATAGCCAATATCTGTTCCCTAATTCTTCTGCTGTTTTTATTTCATTTTCAGACCAATGAAAATCGATTTCTTTTCCAGATGAACCCTTAACCTCAATAAATCGATCATATTCACCATCAAAGGTTTTTTCATTGAATGATACGATGTCATAACCCGCATTTGCATAATTTGGGCTTATTTGTTGAACCTTACTTGCTTCAAATTTATGGCCTAGTTTACTAAGTCTCTTTTTTTCATATTCTAGGACAATCTCTTCTGCGATTTCCCCAATCTTTTTCATTAGTTTTAGTTGTGTATCAATCTGTTTTTGTGTGAGCCTAACTTGTTTGGTTGTCTTTAGATTTATTTTATGAGCATATGCGGGATTCAAGATTACTTTATCTCCAATTAATGTCAGCAAATCACATTCATACAAAAGTGGCAGGAGTGATTTGTCTGAAAATAGATCAAATACCTTTTCAGATGGTGCCCAGATATGATTATTATCTTTTACAAATCTGGATAATCCCTCTTTAATTAAAGATGAAAAAAATCCCTGCAAAAAACAATTTTCTACAAATAGTTTTTTTGTTTGTGCATCAAAATTAGGATTTTTTTCAATTTTTTCAAAGATTCTATTGCCTAACTCTGTAATTTTGATCATGTTATTATCAAATATCAACAATCCTGCGTTTTTACAGAAATTCCCAAGATCATTGAAATCGGGATAAATTGCATCAGTCACAGGAGAATTGTTAAAGGTTTTTTCAACATAGGAAATTATTGGTTTTGTATTATCAGTTATTTCAAATTTTTTAATTATTTCCAATAGTTTTGGAATTTGTTTTAATTTAATTACCATGTGATAATCTGAGATTACGTAAGTGTTGCACTAATGCGTCATAGTCTTTTTGAAATTCATCTTTAGATTCACTAATAACATCAAAATCAATATTTTGAAGAAATGGATCATTTAATGCGGTTGTCATGTCGTCCCATTTTTCCCATAATCTTCGATTGATTTCAGTATTGTGCTCCATTGAAATTTCTGTCCAAATAAATAGCATTTCTACAAACAGATTCATCTCTAGTATTTTTATGAAGAGAGACGGATTCTCCAAGAGAGGCCGCAGTAGCAATTAGAACTTTGGAATCAGGATCGTTTTTGAAACGATTGACTAATTCATCCCTATTAGGAGTATTATCAGGATTCTTTGAGACTTCTCCATTAACTATGATTGGTGAAAATTCTCTAAGTACATCTTCCTCAAAGATTTTCATATTTAATAGAAAGGAGCTCCAAATCAGAACTTTTTCGCCTTTATTGACTAGATCTTTTGTCAAAGTAGCAACTTTTCGGATTTTACTAGGAATTTCAATCTCAGAATATCGTGCTATTTTTTCAGATATCGATAGGGTTTTCAAATCTGTGTTATCTATCGAATCCACATCAAAACCAAGTTCCGAGCTAACCATTTCTCTTGCAGAGTTAAAGAGTTGACTATTTACGTTAAATTCGTGAGACATTTCATATAACAAAGACGGATTTGATGCAGTTTGTAGCAATCTAATCATTTTTGCTATTCTGAATCTTTGTAACCTAGATTGTTCTTCTAGGCTTTCAATTTCTTCTAGAGTTTTAGCAGCAATTACATCATAGATCTGTCTTTGATGTTCACCCAACTCTACATCGTATGGAATGAATTTCGGTTCTGGTAGATTTAGATCATTTTTCATGATTCTACAAAATAAAGAGTTCAAAATTTTTCGGTGGTCTTGACTAAGACCACGTTTTTTGACATAATCATTATAGCGGCTTTGATTTCCAAGAGGAAAATCATTCGGCCACAAAAATGTAATTTGTGTCCATAAATCCCGAGCATCATTAGGCATTGGAGTTCCAGAAAGTATAATGCGTCTTGTTGCAAAAGGTGCAAGGAATAATGCAGCGTTTGCCCATGCGCCAAGATCAGGATTTTTTATTCTATGGGACTCATCAACAATAAGAGCAGTTTTGTATTTTTTTAGAAAATTCATCAATTCCATTCTTTTTGAGTGCGATGTTTGATAGTGAAGTAGTATCAGATCATAGTTTTCCCCAATATTTTCCAGAATGTTTGCATATTCTCCACTTAGTCTTAATCTTCTTGGTGGGCTACCAAAACAGATTTGATATTCTTCCTCCCATGGAACAAATGATGCAGTTGGACCGATAACCATAATTTTTTCAACTATCCCATCCTCAATCCATTTCGATAGTGCAGCATAGGTCATAGTTGTTTTACCACTTCCAGGTACAGAGAAATTTGCCCCGTTATTTACTGCCAAAAGATGCTCTACAGATTCACGCTGAAAATTTTTTAGAGATCTTTTAAAATTTGATCCCAAAACGAGTTCGTGGTTTTGCTTATTTTTGACAGTAGTTCCATTTTCTAAGGCCTCTTTGAATAAGTTGTTTTCTTGTTGCTTTTCTATTAGATTATTTTTGATTTGTTCATTTATTGAAAGAGGCCCTAATTTTTGATTATTTTGAAAATAATTTATCACAAATTGAGCTGTTTTGAAAAATTTAACTTGATCATTTGTTGAAAATTGAAATTTTACTTTTTTGTCATCTCTTTTTATAATCTTAAAGCCCCCAGCATCAAGAGTATCAAACAGATCATAATCAGTTTCATAATCACCAGAGAGTACGCAATCGAGGATTAGATTGCCGGAATTATCCAGATAAAGCGAATTCATTATGTTAATTTCTCTTTCAGCTTCTCAGCATGACGTATGATTTTGAGGATGAGATCATGGCATTGTTTTGTGGTTAGTTGCTCATTATCGTACGCAATAGCATCCAGATTTGTGATAGCGTTTCCTAATAATCTTGGAATATCATTCTCATTCTTTTTTACATTTAATGCTTCAAGAGCATTAGTCCACATAGCTCTGATTTCGCTAGGCGGAGAATCATCTTCATCAGATTCATCTTTTTCTTCATTCATTATAGCAACTACTTGATCTTCAAGTGTTTTTGGAGATTGTTCAAATTTAGAATCTGGTGATGTTGGTTTTGCGTTTTTTGCTATTTTGTTAAGCCAATCTAATGCAACCTCAGACTCTAACTTTAGCATCTCCCTAATTTTACGAATTTCTAGATGTGAACGGCCATCTTTGATTAATGCCCAGATTGCTCTTTTGAATAATTTTCTGAGTTCCATATCATCAGTTCTTTTATAATAAAATTCGAGTATGTTCTGAGCATCAATGAAATGTTCTACTATGCCATTGGCTTCACTAAATGTTTGTGGGGAACCAATGAATGCCAGATAGTCTTCAATTAGATCTAATCGTTTGAGTTTATTATTTACCTCCTCATCATCTTGATAGCCATATAGTGTGTTAGCTATTTCAGCTGCAGAAAATCCAGCTTCAATTCCTTCTTTTAATTTTAGTAATTCATTTATCGGTCCATATCTAACAATTTCATCTTTTCCTAATTGGATTCCAGCTTCTAATTTCCACAAATCATTTTTATCTACAGTTGAAGGTAATCGGGCTATTTTCATTTCAGCGAATTTGGAATCTTCTTTAGCTAGGTTTTGCAAAATTGAGAGACGCCTATTTCCATCAATAACGAATCCATCATGCGTCATGATTCCTGGATTCCATTGACCTCGTTGCTTGATGTCAAGAGTTGTTCTTTTGGTCTCCAGAGGATCCAAATTTAGAAGTAAATTCTGAATTTTTTTTGCATCATCCTTGTTGGTAGGATCAAGTTCTTTTCCACCACTTTTTCGTACTAGTTCTAAGTATTCTGCCTTGAATCGTCCATTTCTGATATTATAATACAAATAGTCAAGTGGGATTTTGTATACTGGTAACACTTCTCGTTTTCCTTTAAGTAATACTGGAACTGTTTCTGCTGTTTGGCATTTCTCTTTATTTTTATCAATATATTCTTGTAATGCCAATTTATTTTCAGGATTATCCAATTGACTAATTCACAACTCTTATTAAATAAGAATTTCGTAAGGTCGGAGTTGAAAATTTAATTATTGGTTTAGAATTCCTGTCCAATCATAATATCCACGCCATTCAGTTTTGTAGACATAACTTGGGTTAGCCGGAATGTTGCTTGGTCTTTGGGATTCACTCCACTTTCTTAACTCGGCATAATTTTTTAGTTTTAGATTCCTCACTATAGAACGAGCCTCTATGAATGAAAGATATTTTCTTTCATTAAGACCAATCCAATCGTAAAAATCAAACAAATATCCTTTTTTTCCAAAATATTGGAAGGGTTTTGCAGGAATGTTTTTTGGTTTTTGTCCTGATTTTGCGTATTCGGTCCATTCTGAAGAAGATTCAAGATTCAATGTGGAAACAAACTTTTTCTGTTCTTGATACGATAGATATTCACGTTCAAAAACCCCAAACCAATCATCCCAATCAATCCATTCTTTCTCATACACAACATCAGGTTTTGCAGGAATGTTTTTTGGTTTTTGTCCTGACAAACAATATTCCTTCCATTCATTTACATATTCAAAATTCAATGTGGAGACAGATTTTTTGGCTTCATTAAATGACAGATATTCTCTGGTCAGAATTCCTAGCCAATCATCATAATCATTCCATCTACTGAACACATTTTTTGGATTAATCGGTATATTTCCAGGCAGCTTGCCGGATTTACAGTATAATCTCCATTCTTTTTCGTTTTCAAGATTTAGTTGTGCAACAAATTTTTTGCATTCATCAAATGGAAGATAGGATCTTTCTTTAGTACCAAGCCAGTTATCCCAAGATTTCCATTCAAATTTGTATTCCTTTTTTGGGTTTAAAGGAATATTGTCAGGTTTTTGTCCAGAGATGCAATATAGCTTCCAATCTTTCTCATTTTGTAGATTTAATTTGTGTACAAACAATCGGGCTTCATCGAATGTGAGAAATCTTGATGGTTCTGGAATAACTTTTACAAACGATTGATAGATTTTTTCTAGCTCATCAATGTTAAAGTACAGAGTTTTTTGTTTGCTTCTTTCCAAAACAAGATTGACAAAACTTTGATCATTATACGATATAGAATTATTATTGACAGTATCATGTATTACTTGTTTTTCATCTTTAGTTAACAATCGTTTTAGAGATGAAATCATTGATGTTTCAATAAATAATTCATGAACTTCAGGTATTTCCACTCTTCCAATGTACAATTGATCACCTCTAGATTTGACAAGTTTTTTTATCAGTTTGACGGCCTCATCAGTTCTATCCATTTTCATTAATGCGTAGATTTTTAGCTGTGAATCATAAATGCCGGTCTGTTTTTCAAGTAAGGGAAAAATCTCCGCAAATCGATTCAATTTGCATAATGCTTTAGCTTTTTCGATAATCTCAAATGATGAATTATTTACTATACCTTCAGCTTCTTTCTTTTTTTGTATTCGATCACATAATTCGATCATGTTATGATAAGCTCCAACTTGATAAAACGTCATGAATCGATTCAGGCAAATAGTACTTGCTAATAGGAATTCGTCTGGAACTATTTTGTCATATTCTTCATTTTGAAATTTATTAAAAATATATTTTTTAAAGTATGAATCTGGATCATCGGAAATAGAAAAATCACTATAATTTCTTTGTGAAAAATCATAAAACCAGAAGAGTTTTCCATCATTGAGCCCAATTTCTAATACATTTGTATTCCAACTATATCTATAACAACGCACAAGTCCATAATTTTTTGTATAATGATAACCTGCAAATCCTGTTTCAATTTTTATTTTATCACTTAATTTTATTTGCAAATAATATTCGAATCATATTAGAGTTGAATTGTAAAAAACATATAGTATAACAACTGCTAATCATCTTATGGTAACCAACGATGATCTTAGAGAATATATCAAGAATGAGTATTTATAATCCGTGACGAACCTCAGGGCGGAGTTAGTTTTTTAGAGTCTTTTCGTATGCACTACAGTTTCAATCCTTGTTTTGTTGGATTAGTCTTTCAGACAGCGGTTTTTATCGCAAATTCATTCCTGTTTTTCTGGTTTAGCTTGGCATTTTCCTCCTTTAGTTTTTGTTCTTCTGGACTTTGGGCTGAAACTGAGGCAAACGGAGTAGTAAGAAGAATCACGGATAATATTGTGGCTAGAATTATTTTGTTCATAATTCCTAAATTGCATAGGTTTGTAATGATAAAAACATGATCAGTATTGTTTTAGGTTGTATCCTTGACGCATACATGACGCATACTTACTGTAAAATGGCCCGTATTCTATCCAGGCATTTCTTAGG
>Ga0194132_10010995_pt1 | contig 11839 bp, 8 predicted proteins | sample TA2KigOf80mmetaG_FD_148612 | JGI IMG/M metagenome (GOLD analysis project Ga0194132, IMG submission 148612) | Freshwater microbial communities from Lake Tanganyika, Tanzania - TA2015054 Kigoma Offshore 80m | ecosystem: Environmental > Aquatic > Freshwater > Lake | place: Tanzania: Lake Tanganyika... | reverse complement strand
CTTCACGGCTCTCGTTCTTCCTCTGGAGCAGCATTCCCGACGCGGAGCTTCTCGATGCCGCTGTGCGCGGGGATCTGCGGAATCCGGCGAAACTCGAGGCGCAGGTGAAGCGGATGATTGCGGATCCGAGGTCGGCGGTGCTGCCGGCCCATTTCGCCGGCCAGTGGCTGCATCTGAAGAACCTCGCATCGGCGACGCCCGACATGCGGCTGTTCACGGACTTCGACGACAATCTGCGGCAGGCGTTCCGGCAGGAGACAGAGACGTTCTTCGACAGCGTGATTCGCGAGGACAAGGGAGTCGTCGAACTGCTGAGCGCGAACTACTCCTTCCTCAACGAGCGTCTGGCCAAACACTACGGGGTCCCGGGCATCTACGGAAGCCGCTTCCGGCGGGTGGAGTTTCCGGACGGCTCGCGTGGCGGGCTTCTGCGTCACGGAAGTGTTCTGACCGTGACTTCGTACGCGACGCGGACGTCGCCGGTGATTCGCGGCAAGTGGATCCTCGAGACTCTGCTCGGGGTGCCTCCGCCACCTCCGCCGCCCGATGTCCCGGCGCTCAAGGAAAAGACGGGCGCGGGCAAGATCCGGTCAATGCGCGAACGGCTGGCGATGCACCGCGACAGTCCGGCCTGTTCGGGCTGCCACAAACTGATGGATCCGGTTGGATTCGCGCTGGAGAACTACGACGCAGTTGGCCGGTGGCGCGACTTTGAAGACGGGATGCCGGTGGATGCCGCTGGCGGGCTTCCGGATGGCAGTTCCTTCACCGGAGTCGCGGGACTGCAGCAGGCGCTGCTGAAGCGGCCGGAGCTGTTCGTGTCGACGTTTGTCGAGAAGATGCTCACGTATGCGCTGGGCAGGGGGATGGAGCCGGGCGACGCGCCAGCGGTCCGGCGGATCCTGCGCGAAGCGGCGGCTTCGAATTACAGCTTCTTTTCCTGTATCATGGGGATAGTTCGCAGCACTCCCTTCCAGATGAGGAGGTCACAGTGATCGTTACCCGGAAGGCGCTTCTGAGGCGGACGTTTCTCAAGGGCGCAGGCACCAGCGTGGCTTTGCCACTGCTCGATGCCATGGTCCCGGCCATGACCGCGTTGGCGGCGACACCAGCCAAGCCCGTGCGGCGGCTGGGGTTCGTCTACGTCCCGATGGGGTCGACGATTTCGCAGTGGACTCCTCCGGGCCCATCCGGGAAACTGGGTGAGCTTTCGCCAACATTGAAGTCGCTCGCGCCGGTTGTGGATCACATCACGGTGCTCACCAACATGGAGCTGCGCAACGCCTATCCGGGCACGCACGCGACATCGAACGCTGCGTTCCTGAGCGCGGCCAAGGCGAAGTGGACCGAGAGCTCGGACTACTACCTGGGTACGACGGCTGACCAGATCGCCGCCAAGCAGCTCGGCCTCGAAACGCAGCTTCCGTCGCTTGAGATGTCGATGGACCTCCTCACCGTGGTCGGCCAGTGCGACAACGGATTCGCTTGTGTCTATCAGAACAATCTTTCGTGGGCCTCGCCCACCACTCCGTTGCCGGCCGAGGCGCATCCGCGGCTGGTCTTCGAGCGGCTGTTCGGCGATGGCGGGACTCCGGCTGAGCGGCGCGCGGAGCTGCGGAAGAGCGCGAGCCTGCTCGACTGGGTGCGCGAGGACATTGGGCGGCTGAAGACGAACCTCGGTGCGTCCGACCGCGACCGCGTGAGCCAGTATCTCGACAGCGTCCGTGAAGTGGAACGGCGGATCCAGCGCGCCGAAGCCGATACGGCGGACAACCGCCTGCCGGACCTCGACCGTCCCGTGGGCGTTCCGGCGTCGTATGCCGATCACGCGAAGCTGATGTTCGACCTGCAGGTGCTCGCCATGCAGGGCGACGTGACGCGCGTGGTGACGTTCCAGCTTGCGCGCGAGACCAGCACGCGCACCTATCCCGAGATCGGAGTCCCCGAGGCGCACCATCCACTCACCCATCACGGCGGGGATCCGGAGAAGATGATGAAAGTGGCGCAGATCAACGCGTTCCACGTGTCGCTGTTCGCCTACTTCCTGGAGAAGCTGAAGTCCACCCGGGAAGGCGATGGAAGCCTGCTCGATCACTCGCTGTACCTGTACGGGAGCGGCATGGGCAATCCGGATGTCCACGATCACGTGAACCTGCCAATCCTGGTGGCGGGCGGTGCGGCGGGCAGGCACAGGGGCGGACGGCATATCCGGTACACGGAGCCAACGCCACTGGCCAATCTCCATCTGACGATGCTTGACCGCGTGGGCGTGAAGCTTGACAAGTTCGGCGACAGCCAGGGCACTATCCGGGAAATCGCGGATCCGTTGGCGGTGTAGCGTGCGCCTGGCCGTTGGGTTGTTCGCGCTGGTGAGTGTGGCTGCGGCCTCGGAACTCGCCGACGCCGCGAAACGGGGAGACCGCACCGCGGTCAAACGCTTGGTGTCCGGCGGTTCGGATCCGGGCGCGGCGCAGGTAGATGGCACTACGGCGCTGCACTGGGCGGTGCATCGTGACGATCTGGAAATGGCGGCGGCGCTGATCGCAGCGGGTGCGAAAGTGGCGGTGGCGAATCGCTACGGGATGACACCGTTGGCGCTGTCCTGCACGAACGGGTCGGCGGCGATGGTGAAGCGGCTGCTGGAGGCCGGCGCGGATCCGAATGCGGCGCTTCCAGGTGGCGAGACAGCGCTGATGACCGCGGCCCGCACCGGGCGGGTGGACACGGTGAAAGTCCTGTTGGCGGCAGGCGCCAAAGTGGATGCGGCGGATGAGAGGCAGGGTCAGACGGCGCTCATCTGGGCGGCCTCCGAAGGCCACGTGGCGGTGGTCCAGGCGCTGATTGCGGCAGGTGCGGATTTCAAGAAGCGGCTGGTGTCAGGCTTTACACCATTCCTGTTCGCGGCACGCGACGGGCAGATCGAGATCGTGCGGGCGTTGCTCGGAGCAGGCGCGAATGTGAACGACACCGTGCAGCGTCCGGAGACGGGAGCGCGCGGCGGGAGCCAAGGCCGCGGTTATCCGCGCATCGGTACAAGCGCGCTGCTGCTTGCGGTCACCAACGGACATTTTGAGCTGGCGGCCCATCTACTCGATGCGGGCGCGGATCCCAACGCCGCCGAGACGGGACTGACTTCGCTGCACGTGATCTCGATCGTTCGCAAGCCGGGCGGCGGCGACAATGATCCGGCGCCGTTCGGGTCGGGCAAGTTGACGAGCCTCGACATGATCCGGAAGCTGGTGTCCAAGGGTGCGAACATCAACGCGCGGATGACCCGGAAGGTCAACCTGGGCCTGACAGGCTTGAACACACTGGGCGCCACTCCGTTCCTGCTCGCCTGCCGCTCGGCAGACGCAGAGATGATGCGCCTGCTGGCGGAGCTGGGCGCCGATCCGCTGATTCCGAACGCGGACAAGGCGACGCCCTTGATTGTCGCCGCCGGGCTGGGAACGCGGTCCCCGGGCGAGGATGCCGGAACCGAGGCCGAGGTGATGGAGGCCGTCGAGTTGGCGATCCAGTTGGGCAACGATCCGAACGCAGTGGACAACAACGGCGAGACGGCCATGCATGGCGCGGCGTACAAGAATCTGCCGGGAGTGGTGGAGCTGCTGTACAAGAAAGGCGCCAGGGCTGACGTGTGGAATCAGAAGAACCGGTTTGGATGGACACCGTTGCTGATCGCGCAGGGCTACCGGTTCGGGAATTTCAAGCCGTCGCATGTGACCATGGACGCGTTCCGGAAAGTGATGACGGACGCCGGACTCTCAGTGCCGGATCCTCCGCGGCAGGACGTATTGTCGAATCAGGAGTACCGGTTCCCGCCGCGCCGGACTCCGCCTCCGCAGAACTAAACGGTTGCGGCCGAGCCGGATGCCGCGGCCCGCGCCACCGCATCAAGAACAAGCTGGACCCGGTGGGCAGTGCCGAAGTCCGGTTCGAAAGGCTCCCCGCGGTCGAGGGCGAACAGGAAGTCCGCCACCGTCGCGATGAAGGTGTGCTCGTAGCCGATGATGTGGGCCGGCTTCCAGAAGTTCGACCAATACGGATGATCGGGGCCAGTCACCAGGATGCTGCGCGGACCCTGCAGATTCCGCGGCCCGGTGGCGTCGGTGAACTCGAGGCGGTTGAGATCCTCCAGATCAAACCGCACGGCGCCGTTCGATCCATGCAGCTCGAAGGAATTGCGGTTCTTGGCACCTGTGGCGTAGCGCGTGGCTTCGAAGCTGCCGACGCTGCCGTTCCCAAAACGCGCGAGCGCGAGCGTTGCGTCGTCGATGGCGCGATTCTGCGCGAACGTCTTCTGTATCGCGCTGACTTCGGTGATGGGGCCGTTCAGATAGAGCGCGGTGTCGATCGAGTGGCACAGCAGGTCTCCGAGCACGCCGGATCCTGCCTGGGCGAGGTCGGTCTTCCAGTTCGGCGGGCGCGTGGGATCATTGCCCCACTCCTGGAGATAGGTGGCGCGGTAATGATACGGGGTTCCGATACGGTCCTGCTCAACCAGTTGGCGCGCGAAGGCGATCGCCGGCACGCGCCGGTAGTTGAACCAGACCAGCGTTCGCAGACCGCGGGCGGCCTCGACCATGCGCGCCGAATCCTCGATCGTGTTGGCGAGCGGCTTCTCGCACCAGATCATCTTGCCCGCGGCGGCGGCGGCCAGCGCAATTGGCGTGTGGAGATTGTTGGGCGCGGCGATATCGATGACGTCGATGTCCCAGCGGCTGACGGCTTCGCGCCAGTCCGTGGAGGTGGATTCCCATCCCCAGCGTGCAGCCATGGTCTCGAGGGACTGCTGGTCGCGGCCGCACAGCAGGGCGAGTTCCAGTTCAAACGGAAGATCAAAGAAATGTTTCGCCTGCCGGAAAGCGTTCGAATGCGCCTTGCCCATGAATCCCTGGCCAATGGTCGCGATCCGCAGCTTCTTCTTAACCAATGCGGTACTCCTGGAGCTTGTCGCGGCGGAACCTCCAGCCGAATCCCGGATCCGTCCGTGGCGTTATCCAGCCGTCCACCGGTTCCATCGGATTTTCGAGCACCGCGTCGAATACCTTCACTTCGCTCCAGCGTACGAAGTACTCGATGAACAGGCCGTTCGGAATGGTGGCAAGCAGTTGCGTATGGACGTCCCAGTTGTAGTGCGGGGCGATGGGGATGTCGAACGCAGCGGCCATGTGCGCGATCTTGAGCCACTCACCCACGCCGCCGCATACCGTGGCATCGGGCTGAAGGATGTCCGCGGCGCGGCGGTGGAGCAGGTCGGCAAAGGCCCACCGCGTCGCTTCAAGCTCACCGGTGGCCACCGGCGTGTCGAGCGCATCCGCGATGCGCGCCATGGCCGCCACGTTGTCGGCGCGAACCGGCTCCTCGATCCAATACGGATTGTGCTCTTCCAGCCGCCGCATGGCCGCCACAGCCTCTGGCGCGCCAGACCAGCCACCGTTGGCGTCGAGCAGGATGTCCATGTCTTCGCCCACCGCGCGGCGGACCGCCGCCATCCGCGCGGCGTCCTCACGGGCGCTGAACTTGCCGACCTTGAGCTTGGCCGCCGTGAATCCGGCCTCGCGGTACCGCACGTATTCGCGCGCCAACTCCTCGTGCGTCTGGCCGTCGCGGAAGTAGCCGCCGGTGGCATAGCAGCGCTGGCGCGTGTTGTGGATGCCCAGCAGCGCCATCACAGGAAGGCGCGCATGCTGGCCGCGCAGGTCCCACAATGCGATGTCGATCGCCGAGATGGCGCGGACGGCAGCGCCACGGCGTCCCGCCTGGATCGACTGGCGGTACATCTCCGCCCAAAGATCTTCGGAGCGGAGCGCATCCTTGCCCATCAGCAGCGGACGGAAGATGGTGTCCGTCATCGACACCATGGCGAGGCTCGAATCGTAGCCCAGCGTGAAGCCGACCCCGGTGATCCCATCCGCCGTGATCTCGGCCATGTAGTGGTCGCGGTGCGTGATCTGGCGTACCGCGTCGGCGACCGGCGCCTGGAGGGGAATCGAAATCGCGGTTGCCTGGACTCGTTCGATCTTCATCAAACCGGCCAGTCTAACAGTTCGCGGACCATCGCCGCGCACAGCGCGCCGTCCGATGCGTAGTCAAAGCGCGCGAACATGGGCGAGGTGTTCAACTCCAGGAACAGCAAGCCTCCGGTAACGGGATCCGTTTTGAAGTCGGCTGCGCCGAAGTCCATGCCTTGGCGGGCCATCAGGTAGCGCAGTGGTCCGGCCTGCGGGGGGACCTCAGGCAAGGCGATCACCTGGGCGTCCTGTGCGACACGGTAGTCGAGCGACTCGCTCCGCATCTCGAAGGCGAACGCCGCGCGCCCGATGATGTAGATGCGGATCTCAGGAGCGATGAGCTTGCGCTGCACGATCGCCGGCATCGCGGTGTTCGTATCGCGGTCCGCTGGTTGCGGCAGCGCCTGATCGAGGCTATGGCAGTAGCCGCCGCCCGCGACCGGCTTGGCGATGTGGCCGCCGGGATCCAGTGAGCGGATGCGCGCGCCATGGTTGGTGATCCAGGTGGCTGGGATTTCGAGTCCGCACTCGCGGGCGAGCAGCAGCGTGCCGGGTTTGTTGCCAGCCACCGCCGTCATGCCGCGGTTGAACATCCGGACCGCGCCGTTCGCGGTCAACCATCCAGTGACGGCGGCGAACCAGCCCATGGCGCGGTTGTTGACTTCGGGGCGAGGGTCAGAGAGGGACGCGAAGACGTCGTGGCGCAGGAAGGCTCCACGGACCGCGATTGGCTTGCCGCCGAGGAGCGCTTGCCCGGTGTCCAGATCCCAATCGAAGGCGGGACTCTCTTTGGCACCGATGCGGAGGTCGGCGATGGGAACGCCGTGGGCTTCGGCAGCCTGCGCAAGGACACCGAGGTTGGGGTCGGACTGGCCGCCAGCGATGAGAAGCATCTACTTCCTCTGCGTGTCCATATTCTTCTGCGTGTCCATGGCGGCCTTCAGAGTCCGGGCCAGGTCCTGCGCGGGACCCTTGCCCCAATAGTGTAGAAACACGTACTGCGGCTCCTCGTGCGTCATGTGATTGTGGATGGCGACGATGTTGATGCCGCCCTTCCGGAGTGTGCGAAGCACACCCTGCAGCTCGGACTCAAGCATGGCGAAGTCGCCATCCACCACCGACGCCTGGTCCGATCCGGCGAACGCAGCCCACGTGTTGACGCCCATCTGGTTGCCGACCGTTCGGCCATGCATCGCGGCGGGCCGTCCGATCGAGATCTTGTACATCCCAGCGTTCACCTGGCCCTTCACACCAAGGATGCTGTCGAGCGGCCCGGCGCTGATGCTGTTGGCCGCAGGCAGCGCGGGTCCGGCGAAGGACCGGGCAGGCGTGGGGCTCGCCTTACGAATTTCCTTCACCTTGTCCAACGCGCGGCCCACGGCAGCAGCAAGCTTCCCGGCATCGCCGCTGCCTCCGATGTGCATGAACATCACGCGGGGTGAGTCGTAGAAGAAGTGGTTGTGGAGGGCCGTGACCTCCAGTCCGTTGTCGAGCGCGGCGGACATCACCGGATTGAGCTCGTCCTCGAACAAGACGAGATCACCCATGACCATGAGGTGGCCGGCGTGTCCGTGCGGGATGAATGCGGCCCACGACGTCAGTCCTTGAAACGGATGGAGAGCGCGGCCGTCGACCGTCACCGGAACATCCGAACGCGGGAAGGCGGCGCGGTAGACATCCTCGGCCGCCGTATAGGTTCCCGCCGCGCCGGTACCACGGTCAATCGCCGCACGCTGCTGGTCCGTGATCTCCGCTCGCAGAAGAGCGGCAGAGACGAGAATGGAGAGAGTGATTATTCGCATCGGAATTCTCCTGTGAGTATCGCGCATGCACTCTGGTGGATGGCTGTAGCTCCGCTCGCCGGACAACAGGTAGCCGGCGTGCTGCTCGACCCGTCGGACTCCGCGGTGCCGCAAGTCCGCATGGTGCTCGCCGGCGCGGACCGCCAATTGCACGCCTCCACCGGCGCGGCGGGAGAGTTCGTGTTCGAGAACGTGAGCCCTGGCGATTACGTGTTGCGCTGCACGGTGACCGGCTTTGAGCCAGTCGCTTTGCGGGTGCGGGTTGGGAGGCGGGAACCGCGTCCGCTGCAGGTGCGGCTGCGGCTCGCCGCGGTAAAGAGTGAAGTCAGCGTGAGCGAGCGCGACCGCACCGTCGCGCTGGATGCGGACCGCAACGCGGACGCGATTTCCGTGGAACGCACCATGCTCGACAACCTTCCGGTCCTCGACAACAATTACCTGTCCACACTCGCGCGTTTCCTCGATCCCGGAACACCAGGCGGATCGGGCGCCACCATCGTCGTGGACGGAATGGAGATGCGCAATGCCGGCGTGACCGCTTCCGCCATTCAAGAAATCCGAATCAATAACAATCCCTACACGGTCGAGTATCCGCGGTGGAGCCGGCGCCGCATCGAGGTGATAACCAAGTCCTCAGCCGATGCCTACCACGGGACACTGAATCTCCTCATGCGCGACTACCGGACGAACGCGCGCGACGCGCTGGCCGCGCTCCGGCCGCGGGAACAACGGCGGATCCTCGAAGGCAGCCTGTTCGGACCCGTGGGGCGCAGCAAGAAGACTTCGTTCCTGCTCTCCGCCGCACGCGAGGAGGAGGACCTGGTGTCGGTGGTCTACGCGCAGGGGCCGCGCGGCGCGATCACGGACAACGTCCCGTCACCGCAGCGGAACAGTGTCGCGTCCCTGCGGATCAGCCGGCAGCAGAACGACAAGCAGGCGATGTTCTGGCAGTACAACTTCCAGGACCGATGGCAGAACAATCAGGGCGTGGGCGGCACGGTGCTGGCCGAGGCCGGGACACAGTCGCGGTTTCGCGAGGACGAGTTCATCGTGAATCACCGCGGGTTGGTCACGGCGAAGCTCCTGTCGCAATTCCGGATTCTGATCGGGCGCTTTTGGACGCCGGTCCGGAGCAATGTCGATGCGCCCCGTGCCGTGGTGACGGACGCGTTCACGGGCGGCGGCGCGCAGGCGGACCGGCTGACGACCGAGTTCCATACGTCGATCACCTGGCTGCTGACACAAACGGCGGGGCGGCACACGATGAAGTACGGATTCAATATCCCCGACTGGAGCCGGCGCGGACTCTCGGACCGGTCGAATCAGACCGGGACCGTGTGGTTCGCCACCCTGGCGGACTTTGCGGCGAACCGCCCGTTCGCATCGGCCGTGCAGCGCGGCGACCCGCGGACCGTGTTCATCGAGAAGAACATCGGCGGGTTCTTTCAGGATGAATGGCAGGCGCGCCCGGGGTTGTCGGTCGCAGCGGGCGTGCGCTACGACTGGCAGGGCGTGTTCGGGGACCAGAACAACGCCGCGCCACGTCTGGCCGTGGCGTGGGCGCCGGGGAAGTCGCGCAAGACCGTGGTCCGCACCGGGGCGGGGTTCTTCTTTGACCGTTCGGGTCCGGGGCCGGTTTGGGACATCCTGCGGTACGATGGCATCCGGCTGCGGAGGTACGTAGTGAGCGGGCCGGTGCCGCACGATCCCGCGGCGCTGCCCGCGAGCGTGCACCGGCTGGATCGCGGAGTGGAGCTTCCGAACACGATGCAGTTCAGTGCCGGTATCGAGCGGCAGGTCGCCAAGAAGACGACGTTCAGCGCAAGCTACGTGGGCACGCGCGGCGTGCAGCAGCTTCGATCGCGCGATGGGAACGCTCCGCTGCCGCCAACGTTCGCGGGCCGACCCGACGGCAGGATCAATGTGTTGCGGCTGATCGAATCCGCGGGCCGCGTGGAGGGCAACGCGCTCGAGTTGAACCTCCGTGGCGACCTGGGCAAGCGGGTGAACGGGATGGTGCAGTACGTGTTCGGCCGCACGATGACGGACACCGGCGGAGTGAACTGGTTTCCAGCGAGCAGCTTTTCCCCGGCGGGCGAGTGGGGCCGGGCAGACACGGACCGGCGGCACCAGTTCAATTTCCTGGGGACGGCTTCCCCGCACCGCTGGGCGAGCTTCGGGCTTTCGGCATCGCTGCTCTCCGGCATCCCGTTCAACGTTACCACGGGAGGGGATGGGAACCGCGATGGTCTCGCGCTCGACCGGCCGGCGGGGATCGCGCGCAATACGGGGCGCGGGCCGGGGACCGCGGTGGTCGATTTGCGGTGGTACCGCGAGTTCAAGTCCCAGCGCAAGAAGGAAGGCGCGCCCTCGGTCACGCTGTCGGTGGATGCGTTCAATCTGCTCAACCGGGTGAACTATGCGGGCTTCGTGGGGGCGCTCAGCTCGCCGTTCTTTGGGCGAGCGGTGAGTACGATGCCGGCGCGGCGGTTGCAGTTTGGGATCCGGCTGCAGTTTTGAGGTGGGGCGGCTCGAATTCCGAGGAATGTGCCGGATTGTGTCGGAATGTGTCGGATTGCGTTGTTCTTTCCCCCAGAACCGCCGGAGCGTTGACGCCGCAGCAGCGCTTGTACTTCTGGCCGCTGCCGCAGGGGCAAGGGGAGCTTCTGGGGATGGCGGCGGGTGAGGCTGGAGCTGGCTCCGCGAGTGCCCGGTCCATGGAGACGGTGGCGCCCGCGGCGCGGCAGGCGGCGTCGTACAGCCGGTCGAACTCGACGGCGGTCATGGCCGAGCCCTTGACGGCCTGGCGGCTGGGATCGGAGTCCCCCACCGATTTGGCGACGGCCAGGGCGGCGCGGAGCCGGAGCGCGGTGGGGACGGAGTCGTCCTCGATCACCTTCCGGATTAGCGAGGTCGCGGCGGCGGAGAGAGAGTTGAGGTCGTCCTCGATTTGCAAGGCGAAGCTATGCCGGGCGAAGTCGAGGGCGGCGCGGAACTCGTGGTGCCTGCGAATCCATTCGTGAACGGTAGAGCGGTGAACGCCCGCGGCGGCCGCCGCGTCCTTGACGGTGGAGCCCGAAACGAGCGACCGGATGACGGCGGATTGTGAAACGCTAAGAGTCATGAGCAGGAAACCTCCCAGGCTCACTTTGGCAGAGTGTCAAGACAGGTTCGGGCCAGGTTTCTGATAAACCGTTGAAAACAGGAGGAAAATTTTCCTGAAAAGCGCGTCAACGGAAAAACAGGCCTCCCACGGTGGCGCCCGGACGGCGGTGGCTCACCGGCGCGCTCCGGCATGGAGCTCCCTCTCGATCAAAGGCGTTCAGGTGATCCCCGTCGTCACGAGCATGAACTTCTGCAGCCCGCTGATGACTGATATCTTCTCCTACCGACGTACGTACAGACCGCGGTCGAGATCCGGTCACGGGACGAAGGTCTGGCAGGTCGCCCGGCGATGCCGGCGACTACGCCCGGGACTCGGTTGGTTTTCACGGATGGAACTTTTTTGATCCGTTTTGGCGGTGGATCGCACTCCACTCGGTTGAACCGCCGCGATCACCAAATAGAGCACAAGACCCAATCGAGGAATGAGAACTATATAGCGCCGCCTTCCCGGAGCCCAGGCTCATGCAGGCTGGAGCGGAGGCGCAAGAACTCCAACGATCTGCAAGCGAGCGGATGATCCCCTTTACTCGGACGAATTCGAGTACGCGCCACGCTGATTGGCCGGATGTCGAACCCTAGCCGATGAACCAAACCACCTTCCGTGGTGAAGTCGTTCTGCATGTCGACGGCAATGACGCCAGTGGCGGCAAGGTTCAAGGCGACGGGCTGGGGCTGGCTTTGATGTTGATGACCCGGTCCTCGAGCGGCGTGGACATCACAGGTGTAGCCGCGAGGAAGCCACGCCGGGAAAGGCCAGGCATTAGAGCATTTTCACGTATAATAAAAAGCTCCACGCGAATCCGCCAACTGAGAATGGCTAGGGCCCTAGGAATTGACCTGCGTAGGCGGGTGATTGCG
>Ga0194132_10010992_pt1 | contig 11840 bp, 8 predicted proteins | sample TA2KigOf80mmetaG_FD_148612 | JGI IMG/M metagenome (GOLD analysis project Ga0194132, IMG submission 148612) | Freshwater microbial communities from Lake Tanganyika, Tanzania - TA2015054 Kigoma Offshore 80m | ecosystem: Environmental > Aquatic > Freshwater > Lake | place: Tanzania: Lake Tanganyika... | reverse complement strand
AACCGGCTCGGGCGGGACCTCCCAGCCGACGGCGCCGCTGCCTCCTCCTCCGAGCTGGAACCCGAACTCGAACGTGAGTCCCGTGACTCCCGTCACGGGACCTCCGACTCCACCATCGACGAGCGGATCCGTCGGTCGGGATCCGACGAGGTTCGGTGGCAGCGACCGAGGAGACGTCATGGGATGGTGGGTCAGTGACCCATTCGTTGCCGGCGACGGATTGCTCTGGATCGGTGTCGATGCCTACGCGCCGACCGGGATCGAGTCGGTTCGCTTCCTCGTGACCGGTCTGGGGGCGACCTCCGTCGCGGAGCCTTCTCATCACCCGCATCGTTCGCTCACGGGCTACTGGATCTCGGTGAGCCCTTCCCAGGTTTCTACGGACGCCATGAGCGTCTCGGCAGTGGTGGTTCCCAAGGGGACCCTCCAGCCGCTGGAGTCGCGACCGATCGAGATCCGCAAGCGAGGAGGCAGTTGGGACGTCGGGCGGTTCTTGAATGGATGGACCACGCTGATTCCAGCGAATGGATCACCCGGAAGTGGAACGAGTCCCCTGAACTCCCGCCTGATCTACGTCGCGACGGCTGCGCAGGGCGGGAACGACGCCGCGGCGCGGGCGGCGAAGGGCAACCGCGGCTACTACCTGCCGAGCGATCCGGAGATCGGTCCTGATCCCACCAACCCGGTCGGTCCCATCGTCGCGTACGCCACGCAGTTCGAGGCGAGCAAGATGTTCCGCGGACGCAAGTACGCGGGCGACCGCCCGGACGGCTATCCGAACTACGGCTCGACGGACAACCCTTGCCCAGATTGGATCCTGTTCCGCCGCGGCGGAACATGGGACAACTCGGTCGAGGTGCCGACCGCATGGGGTCCGCAGCGACGCAACATCGGGCAGATGATCGGCAACTGGGTCTTCGGCGCGGACAATCCCTCGCTGTTCTCATATCACGGCGCAGGCCGACTTGGGCGCAGCGCGACCGAGCCGTTCGTCATCACCGCATGGGGACCGACCAGCGATCCTCGTCCGATCCTGCGCGGGTCGGCCTTGAGCACCCATCCCGCCCTCACCATCGAGGGCGGAAGTCACGGGCGATGGACCTCGCTGCACATCGACGGCGAGGCGAACACGCTCGGCATGACCTCCAGGGGAGTGGTCGGCTGGGAGGCAGCGGACGGCGGAGGAGGCCACGACTGGATCGTCGAGGATCTCTACGTCAACGGCACGCTCGGAGCAACGAACTACGGCGGCAGGCGAGGCGTCACCGCCGTCGTCCGGCGCTGCGTCGTCACGAACGCCTGGAGCAGCGCCTCGCACCAGCAGGGCTTCTTCGTCGGCGGCGAGGACGGCCAGCAGCCGCAGAGCTGGACCATCGAGGAGTGCGTCTTCGACCGCAACGGCTACAAGGAGAACCCGAACGCCCCGCAGACGTGGACCGCGAAGCTCGTCTCCTCCCTGAGCTCGGGAGAGCTCGCGGCCGGGACCGGCGTCCAGCCCACGCGGACCTACTTCGACCGCAACCTGTACCTGTCGAGATACGACTCGATAACGGTGCGTGGGTCCATCATCAGCCGCGGAGGAGGCGGCGGCAACGTGCAGATGCGGGAGGGCGGCGTCTCCGAGCGGAACCTGTTCATTTTCTGCCAGGCAGCGATGACCGTCGGTCATCCCGAGACCACGCTGGAGCGCCTCAAGCCCTCGCTCATCCGCCAGAACACGGTGCTGCACGACGACTGCTTCCTGCCGCCCGGAGGCTGGGGCATAGGCATCGGTCTTTCGGGCACCAGCGACGACCTATCGGTCGCGGACGACAACGTGGTCGCGCACTTCCATCGTGCCACCAACGGCGGCGCGTCGATCTCGGCGACCGGCTTCCAAGGAACCAAGGCTCCCTTCGCCGCGTCGCCGCTCATGCGGGCGGTCGTCAAGGACAACGCGGTCTTCCAGCAGCACGGGACTCCCGGCATCTGGGTCCGCTCCCAGAGCCATGTCGCATCGGATCACTCAGGAGTGACGGAGGCGGACGTGACCGGCAACGAGGTCTCAGCCTTCATGAGCGCGACCGCCGGGCGCCTGTCGGAGAACGGCAACGCGACCCGACCGAGCACCTCTGGCTACTCGGGCAACCAGTACCACTCGACTGGTCCGAGCGCCAGTCACTTCAAGTGGACCAGCACCGGCGACCTCGCGGCGTGGAAGGCGGCTGGCTACGACTCGGACGTGACGCAGGTCTACTCCGACCTCGCGTCGTTCAAGCCCGCGGTCGGCTGGACCGCCCCCGAGCGGGACATCGTCTCCTACATGCAGTCGGTGGATCCGAGCTACGTCGTGAACGAGGACGTGTACGTCGATGACGACTCGACCGGACCGAAGCAGGCGACGAGGCGCAGGCTGTGGGAGGTGCTGATCGACCCGTCGATGGGTCTCGCCGGACAAGGCTGGTGGGACGCGGTCGGCATGACCGAGGCCCGGGCGAAGCTCGTTGCACGCCGCTACCACGCCTTCATCACCTTCATCCAGCGGGCGAAGGCGAACCGCAAGGGCGCGTGGGATCCGCGGTGGACCGCCGACGCGGTCAACGACTACATCCGAGAGGGTTTCGGAAAGGCGCCGGTGTCAGGACCCTACACCGCCACCCTGGAGGACGTCCTCGGCTACCAGAACCTCCCGTGATCGCCAGCCTGGTCGTCGCTGAACTTGGTGTCACGAAGGGACCCGGTCACGCCGGGTCCCTTCTCGTTCATGGGCGCGACAATCTCGCTCACCACACGCCCGGCGGCTCGAGGTAGAGGTTTCCCTTGGCATCGAGGATGACCCGCTCGTTGTAGACGACCTCCCACACATGACCATCGAGGTCGGCAAACCACCCCGTCGTGCCGCCCCACGGGGCAGCTCCGGCGTCGCGAAGGACCCGTCCGCCGGCCCATCGGGCACGATCGAGGAGACCGCCGACCTCCGCCGCCGCTCGAACGTTGTGAGAAAGCGTGACGCTGCCCGTCCCTCGGCGCGTTGCAGGGCCGACGCCTCGCTCCCGGCGCATCACGGCGTGGCTGGCGAGCGCCAGCACGAGCCCGTTCATCTGAAAGAGCGCGAGGTCGGGTCGGCTCCGCTCGCTCGCGACCAGCCCAAGCGCCTCGTAGAACGCCCGCGACTTGGCGACGTCGCGCACGGCGAGGGTGACGAACCCGATCGATGAACGCATCGCAACCGCGCCGGTTGCGCCCCCTTGCTTCCCTCGAGACCAGCGGCGACCAGCCCGAACACTCTTCGTCGACGACGGGGTCGCAATCGACGTCGATCTCGCGTGCCTCGACTTCGCCACGTCTCGTCTCCTGGGGCTCGCCTCAGGCGAACACCACCTCGACCATCGAGAAGTCGTCCACGAACTGGTCGCTGCCCTGGAGCGCCGTCGCGTGCTCGACGAGCCGATCGATCCGCGAGACTCCCGACGGAGGCGGCTCGGACATGAACTGCACGAACTCCTCCCACGCCCACATCTCCCCGTCGGTCTTCTGCAGCTCGAAGGCACCGTCGCTGAAGAGGATCAGCCGCGCCCCCTCGGGCACCTCGGTGGTCACGCTCGCCCAGTCGAGGTCGGGAATCGCCCCGATCATCGGTCCCTGCGAGTCGAGGAGCCGCATCTCCGGACCGCCAAGCAGGAACGCCGGAGGATGTCCGCCGCCTGACCACGTGATCGCGCGGGTCGCGGCGTCGAACACGCCATACCACATCGTGAAGTACATCCCGTTGTGCCGCTCCATCTGGAACGAGGCGTTGAGGCGGGAGAGGACGAAGCTCGGATCGCTCGCCTCCTGCGGGCTCATCGACCGCACCATGTTCATCGCCGAGATCGAGAGGAGCGCCGGTCCCACGCCGTGCCCGCACACGTCGATCAGGTACATCGCGAAGCGGCGGTCGTCGATCCAGTGGTAGCCGAAGGAGTCGCCTCCAAGCGAGGCGGAGGGCACGAACCGCCAGGTCGTCGAGACCCGTCCCTCGATCGGCGGATCGAGGATCGACCGCACGTAGTCGGCGGCACGGCTGAGCTCCTCCGCCATGTGACGCTCGCTCTCCGCCAGCGCCTTGAACGCCGCGTTCCGCTGCAGCAGGGCGAGGTAGCCCTTCGAGTGGTAGCGGATCCGCGCGATCACCTCGACGGGATCGGGCAGCTTCACGAGGTAGTCGTTCGCGCCACGGGCGAACGCCTCCGCCTTCGTGGTCGCCTCCTCCTTCGAGCTCAGCACGATGAGCGGGATCTCCCGGGTCTCCTCCCGCGCCCGGTAGTCCCGCACGAGGTCGAGCCCATCGACGCCGGGCATGACGAGGTCCTGCAGGATGACGGTCGGCTTGAACTCGATCGCCATGTCGATCGCCTTCAGCGGATCCTGGCAGTAGCGATACTCGATCCCCGGCTGGGTCGCGAGCATGCGCCGCACCGCCTCGCCGATGATCGCCTGGTCGTCGACGAGGAGCACCCGCACCTGGTCCGGCGCGGACACCGTGGCGGGCACCGACGCGCCGGTCGGGGCGGCGGGGGCGGTCGTGGTCATCGGGAGGTTCCCTTTCCGGGGGCGGGGGCAGGCGGCGGGACGTTCGCGCGGAAGGCGCGGGCGATGCCGTCGGCGATCTCGGGGAGGGCGAGCACGAGCTCGGCGGCGCCGAGCTGCACCGCCGTGCCGGGCATGCCCCATACGACGCTCGACGCGCGGTCCTGCGCGATCGTACACCAACCCGCGCGGCGCAACTCGAGCAGACCCTCCGCGCCATCGCGACCCATGCCCGTCATGAGCACGGCGACGCCGGGACGAACGCGGCTCGCGACGAGGCTTCGGAAGAGCACGTCCACGCTCGGGCGATGCAGCGAGTCCGCGGGCTCGTCGCGGTACGCGAGGATGCCGCCGGGCTCGACCACGAGGTGCCGGTTGTGCCCCGCGACGACCACCTCGCGCGGCGAGAGCGGACCCGGCTCGGCGACCCGCACGAGGCGACCGACCTGCTCGGAGAGCCAGCGGGCGAGACCCGGCACGAACTCCGCGTCCACGTGCTGCACGATGACGACCGGCGCCGCGAGGTCCTTCGGGAGAGATCCGAGCACCTTCGCGAGCGCCTGTGGTCCGCCCGTCGAGGACCCGATCGCCACGATCGACGCCCCGACCACGGAGGGAGTCTTCGCCGGCACCGGAGCCGCCGACGGCCGCGGCGCCGAGGCGGGTCGGAACATGCGGGCGACCATCTCGATCTTGCGGACGAGGGGCTCGCCGCCGGAGAGGTCGCCCTTCGGTCCGAGGACCGGCGTGTTCACCGCGTCGAGGGCGCCGTGCCCGAGCGCGTCGTAGACCTTGCTGGCGTTGCCATCGACCGTCGCCGTCACCACGATGATCGGGCAGGGGCACTCCGCCATGATCCGGCGGGTCGACTCGACCCCGTCCATCACCGGCATGATGAGGTCCATCAGCACGACGTCGGGGCGGTCGGCGCGGCACTTCTCGAGCGCCTGCCGACCGTCCTCCGCGATCCACGCGACCTGCGCGCCGGGCACGGAGACGACGACGCGCCGCAGCGCCTCCACCGCCAGCCGAAGATCGTTCACGATCGCGACCCGCACCGTCATCCCTCCGAGGGGCCGATCAAGTCGGTCACCATGGTCGCGAACGACCGGTCGTGGAAGGAGCCCTTCGTGAGGTAGGCGTTGGCGCCCGCCTCCATGCCCCGGAGGCGGTCCTCCTCGCGGTCCTTGTAGGAGACGATGATCACCGGGATCTTCCGGAAACGCTCGTCGCGGCGAAGCGTCCGCACGAAGTCGATGCCGTTCATGCGCGGCATGTCGACGTCGCTGACGATGAGGTCGTACCCCCCGGCCTGCAGGACGTTCCAGCCGTCGACGCCGTCGACCGCGACGTCCACCTCGTAGCCCATCCGCGCGAGCAGCTGCCGCTCGACCTCGCGGACGGTGATCGAGTCCTCGACGACGAGGATCCGCTTTCGTCGCCGCTTGCCCGCGCCCTCCGCCGAGCGGGCGCCTCGGAGTCGCCCCTCGCCGAGGAGCTGCCGGACCGAGGCGGTGAGGTCGTCGACGTCGACGACGAGCAAGGGACGCCCGTCCTCGAGGAGCGCCGCCGACGCCACGTGCGGCACGCGACCAAGCCGCGGGTCGAGCGGTCGAACGACGAGGTCCTCCTCGCCGAGGAAGCGATCGACGACCAGTCCGAGCCACTCGCCCGTCTGCCCCACCACCATCACGCTCGCCACGTCCCCCGCCGCGGCGCCCGCGGGCAGCTCGAGCACCGCCGTCGCCTGCACGAGACCCACCGAGACCCCGTCGAGCTCGAACTTCTGCCGCCCTTCGATCGGACGGATCTCCCCGCGAGGCACCTTCACCACGCGCTCGAGGCGCGAGAGCGGGAACGCATAGGGCTCGCCGCCGATGTCCACCACCGCGGCACGGATCACCGAGAGCGTGATCGGCAGCCGCATCGAGAAGGTGCTTCCGTGCCCGAGGTCCGTCTCGACCTTCAGGCTGCCTCCGGTCTCCTGCACCATCGTCTGCACCACGTCGAGCCCGACGCCGCGTCCCGAGATCTCGGTCACCTTGCTTGCCGTCGAGAAGCCCGGCAGGAAGAGGAAGTCGAGGAGCTCCGCGGTCGAGAGCCCCGCCGCGAGGGTCTCGTTCTGCAGTCCCTTCTCGACCACCTTGCGGCGGATCCGCTCGGGGTCGATCCCTCGCCCGTCGTCGCCGACCCGCACGAGCAGCATGCCCGCGTGGTGCCTTGCCTCGACGAAGACCCGCGCCGTCTCGTCCTTGCCCGCCGCCGCGCGATCCTGCGGCATCTCGACCCCGTGGTCGAGGCAGTTCCGCAGCATGTGGTTCAGCGGCGCCTCGAGCTTCGCGAGGATGTCGCGGTCGACCGGCACCGTGCCGCCGAGCACCTCGAAGCGGACCTTCTTCCCGAGCGACTTCGCAAGGTCGCGCACCATGCGGGGCAGGCCCGCCGTCCCGTCGGCGAAGGGACGCATGCGGCTGCCGAGCACCTCGTGGTAGAGCGCGGTCGCCGCCTCCTCGGTGCGGCGGAACATGTTCTCGAGGTCGCCCGCGTGCCCGGCGAGGGTCCGGCGGATCGCCGCGAGCGAGTCACGGGCGGACGCGACGCCCGACGCCCGAGGCCCGTCGATCTCGTCCTCGAGCGACTCGAGCTCGAGCTTCAGCCGTCGCACCGACTCGCGAAGCGTCTGGAAGCGGCGCGACTCGATCATCATCTCGCCCGCGAGCCGCATCATGCGGTCGAGGTTCTCGGCGTTGACTCGGAGCGTCTTCACCTCGGTCGCAGGCGCCGCGGCATGCCCAGCGCCCCGCGGCGCCGGCTCGGCGGCAGGCGGCTTCGGCGCCCTCGCGGCGACCGGCGGCGCCTTCGGGGACGCCGCCGCGGAGGGCTTCGGTGCCGCGACCCTTGGGGCAGAAGGCACCGGTGCCGTCGGCGGCGCGCGATCCACCGCAGGCTCTCCCGATGAAGCCTGCGTCGGCGCATCCGTCGCCGGGGGGGGCGGCGGCTCCGCTCCCTTCGCCGCGACGGTCGACTCGGGCGGCGTGGGCGCCGCCGCGGGCTTCGGCGGCGCGACCGCGGGAGCCGTCGATCCAGCACCACCCGCGGGCACCCGCAGCGTCTCCACGAGCGCATCGACCGCGGGGGAGTTCCGCTCGGTGAACGCAGGCAGTTCCGCCTCGGCGATCTGCCCCAGCTTCGTCAGCAGGTCCGTGCCCTGCAGCAGCTGGTCGATCCTCGCCGGCACGAGGACCTCCTGCCCCTTCTGCACCGCGACGAGGCAGTCCTCCATCGCGTGCGCAAGCCGCACGGCGAGGTCGACGCCGATGATCCGCGCGGCGCCCTTCAGCGAGTGCGCCGCCCGCATGAGCGGTTCGATCGCCGAGAGGTCCGCAGGATTGCCCTCGAGCCGCAGCAATCCCTCGTTGAGGGTCCCGCAGTGCGTCTCCGCCTCCGCCTTGAAGAGCTCGAAGAGCGAGAAGCCGCCGAGGTCGCTCATCCGAGGCTCCTTCGGAGCCCGGCGAGCAGACGCTCGCTGCTCACGAGCGCGACGCGTCCCTCGGAGGACCCATCCGTCGGAAGGATCAGCCGCTCGGTCAAGTGGTCCTTCGCGGCACGCACCGTCGAGGGCGGATCGACGAGGCGCGACGTCTCGATCCGCGCGACGCCGAGCACTCGATCGACCTCGATCACCCACTGCTCCGCGCCATCGCCGACGAGGAGCATCCGGCGTTCGGCACCCGGCTGGGTCGCTGCGGGAAGGTCGAGGAGCGCCTCGAGGCTCGCGACGAGCGAGAGGTGCCCGCCGAGGTTGCACAAGCCCCGCAGCACCGCGTTCGAGCGATGGGGAATCCGATGGATCGGAACCGGCGCCGTGACGCGGCGCACCAGCGAGCCCGGGAGACCGAACCGCTCGCCGCCGCACTCGACGAGGAGGACGCTGACGCGATCGCTCTCATCCTGCTTGAGCGGTCTCGCCACCTCGGCGGTCTGCCGCGCGAGCTCGCTCGCGCCGAGCGGACGCTCGAGCAGCGCCCGCATCGAGTCCGCCCCGCGACGGACCTCGCCGTCGGAGGATCCAACGGGCAACTCGCTCATCGTCGATCCTCCGCGCCGGCGCCGCCGGACGTCCGCCTCGCCCGCTCGCGATACCGCTCGGCGCCGTCAAGGTCGCCCTCGTCCTCGCTGATCATCGCGAGGTGCAGGAGCCCAGACTCGTGATCGGGGTCGAGGTAGACGAGCCGTCGGAACCACTCCTCCGCCGCCGGCAGGTCGCCCTCCGCGAGACGAACGCAGCCGAGGAGCTCGAGCGCCGCCGGGCTCGGACCATCGTCGGCGACGCAACGCTCGGCAAGCTCGGCGGCCTCACGGAGCCGTCCCTGATCGGCGAGCGTCCGGGCGCGCTCGAGCGACGCCGCGGTCCCGGTCGTCGCCACGACCGGTCGCGTCGCGCCGCCGTGCGAGGGAGACCTCGCGGGTCGCGGGGCGCTGCGCGGGGCGACGAGGGGAGCCGACGGACGCCGCGGCGGCTGCGCGGCGCGGATCGGGGCGACCTCGACCTCCGCCGGGCGGCGCTCGTACGCGAAGGTGTGGGGAATGCCGACCCCTCGAAATCCCTCGACGGTGCGCGCGTCATGGTCGGCATGCCCGACGAAGAGGAGACCATCCGCCGCAAGCATGCGCTCCACCCGGCGGATGGTGGCGGCACGCGCCTCCGGCGTCAGGTAGATGAAGAAGTTCCGGCAGAAGACCACGTCGTAGGGACGCGGATCCGCGGGCGTCCACGAGAGCACGTCCGCATGGACGAATCGGATCGGGTCCAGGAGGCTCGCCGACGCGACCACGCCGCCGGGAACCTCGCGGAACATCGACCTCGCCCAGGCGGGCATCGGCTCGCGCACCGGCAGCGGGCGAGTCGCGGACCCGCGGGCGACCGCGATCGCCGCCGAGCTCACGTCCACCGCGTCGATCTCGATCCGCTCGGCAGGCCAGCCCGCATGCAGGGCGGTCGCCGCCATCGACAGCGGCTCCTGCCCGGTCGCGCAGGGCGCCGACAGCATCCGAAGCCTCGCGTCCGCCGGTCGCGACGCGAGCCGCCGCCCAAGCCACGCCACGAGGAACTCGAAGGACGCGGGATAGCGGAAGAACCAGGTCTCCGGCACCGCCACCGAGGTCATCAGCGCCTCGAGCTCGGCGGGATCGACCTCGAGCCGCGCTCGATACGCCGCCGGGTCGTGGATCCCGAGCGCCTTCATCCGCCGCCTGACGAGCGTCGCGCCGGCTTCTCCCTCGAGGAGCCGCGCCTGCAGCGGGGTCCGTCGGCGGAACAGGTCGAGGAGCAGCGGATCGGTCATGACGACGCCTCGACCGAGCCGCGGTCACGTTCCGCGGCGGCGCCGAAGAGGAGCTCGGCGGCGCCTCCCTCGAGCAGGCGCTCCACCACGAACCGCTGCACGGTGCCGCCGCCGTGGCGGACGACCGCGCCGAGCTGCGGCGCTTCGGCGGTCCGGAATCCGGCGTGGCTTCCCTCGTGACCGAAGTCGATCGACTCGATGCCGCGGACCCGCTCGACCTGCAGCGCCACGAGGTGCTCGCCGCCGCGCGACGTCACCCGCACCACGACGAGCCGCGTCGCGAGCCGAGCCTCGGCGGGGCGACCGCCCGCGAGCATGGACGCATCGAGCACCGGGATCAGCCGGCCGTGGTAGTCGGCGAGGCCGAGCACCCAGGCGGGAAGCGCGGGCACGGACCGCATCGACACGGCGGGCACGACCTCCACCACCTCCGCGGCGTCGATCGCAAAGAGTCCGCCGGCGACTTCCCAGACCACGGAGAGCATGGCGTGAGACTATCTCCTCTTCCCCGAGGATTCCGCGTCTCGTTCCTCCCCCTCGAGCCGGAACCGCTCGACGCCGTCGCGGAGGGTGCGGAGCGCCGACTGCAGCTCCGTCGCCGCGCGGCTGAACTCCTCCGCCGACTCCGACGCCGAGTTCGCCCCCACCGACAGCGACGTGATCGACTGCAGGATCTCCCCCGCCCCCTGCGCCTGACCCTCCATCGACTCCCGCACCTGACGAACCTCCCCCGTCCCCTGGTTCACCCGCTCGATGATCCGTCCCATCTGGCTCGCCAGACGCGACGCCTCCTCCACCCCGCTCCTCACCCGCGCCTCGAACCGATCCATCTCCGACACCCCCGCCTGCACCGCCTCCTGCATCTGACGCACCATCCGCTCGATGTCCAGCGTCGCCTCCGCCGTCTGGTCCGCCAGCCGACGGATCTCCCGCGCCACCACCATGAACCCCACCCCGAACTGACCCGCCTTCTCCGCCTCCAGCGCCGCGTTCACCGACAGCAGGTTCGTCTGGTCCGCCACCTTCGTGATCGTCGTCACCACCGTCGTGATCCCCGACGCCTTCTCGTCGATCGCTCCCAGCCTCGCCCCCACCGACCCCGTCCCCTCCTCCAGCCTCCGCATCGACGACTCCATCCGCTCGAGGTCCCGCCGACCCTCCCCCGCCAGACCCGCCGTGTCCGTCGCCGCCGCGTCCACCCGCTCCATCGCGCTCTTCAGACCCTCCGCCGTCGCCGCGATCTCCCGGCTCGACGCCGCGATCTCCGTCACCGACGCCCCGAACCCCGACGACGCCTCCGCCTGACGACGGCTTCCCGCCGACACCTCCTCCGCCGTCGACTCGAGCCGAAGCGACGACTCCCGCACCCGACCGACCAGGTCCCGAAGACCCTCCGACATCCGCGCGATCCCACGCATCAGGTCGCCCGTCTCGTCCTCCGACGCCCGCGACAGGTCGAGCCGCGTCGACAGGTCGCCCTCCGCCACCTGCTCGACCGCCCGCAGCGACGACCCGATCCGACGGCTCAGCGACCGTGCCATCCGCACGAGCAGCCCCACCACCACCGCGAGACCCACCGCCCCCACCGCGGCGTTCGTCCCGACCGCCGAGAGCACCGGCGCAAGGAGCGCCGAGCGCGGCGTCCGCGCGACGAGCAGCCAGCCCCCCGTCGGCACCCGCGTCACCGCGTAGAAGCAGGTCTCGCCGAGCACCGGATCCATCGCCTCGGTCACGAAGGTGCCCCGCGGGTCCCGCTCGAGCTCCGCGAAGAGCGCCGCGTAGGGCGTGTCCGCGAGCCTCCGCGTCTGCAGCCTCTCCGCCGACCGCCGCGACGCCGGGATCGCGTCGTCCGTCGTCGCCGCCACGAACAGACCACGCGTCGCGAGGAACGCGTCCCCCTCGATCCGCTCGACCGCCGACGAGAGCGCCGCCTCGACCTCGTCGAGG
>Ga0194132_10010988_pt1 | contig 11842 bp, 10 predicted proteins | sample TA2KigOf80mmetaG_FD_148612 | JGI IMG/M metagenome (GOLD analysis project Ga0194132, IMG submission 148612) | Freshwater microbial communities from Lake Tanganyika, Tanzania - TA2015054 Kigoma Offshore 80m | ecosystem: Environmental > Aquatic > Freshwater > Lake | place: Tanzania: Lake... | reverse complement strand
GCATTATCCAGCCTGACTCTCCTGTTAAGTTCTCCTCCTGATGGAATCCTCTCCCTTGGGTCATTTCGTCACACGATCCTCACGCCTCATTCCTCAGGTTGGCGAAGGCAGTTTCGGCTTTCGTGATCGATTGATACTCCGACCGACGGAACATGTCCTGTGACGATTCATCTGCATCTGGTCCTGTCAAGAGACGGCGACCGGGTTCGACAGATCTCGTCTCATAGGTCGCGGTTACCCGGGGCCGAGTGGACAGGCCCGCGGGTCTGATCGTAATATCCGGCCGCGTTTGCTTCCGGCAAACGCCGGTCATTCGCAAAAGAAGGGGCAGAAAAAGCGCATGCCCCCGGACAGGTTGGGGTGAGCGGTGAGTGGAAGCGCCACGCGTATGGGTCGAGTGCGGCGCGAGGATCTGGCTTCCACTAATGACGTGCAGCACCCCGGCGCGGCAACGCATCCGCCCTTCCTCACTGACCTCTATTCCATGGCCCTGTCGGGAGCTTCCCCGACAGCATTGTCTGAGGCGACGGTCGCCGTGTTGGCCCGTGAGCTCGGCCTGGCCTGCGTCGGAATCGCGGAACTCGTCCCGGACCACGGACTTCGCATCCTCGCGGCCGCCGGCTGCGTGAGCGGGGCTCGCGGCCGATTGGTCCCCTGGGATCGGGCGCGATACCTGCTCGACCCTCTTGCAAAAGGTGTGGCGAGCTGGCGGGATCTCCTGGATCTGCCGGAATGTCGCCAGCATCGTTCGTCGAACCAGCTGGTCTGCCTGGTTGGCTCGTCGGACCCCGCCGGCGCGATTCTTGCCTTTACTCCGGGGGACAGAATAGCCTCAGTCGCCGACCGCTCGGTGCTCGATCGAATCGCTGCCACGCTTGCCGCGGCATTCACCCGCAACCGCCTGGAAGACGCCCTCCGCAGGGCAGCGAACGAAAGCGAGATCCTGTCGGAGATCGCCCGCACGATCGGGTCATCCCTCGATATCGAAGACGTCTATCCTCGCTTCGCAAGAGAAACGGGCAAGCTGATCGTGCACGATCGGGTTGCGATCGCCCTGCTCGACCTCGAATCACGGACCGCGACTCCGACTTACGTTGCGGGGATCGACGTGCCGGCATGGCGACTCGGGATCCCGAGGTCCATAGAAGGCACGAGTGTCTCCGCCGTCATTTCGGGACGTACCAGCATCATCGTGCAGGACAACAACCTCGAGCAGTTCGTGCGGCGATTTCCTCTAACCGATGTAGGCCACGATGCGGGGCTCCGGTCGCTCCTGTCGGTGCCGATCCTATGGCGCGACGAGATCATCGGGATCCTCTCGTTCCGATCTGCACGCACGGATGCGTTCACCCAACGCGACCGCGTCGCGGGCGAGCGCGTCGCTGCATCTATTGCGAATGCGGTTGCGAACGCCCGACTACATACGGAGGTCAAGAGGCACGCGTACGACCAGGCTGTACTTGCCGAGATCGGCCGCATCGTCGGGTCTTCTCTGTACGTCGAGGAGGTATTCGTCCGCCTCGCCGAGTCGATCCGAAAACTCGTCCCGTTCGACCACATGGCAGTCACGTCGCTGGACCGCGATCTTGGCACCTCGCGCGTCGTGTACGCGAACGGCGATTCGATTCCGGATTCGGAGCCCGGGCGCGATGTGCCGCTTTCGGGCACAGCCACAGAGGCAGCCGCTCTTGGCCGTGCGGCGCTTCTGATCACGCCAGATGCCATCAGGAACACGGACGGCCGACTACGCTCAATGCGCTTCGGCCTGGATTTCGGCTTTCAATCGGCCATCGCGGTCCCTCTCCTGCACCGTAACGACGCCGTTGGGGCTCTGATCCTGCGCAGCAAGCAGGCCAGAGCCTACGGGCTGCGAGAGCTGAGTGCAGCCGAGCGGATCGGCTTTCAGATGGCCGGAGCTGTGGCCACGAACGCCCTCTTCGGGCAACTCGAACGGCTAGCCCGCGAGGGCGCGATCCTCGCGGACCTTGGAGCGGTATCGGTTGCGGTTCGCGAACTGGACACGTTGTTCCGTCTCACGCACGAGACGATCGCCCGCTTGATCGCGTTTGACCGCATCGAATTCGTGATTAACGGCCCCGGCCCTTCGTCGATGACCCTCGGGTACGCGCATGGGATCCGAATACAGGGTCATGAGCCCGGCACAACCGTGCTGGCGAACCCGCGAACTGACCCCTGGTCTGCCAGATATGGACACCTGGATCATGACGTCGCGGATCTCCCGGGGCCGGGCGAGCTCCTGCTCGATGCCGGGCTTCGTTCCTGGGTCCGGGTCCCCCTCCGCTCTCGCGACTGTATCGTCGGTTCGATCACCCTTCTGGGCGTCAACGAGGGACAGTATGGCGACGAGGAGCTACGGATACTGAGCAGGGTCGGAGTCCAGATCGGTCCAGTGATGCACGTTGTGCTAGCCAACGAACGGGCGGAAGACGACGCGCGCGTCTGGGGCGTGATCGGCCAGCTTGCCCTGACCATTGGCACGGTGATGGACCGGACGCAGCTACACGAAAGGTTTGCCGAGCAGTCACGGCTCCTGATCCCCTTTGATCGCCTCGCCATCAACCGTGTTGACCTGTCTAGTGGCACACTCGAGTCCGTCCACGTTTCGGGTCCGGTCGTCGGCGACCGTGTCCCAGGTTCGGTCGTTCCCCTGGCCGGCACGGTGAGCGAACTCGTGGCCGCAACGAAGAGACCTCTTGTCCTACGCGACGGTGTTCCAACCGAAGACAACGGGAGTCTCAGGCACAACGTGACGTCGAGGATCGCAGCCCACGGCTTTCACTCGGGCCTTGTGTTCCCCCTGATGATTGGCGGCGTCAGCGTAGGGACGGTCCACTTCAGCTCCAGGGCGCACGACTGCTACACACAGCGACACCTGGAGCTTGGGAACCAGATCTCGGGGCTGCTCACGGCGACGTTCGCGTCGTCGCGTTTAGGTATCGATGAAGCGGTCGGTCCCGGGCAGCGGTCGCCCGCGGCTGGGGTCGAACCCCATCGAGCACTGTTCGCAGGCATGGCGCTCCGGCCGCAGCAACGATCCTTGAAGGCCGGCGACGGGGAAAACGTCCCGGCAGGTCGAACCGTGCGGATCGTCATCGTGGACAGCCACACACTGTGCCGCGACGGACTTCGAGGAGTGTTCGATTCTACGTCTGTCGAAGTCGCGGGCGAAGCTGCCAGCCTCTTGGTCGGCGCGTCCATCGACCCCGTCCCCGACGTCGTGCTCTGGGAGCTTCACCCGGAGGATCTCGACGAGATACGGATACTGTCGGAACTCCGCGGGCGGTGCCCGGCATTGCGCGTCCTGATCTTGAGCGGTGAGGGCAGTGTAGACCTCCTCAGGAAGGCTCTCGCTGGAGGGGCCAGCGGCTTCGTTCTCATGGGAGTCTCCAAAGACGGGCTAGTCGGCGCCGTCCAGGAAGTGGCATCTGGCGGCATGGTCGTGGATCCGGGCCTGCTGGCGGAACTGCTTGGCGATTTGCCCACGTCACAGCTAGGCCCAAGTTCGCAAGATGTGTCGCTGCTGGCCCACCTGTCCGATCGAGACGTTTACATTCTGCGCGCGATTGCAGGCGGGAAGAGCAACGCCGGAATCGCCAGAGACCTCGGTTATTCCGAGGGGACGATCAAGAACCGAGTGACAAGGATCTATCGCCTGATCGGCGTTCACGGCCGCGCTGGGGTGACTAAATTCGCCGTCAAAGCCGGGATCGTGAAATAGGCCGTTGCCTGTTCGCCACAAGCCGAACAGAGAAGCCGCTCTCGCTGTGGTTCGCGGCGTGCTCGCCGCAGAGAGCTGCTGCGACGTGGCCGACCTTTCAGGAATTGCCGCCGGGATCTTCGTGCGAAGGTCTCGTCGAGGCGAGGACGCCAGATGCCGCACGTTCGTCCCACCTCCGCTGGATATCGGCATGGTCTCTCTCGGTCTCGGAACGATCGTTTCCGCGTCGTCCGAAGCGGTGCCATTGGTAGAGGATCTCTTCTCCGGGGCCGGGAGAGATGCCATATCCGACCCACACCGCCTGGGCGTACTTGCTGGGAGGCTGCGGGGTGCCGGCCACCGATTGGTTGGCCCCGTGCCCAGGTTCACCGTAGACGCAGAGGACTTCACTCCAGCCGGCTCGACCGAGGGGGTCGTCATCGAGATACGTGAGCCGCCCGAAACCGATGACATTCAAGCGTTGGACTGGCCTCATGCCTTGATGCGGAGACGCGGGGAGCAATGTCCATTGAAACTCGTAGCCATTGCCCACAGAGGTGGAACATTTGCTGGCGTCGCGTCGGCGATCGCGGATGGCAATGAGCTGTGGCAGATTGGCATTGACATCGCGCAAGGGGCGCAAGGCCTGGGAATCGGACAGTCACTGGCCTCGGCGATTACCGAGGCCGTCCTCGATCAGGGTGTGGTGCCCTACTGGTGCACGAATCCCGCGAACCTGCGGTCGATACGGACTGCGCTCTCCATCGGCTACAAGCCGGCCTGGCTGGAGGTCTTCACGAAGCTGGAGCCGGTAGAACTGGTCCCCGTAACTGGATGATTTGCGCCAATCGCGCCCGGTGACGGTCGTCACAGGCAACCCGTGACATCGAGTTACGGCGGGGCGTGACCTCGGGTGATTCCTCACGCGCCCTGCCTCTATTACAAATCGGTGCGCAATCTTCGCCAGCCTGGCGGAGCCTCTACGTAACGACGCAGTCTGTTCGGAGGGTCGACCATGTCAACGCGTTCTTTTTGGGCACGCCTTGCGAGCAGTGGGCTGTTAGTGGGTGTCCTCATTGCCGCGATCGCTTGCGGCGAGAAGGAAGTGGTGGTCACCCAGGTCGTGGAAAAGTCCGTCGAAAAGGTAATTCAGCAGACGGTCGTGGTCGAAAAGGAAAAGATCGTCGAGAAGCAGGTCGAGAAAGTAGTCCAGCAGACCGTGGTGGTCGAGAAGCCGGTTGAGAAGGTCGTCCAGCAGACGGTGGTGGTCGAGAAAGAGAAGATCGTTGAGAAGCTGGTCGTCGCGACTCCAACACCCGGAACAGCAGCTCGGCCCGGCAAACAGCCAGAGGGTACCTTGACCGTGGCAATGTCGGATGTTGGAACGCCACTGTTCTTGAACCGGGCAGCAACCTGGCCCCTCAATCTTTATCACACCGGTTTTGGTTTGACCGAGACCCTGGCGAAGGCAAAGGGGCAGGGCGAGGAACCGATGCTGGCCGAGGGTTGGACGATGGCGGCCGACCAAAGCAAAGTGACGTTCAAGATTCGAAAGGGCGTCACTTTCGCCGGAAAGGACCGGAATTGGGGTGAGATGACGGCAGAGGATGTCGTGTGGTCATTCAACGATGCCGGCGCAGAAAATGCAGGGAGCAAGCACGATCAGGCAGACGTCATCGGGCTCACATATCTCCCGTGGAAGGTGGTCGACCAATACACGGTCGAAGCGCCATTCAAGCAGTTCCAAGGGAGCTGGTTGGCCCAAACGATTATCGAAGCCGGCGGTGGCGCCAACATCGTCTCCAAGAAGGTGTTTGCCGAGAAGGGGGATGCGGCACTCACCACGATGGTGGGGACCGGCCCCTTCGTCGCAGAGAAATGGTCTCCTGATGAGCGCCTCGTTGCCATTGCCCGCACCGACCATTGGCGCATCTTGCCCGACTACCGAAGGCTTGTCGTTATGGAGGCACCCGAAACACTCACACGGGTAGCGATGATGCGCACCGGTGAGGCAATAATCGCCGAAGTTCCCCTGAAGGAAGCCCCTGGACTGAAGAATCTCGGGTACGTACCAGATGACCGAGTAGGCGTGGCAACGGGGCAAAACGTGTACTTCGCGGGCAATTACTGGTCGAAGAAAGATCCCCGGACGGGTGCATCGGTCACGCGATCTGGATTCAAGCCCGATGCCAGTCACCCCTGGATAGGCGATCCTGACGACCCTGCCCGGATGGAGAGCGCCCGGAAGGTACGCCTAGCGATGTCCATGGCAATCGACCGTAAGACGATTAACGATACGATCCTTGCCGGATTGGGGGGCGTCGTATACATCGGACAGATATCTGCTCAGAATCCGGAATGGAAGGACAAATGGAAGATTGACTACGATCCGGCTGGAGCTAAGGCCCTGCTGGCGGAAGCTGGCTATCCAGGCGGTTTTTCGTTCAAGTTCTTCATCCCGCCGGACCTGGGATCGGTTGATCCTGAGGTTGGAAAGGCGATTGCCTCGTTCTGGCAACAGATCGGCTTGAAACCTCAGTTGGAAACGACATCCTACAGTGCGAGGCGGCCGAGCATGGTGGCCCGTGAGATCGATATTCCTTGGCTAATGCAGGGTTCCGACCGTGGAGCACCGGTTGGCGGGCCTACATGCCCATTCTGCTTCCCACAGCCTGGATGGAACGGGGGTTACGAAGCTCAGGAGTTTTATGACTTCTGGAAAGCAAGCTCGGAGCAAGTCATGGGCTCGCCGGCAAACTTGGCGACACGGGATCAGTTCTACGACTACATGTTCAAATGGCAGCTCCAGATCGGCACGGTCGAGATACCGAAGCTGTTCGTGTATGACGGCCGAAGGGTGGCAAGCTGGCAACTTGAGCGCAACACTCAGAGCGCAATCAACGGTCTCGACAGCGTCGTGCTGAAGTAGGGGCTGCTCAGCCGTAAAGGCAGGCGGTGAAATGATCGCGCCGGTCGTCCGCCCAGGGCGTCCGACGCGATCAGAGCCTTGAGGTAATCGGGGCATGGGTTTTTTCCTGCTTCGCAGGGCTTTCTATATGGTGGTTGCTCTGATTGCTGCCACCATGATCGTGTTCGGACTTTCTCGCATGGCCGGCGACCCCAGGCTGTTATTCCTGACCGAACAGGCCACACAAGAGCAATGGGATGCCTGGGGCAAAGAGATGGGTCTCGACCGGCCTTTAGTTATCCAGTACGGAATCTGGATGGGGAAGGCGTTAAGAGGCGACCTAGGGAAGTCACTAAGGACCGGGTATTCGGCCCGCGATGTAATTCTTCAAAGGATTCCCGCGACCTTGCAGTTGGCATCGGCGTCCTTCTTGTTCGTGTTGGTGGTGGGTATCCCGCTTGGAGTTCTCTCGGCTGTAAAGCGAGGCTCTGCGTTTGACGTTATAGGCCGATCTTTCGCCGCATTCGGGCAGGCGTTGCCCCCGTTTTGGCTCGGTCTCATGCTCATGCTTCTCCTTTCGGTAAAGCTCGGATGGCTTCCGACCGGACAACGTGGCGGTCTCGATCACTACATCATGCCGGCAGTGACATTGGGCTGGCTCGCGGCTGCTGGCATGCTTCGCCTCGTGCGGTCTGCAATGCTCGAAACGCTCGACTCGGAGTACATAAAATTCACCAGGGCGAAAGGAGTTGCGGGGTGGACGGTTGTCTGGAAACACGCGCTCCGCAACGCGTTGATTGCCCCCCTTACCTACGGCGCATTGCTCCTCACTGCCTTCCTTACCGGCACGGTGGTGACAGAAACAGTATTCGCCTGGCCGGGGCTGGGGCGCTTGACCGTGACCGCGGTCATCCAAAACGACTTCCCGGTGATGACGGGCGCCGTGCTGGTCTTTACTGCCCTCTATCTGGGTGTGACATTCTTCCTCGACCTGGGCTACGCCCTGGTGGATCCAAGAATCAGGTACCGGTAGTCAAGGTGGCCCACAGGCGGGATCATTGCGCGCGCTGACATCGAACTTGCGAAGCTTCGCAGGACCACCCTTGCGGTGGATGCGCCATTGGCCGGTCTTACCACTGGTGATCTTGGGAGTGTTCGTTCTTGCGGCGGTATTCGCGCCAGTGATTTCACCGCATGATCCGGTGCAGACGTCGTTGCGAGATCGGAACGACGAGCCCGTATGGATGGCAGAAAGTAGCGGCAAATTCATTCTGGGAGCGGACTTTCTTGGACGCGATGTCTTGAGCAGAGTGATCCACGGAGCCCGCGTATCATTGATCATCGCGACGGTTGCATTGTCGACGGGCATAGTTGTGGGCACCACACTCGGGCTCGTAGCTGGCTATTTCGGCGGGAACGTGGACGAAATAATCATTCGCCTTGCCGATGTAAGTGCGGCGATTCCATTCTTGCTTCTCGCTCTCATCGCCGTATTGGTTTTCGGTCAAAGTTTCTTCCTGATAATCATGATTCTGGCGTACGGCACATGGAGCGGATTCGCCCGTCAGGTCAGGGGTTTGACTTTGAGCTTGAAGACAACCGAATACGTTGCCCTTGCAAAGGTCGCGGGCGCATCAAGCGGACGCATCCTGTTCCGGCACATCCTTCCGGGGGTGGCCAACACGTTAATCGTCATCGGGACCCTGGGTGTGGGTTCGCTGATTCTGTCCGAGGCAATTCTCAGTTTCCTTGGCGCGGGTATCCCGCCCCCGACCCCCACCTGGGGTACCATGGTCGCTGACGGCCGTACCTATCTAGCCTCTGCTTGGTGGGTCGCCTTTTTCCCCGGCATGGCAATTTTTCTCACAGTAATCGCACTCAATTTTACCGGTGACTGGCTAAGAGATCGCCTTGATCCTCGTCTGAGGCAGCTTTGAAGGAGTCAGGCCGTGGCTGAACCTGTTCGAGTCGTCCACTACATCAACCAAGCTTTCGCCGGCGTTGGCGGGGAGGAGCACGCAGATCACCCCGTCGAACTTCGAAACGGGGTCGTCGGGGCGAGCCGGGCGCTACAGCAGGCTCTCGGGGGACAAGGAAAGGTAGTCGCGACGCTTTTTTGTGGCGACAACTACGCGGTGGAAGAGCCTCAGGCGCTGGTGGACATCAGGGCTGCTCTCGCAAAAGTGAAACCCGACCTGGTGATTGCCGGACCCGCATTCGACGCCGGCCGGTACGGGGTGGCGTGCACGGACGTTTGCGCGCTAGCCGAAGAGATGGACATCCCCGCCGTCACCGGAATGGATCCAGAAAACCCCGGCCGGATTGGGGAGCGAAGGCGCAGATATATCGTTCCCACCGGATCCAACGTGACGCAGATGTCGGCGGCACTTCGATCGATGGCCGCTCTTGGAATAAAACTGGTTCACGGCGATGAAATTGGCTCGGCCGCAAATGAAGGGTACCTCCCTCGGGGCATCCGAAAGCTCACACCTGCATCAAAGCCCGGATACGAGCGTGCGCTGGAGATGTTGATGGCGCGGATCCAAGGCCGACCATTCCACTCCGAAGTTCCCCTTAGCGAACAGAACTATGAGCAGGTACCACCCGCGCCTCCTGTGCGGAACCTGTCAAAAGCCACTATCGCGTTCGTGGTGAGTGCCGGGGTTGTCCCCTTGGGCAACCCGGACAAACTTCCCGGCGGCCATTCGGAGGACATTCACGCCTACTCGATCGATGGAGTAGACACTCTGGAAGTGGGGACGTGGATGTCAGCCCATGGGGGATTCAATACCACGATCCTGAACACCATCGACCCTAACTATGCACTCCCTCTGTCGACTCTGCGCGTACTCGAACGAGAGGGAGTCATCGGGAAGATCCACCCCTACTTCTACTCAACCGTAGGAGCGGGGACTCCTGTCCGCACGTCGATGAGAATGGGCGCTCGGGTTGCCCGGGAACTCAAAGAGGCACGGGTAGACGCCGTATTCGAGGTGGCGACTTGAGGGAGCTGCCATCGTTGCGGCGCAACGATAACGAAAGAGCTGGAGCGCGCGGGTATCCCCACCGCGATGATTGGCGCCATGCCATTTATCGCTATCGCCGCGGGCGTGAGCCGAGTTGTCCGGGGCGTGAAGATTCAGCACGTTATTGGTGATCCCAGGCTGCCAAAGGAGGCGGATCACGCCCTTCGGATGCGAGTGGTCAAAACAGCTCTTAAGGCGCTGCAGACCGATGTGAAGGGTCCGACCTTGTTCGACCCTCCAGAACAGCTGGCAGAGGCGCAAAGCGCGGAACCTGTCGGGGTTTGAGGGCAACGATGAAGCTTGAACTGTGCAATTTTCAGGTCACAACGGCAGGGTTTGGATCCGCGACACGATGGCGTGACGGCAACCTGGAAATCAATCAGGACGAACTGTTGCGATTGGTGCGAAGCGATCCCCTGGTGGCGGACGCAGGGGTCGAACTCGCTCTGCCGGGCGATTCGGCTCGAATCGCGCACCACATCGACATCATCGAGCCGCGCGTAAAGGTGCGGGGCGAGGGGATCACGTATCCCGGAGTATACCGGCGCTCCGGCGCGCTGGTTGGCAGCGGCAGAACTCACCGCCTCGGTGGGGCAACAGTAATTGTCATGGCGCCGCCTCACGCGATGATGGGTTACGCGACTGGCCTGCGGAGTCCAAACCGGACCGGAGGAAGAGCGTCCAACTTCATCGACATGAGCGGGTCTGGTGCGGACAGTCCGTACTCCGCCACGCACAACGTTTGCGTAACCGTGGAACCACAAGCCCAACTCGACGCCGATGAGGCGATGGCGGTTATCCAAACCGCCCAATTACGGGTTTCCGACTACCTGGCGGGAACCACAGTGGATCAGGCTCCACCGGAGATTGAAGTTTTTGATCTCGAGCCAAGACCCGGGATTCCGGGCATCGTTTGGGTCAACTCCATACTGGCCCCTGAGGCTCAAAACGGTAACCCTTATTCGCCTCGCGGGGCTGCAGTGTATGGTGTCACCCGTTTGACCCAACCCTGGCTGCTTTCCCCCACAGAGGTTCTCGATGGTGCTGTATTTGGCAACGCCGGAGGTGTGTTTCCAACCTGGCCACTGACCAACACGATCGTGTTGGAGATGTGCCGACGCCACGGAGTCGAGTTTAACTTCCTCGGGTGCATCATGGTCCGCACGATGTGGGAAGAGCAGTGGCAGAAGGAACTAATTGGTAATCACACCGCTTTCCTCGCGAAGGCGATCGGGGCCGAAGGCGCGATCATCAGCCCGAACTGGCGAGGGCAGCGGTTTCTGGACACGATCCTGGTCCTTCAGTCTTGCGAACGCGCAGGACTGAAGACGGTGCTGATCACAGAAGAAGAGGACAACGAAGACGGTACCGCGCCGCCGCTTCTGACCGCGGCACCGGAGTTAGTGGCCGTGGTGAGCAGCGGGACGGGGAGCTCATTTGGGCCCTACCCAGCTGTAAAGCGCGTACTCGGCGTGTTCGACGACCTCGACTACTGGCGGGGAGAGATCGAAGCGCCTGAAGGTCGCTACGGCGTGAGCCATCTCAATGACACATATGGATTCTCGAGGCTCACCTGCAAAGAGTACTGAACGTTCGCCGCACAACAGGGGAAATGAATATGGACGCCAAGCTACGGGTCGTCCATTACACCAATCAATTCTTTGGTGACATCGGTGGTGAGGAGCAGGCGCGCCACCCGGTAGAGATCAAGTTGTCCGTCGTCAGAACATTGGGGACGACTTGAGCGGTCTTCCAGGCCGAACGCGCCGAACCGCCGGTCCAGGTCGTACCACCGGCAAGACTTCGACCGCGACACGCCCAGCTTCTCGAGCGTGCGCTTCACCGGCAGCCGCGACTCCTCGACCAGCCAGATGATCTCGAGCTTCTCTGCGGCGTGGTATCTCGTGAGGGGTCGCCCTCATCCCCGAAGGTGCTTTTTTTGAGCAGGCGGTTCTCAATCGTGAGATCCGCAACCAGTTCCTTCAGCGCGCCCATCTCAAGAAGCAGGTCCTTGACCTCGCCCGACGACGCCTGGCGCTCAGTATCCCCGGCCAGCCGTTTCTTGCCGGCCTCCATGAACGCCTTGGACCACCGCAGTACAGGCTCTTGGCGAACCCCTCCCGCCGGCACAGTTCGGCGATCGAGTGTTCGTCGCGAAGGCCCGCGATCACGATCCGGATCTTCTCTTCG
>Ga0194132_10010987_pt1 | contig 11843 bp, 14 predicted proteins | sample TA2KigOf80mmetaG_FD_148612 | JGI IMG/M metagenome (GOLD analysis project Ga0194132, IMG submission 148612) | Freshwater microbial communities from Lake Tanganyika, Tanzania - TA2015054 Kigoma Offshore 80m | ecosystem: Environmental > Aquatic > Freshwater > Lake | place: Tanzania: Lake... | reverse complement strand
CCAAGTCCAAACGCGGGCCGAAGAAGCCAGTACCTCACAAACTGAGTGGCAAAAAACAAACGCACGTATCGACTGCGCGGATTCTGGCGATGCGACGGTAGTCAACCGACCTTTACAGGGATGGCCGCAATGGGTTGCCCAGCGCTGCGCAGCTCAAAAATCTCCTCACGCTTGCTCCGGATACTGGTGGTAATGCTGGCGGACTCTTCGAGGGGCGGCGCATGTGGGGAGCAATCGTGGACCGGAGCGGTCAAATCTGTAGCGTGGCTGTGTCCCAAAATGATTCGACCCAAGCCTGGCCAGGGAGTCAGGCGATTGCGAAAGCGAAAGCGTATACGGCCAATGCTTTTAGCCTTGACGCATTGGCTCTTTCCACGGCGCGTCTGTACACATTCGTCCAACCTGGTCACTCCCTTTATGGATTAAATCACTCTAACCCTTTTGATCCGAAATCCCTTTCCTCCCCGAATACTGACAAGGGACAAACTGTAGGAGGAATCATCACCTTTGGAGGGGGAGTGCCACTCTACGACAATGGCAAAATTGTTGGCGGATTAGGAATAAGTGGGGATACCGCATGTGCAGATCATGAGATTGCAAAACGCGTACGAGAGCTTGCTAATCTGGAACCACCAGGCGGCAATCTTGTTGACGACATTACCTACAGTGGGGCTGATGGCGCTACTCCTTTCACGCACCCCTTGTGCCCCAACACATTCCGCAACGGCACTTTTATTGGTAACGAGGCGAACGCAGCAGGATACTGAGTGTTCTTGAGCATGTACCTCGCGAGAGAGGATTGGAGGGTCACGATTCTCTCTGTTCTTGGCTGTCGGGGCCTCGACTGGAAACAGACCCTCACTCTGTTGCATCATGGACCATAGGAAGTATGAAGTGTCCGTGAGCAACAAGTGAGGTGTCGATGATCCAACAAGGACGAGTAAATGCCGGGCCGGATTATGCAGATTTGCATCGCCATGTCGGTGGCTCAGTCCATCCGAAGGTACTCTATGGCTACCTGTCTTCGGGAAGCGCTGACGTGGGAACCACCCCAACCGAACGCAATATCATCCAGGAACTCCTAAGACGATTTCCCACCTATGCCGTTCTCAAGGAACATTTTGCTAATCGCAAGCCGACACTCGATGATTACCTTGAACTGCATAAGCTCGTCGAACCGCTGCAGACGCCAGCGACCATGAGTTATTTTCTCTATCGCGTTGTTCGTGGCGCGCGGATTTTTGAACAGACGTCGATGTTGGAATTACGTTTCTCTCCGTATTTGCGCACTGATCCCTCGCTCGACCGAAGGGATCGGATCGCTACAATGGAGGCTGTCGTTGAAGCGATTGCCGCTGGAGCGAAGGTACCGGAGTATGCAGTCGATGTTCGGCTGGTACTGTGTCTTCACACGATGTTGCCGGACGAGATCAACGACGCAACCCTCGACCTTGCATTGACCCGTCGTGACCTTATTCGTGGCATTGATGTCGCCGGGCCGGAAGCACCACTCGGCGAACGGCTCGATCACTTTGTGAGTTTGTATAAGAAGGCAGCTGATCATCATTTGCCAGCAACCGCACATCTTGGTGAAACCTCACCCGCTCATGTTCATCCTGAACTGTTTCCATATTTGCGTCGGATTGGTCATGGAGTGCAGATTCCATTACATCTACCGCACCTATTGCCGGAAATTCGTCGTCGAGGCATTTGCTTTGAGTTGTGTCCGAGTACGTATCTGCAAACTGGAACCTTTGCTGACCTCGCTCCTGTACGTGAGGTAACGAAACGGCTCGACACGGAAGATATTGATTACTGCTTTTGCACTGACAACCCGGCCTTTAACGGACGTTATCTACAAGCTGAGCACGAAGTTGCGCTAGAGAACGAATTGATCAACTTCAGTGGCCTCGTTCGCTGTCAGCGCAATGCCTTTAAGCATGCGTTTTAGGAAACTTTTATGGATCCACAACTCGCTAATGCATTAGCGGAGATCACCACCGGTATTTATGTCCTCACCGTTCGTGAAGGTGACAAGCTACATGGCATGTCGTCTTCATGGGTGACACAGGTGTCAGGTGATCCACCGCTGATTATGGCGGCGGTCGATACGCGCCATTTCAGTCATGGGTTCATTGAGCGACAGAGTGTGTTCGGTCTCAATGTGGTTGGTCACAAGAGCAAAGAACTCGAAGACTACTTCTTTTCGTCGGCTTCACGACGACCAGATAACCTTGAGCCCTTTGCTTATGAGTTTGGTGAAACAGGAGTGCCTCTCCTCGCGATCGCTATGGCAGTATTTGAATGTCGAGTTGTGGCGAGTTATCCCGCTGGTGACCACACATTGTTCGTGGCCTCGATTGTCCGGGCTGAAATCCGCACGCAAGATCAGCCGATAACGTCCCATGATTTGCCGTACATTTATGTCGGGGCGGTGATTCCCAGGCAGAGGAATTGACAGAACAATCACGGCTCTGTTAGCAGTCAGGAACTCTGCAGAGTAGGAGCATCTATGGCGATTGATCCGCGCGAACTGCGTAATGTCTTTGGTGCCTTTGCCACAGGCGTTACTATTATCACGACCAAAGACCCAAACGGTAAACCTTTTGGGCTGACCGCGAATTCGTACACTTCTTTGTCGCTTGACCCACCGTTGGTGTTGGTGTGTGTCGACAAGAAAGTCGACTGTTATGCCTGCTTTGAGCAGTCAAAAGTTTTTGTCGTCAATATCTTAGCTGAAGGCCAGGATCAGCTCTCGACGCGGTTTGCGACTAAGGGAATCGAGAAGTTTGAAGGTGTCCCTACCCATGAAGGGAGTGTTGGCGTACCGTTGCTCGACGGTGCGATGGGTTATATCGAGTGTAAATTGATCAATGGTTTCGAAGGTGGTGATCACACCATCTACGTTGGCGAAGTACAGAACGCCTCGGCGTTTGGTGATCGACCGTTACTGTTCTTTAAGGGGAAGTACTCTCGGCTACCACAGTAGAGATTGATGATGCCGTGAAACGGAGAATCGGAGACAGGGAGAATCGGAGATAGAGAGAAACGGAGATAGGAAGGAACAGAGGCTATCTTCTTATACTCCGATTCACCGTTTCCCCGATTCTCCGCTTCGTTTTCAGAAGCCCCTAATCCCTATAAGATTTTCTTCTCTTTCACTTTCCCGTTTGCATCCAATTCGTACACAATCGGTACCCCTGTCCCGAGGTTGAGCTCCAACACTTGCTCTTTGGTTAATTGATCGAGATACATGACGATCGAACGCAGGCTATTGCCGTGTGCGGCGACAAGAATATTCTTGCCAGCTTTGATCATTGGTAGAATCTTGGCTTCGTAATAGGGGAGGGTGCGCGCAGCAGTATCTTTAAGGCTCTCGCCACCTGGAGGTGGGACGTCGTAACTGCGTCGCCAGATATGCACTTGCTCTTCACCATATTTTTGCGCGGTTTCCGCTTTGTTGAGTCCTTGCAGATCGCCGTAATGCCGCTCATTGAGTGCTTGGTCTTTTTCCACTGGAATGCCACGTTGTCCAAGGATATCGAGGGCAATTTCCATCGTGCGATTCGCACGTTGTAACACCGAGGTAAACGCGACATCAAAGCGAACATTGGCGGCTTTGAGTTTCTCGCCTGCTTGACGAGCCTCTTCTTCGCCTTTGGGGGAAAGCGGGACATCGACCCAACCAGTGAAACGATTCTCAAGATTCCACTGCGATTCGCCGTGGCGCAGTAATACCAACGTTGCCATTCAATCTCCTTAAAAAAAGAATACAGAAGTCAGAATACAGGAGACAGAATGGAAAAGACAAACCCACCTTCTCATGCTGTCTCCTGCCTTCTGTTTCCTACATTCTTGTTTCACTTCCGCGCCCTCTGCCCAAACAGCACCTTCTTCGCTTCGTCAGACATTTCTTGTCGCAGTTCTTTGCCAACCTCAAAACCGCGAATAACCGCCGGACGCGCTTTCATGGCTTCGTGCCAACGCTTGAGGTTCGGGAACTCGTTGAGGTCTTGCCCCATGCGCTCGTAGCCGACGATCCACGGCCACGACATCATGTCAGCAATCGAGTACTCACCTGCAAGAAACTGGAGCGTGGCTAACTGTTTGTCCATGACACCATACAGACGATTCACTTCATCTGTGTAACGGTTGATGCCGTATGCAATCTTCTCAGGCGCATAGTGGCGGAAATGATTACACTGGCCAGACATGGGACCGAGTCCACCCATTTGCCAATACACCCACTGCAGGACTTCATACTTCCCGCGCGGATCTCTCGGCATGAACTTGCCGTATTTTTCGGCCAGGTATTCATCGATTGCACCGGACTCAAAGATTGCTATTGGCTCGCCACCGCCCAGCGGTTCATGATCGACAATCGCTGGCATACGATTATTGGGCGAGATCTTCAGAAAGCTCGGTTCGAATTGTTCGCCCTTGCCAATGTTCACAGGGATAATGTTGTACGGAACACCGAGTTCCTCGAGGAGAATTTTCACTTTCCAACCGTTCGGCGTTGGCCAGTAATAGACATCAATTGGTTTTGCCACGAGCGCACCTCCGTCTACGTCGATGAAAAATTTCGTGGCCGATACTTGCAGGGTCAGGCTGGTGAGTAAAGCGGGTTAAGGCGGTAGCACTCAAGCCAGTTCTCCTGAACCGACTCGGAAACTCTATGGCAAGGCCGACGACTGTGGTAAGGTAACAACGATTCCATTGACTAGAAGAGAGATTGTTTATGCCAGAGGTTTTATCCATAGATCAGTTTGTGGAGCGACAGCTACAAAGCGGCAAATACCAGAGTTACGAAGCAATGGTAGAAGCGGGCCTGCGGTTGTTACAAGAACGAGAGCAGGAACTTGATGCGGTGACTGATTCTTTACGTCCTGCGGTCGAGGATTTTCTGCGAGGAGATCGTGGCGAGGAGATGGATATTGAGGCCTTCTTAGCAGAAGAGAACAAACTGCTTTCTTCTCGTTCGACCTGAAGTCGCATGGCTACCCCGCGTTATCACCAGCGAGCAAAAGCTGATTTACAAGCAATCTGGCGTTACCTTGCGACGCGCAATCCTACGGCGGCAGATCGCTATCTTCGGGAACTTCAGGAACGCGCCTTTCTTATGCAGTTACACCCACATCCGGTAGGCCAGAGCCAGACGTAGCTGAGCGATTGAAGCTTCCACCTGATACTACCCTGCGTAGCTTCTTGTATCGTAACCATCGCAGTTACTATTTCGCCATCGATACTGGAATTGTGATCTTACGAGTACTTCCCACTCGGCGAGATAGGAATACTGCCTTAGAAGAATAATCCCTTCTCCCTTAGTTCCCCTCCACATGTAGATTCAAGTAAAGAGATCAGCCTGATTCTTTGTCTCCCGTCCCTTCACAAGCATAGGCCAGGTCTGCTATCACATGGGGAGCGTTTTGCGCACTCACTAGGAAAAAGGAGTGACCAGTATGATTGTTGGATACTTTACCGAACGACCGTATCGTTGGCTGAAAGAGGACGATGTCCTCAAACATGAAGGTTTCTTCGCGCTGCCGAATACCCTTTTTGACCGCGCGAAAGCCGCGGATGACTATAACTATTGGATCGATGAGTATTGCGAAGCTGAAGAACTCGGTTTTGATGCGCTGATGCTCAACGAACATCATGGCAACCCGTTCTGCATGGGTGGTGTGATGAACGTTGAAGCGGCGATCCTGGCGCGCGTCACTAAACGTGCGAAAATCGTGTTGATTGGCAATCCGCTTCCGGTCATTAAACATCCGCTGCGCATGGCGGAAGAACTCGCTGAAATTGACCTCATTTCACGTGGCCGCCTTGTCACCGGTTGGGTGCGTGGCGCGGGCAGTGAACAGTTCTTCAATAATGCCAATCCTGCGTACAATCGCGAGATGTTCAACGAAGCCCACGACTTTATTATCCAGGCGTGGACCAAACCTGGCCCGTGGCGCTATGAAGGCAAACATTTCCATTATCGCCATGTGAACCCGTGGGCACTGCCGTATCAGAAGCCACATCCGCAGATGTGGATTCCTGGTGTGTTAAGCCCAGAAACCGTGAAGTGGTGTGCTGAGCACGCGTATCCATACCTTGGCCTTGTGACCAACCTTGGTCCGACTTGCGATATTTGGGATATGTATGCCGATGTCGCTGCAGAGCGTGGTTATCAAGCTGGACCTGAGAACTTTGGTTACCTGATGGGCGTGTTTGTCGCCGAGACTGACGAGAAAGCCCAGGAACTTGGCAAAGGCTTTGTGTTTGGTGGTGGCGCGAATGCCTTCTCGCGACCTGAACACACGTTGCCTCCAGGCTACAACTCCAAAGGTGCGATTCGCTTGCTCGGTCGTCGCCCTGGCGGCGGCTGGGTCGGCTTAAGCGCGGATCGCTTGAAAGAAATGCAGACTGGCAAGAAAGAAGGCGAGACCAAGAACTACGACGAGATCCGCGCCAAACTACAAAAGTCGTACGAGAACGCGCAAGCTAACTTGCTGATGATTGTGGGCTCGCCAAAGACTGTGACCGAGAAAATCAAATCGATTCTACAAGTGCTGCGTCCTGGCGTGTTCACGTTGTTCCAAGTGCAAGGGACAGTCGGCAATGAAGATCGCCTCAACAGCATGCGTCTGTTTGCCAAAGAAGTGATCCCACCGATTAAGGAATTCGCTAAGCAGATCGAGCTGACCAACCCCTTCCAACGTTTTCCTGGCTCAGTCAAACTGACTGCTGGAACCAAACGTGGTCCAGTGGTTGATCGCACCCCGTTAAAGTCGCTGAAGATTGATACCGGCGCGACTTCGGTCTAACGTTGATATGAGAGGTGGGTTCTGCTCACTTCTCTGTGTGTGATTTAGAAGGGCAGCCCAGAATGGCTGCCCTTTTTTTGTTTAATGTCTTGCACCGCCTCCCCCAAAAGGAGTAAAGGAGAACAATTAAGGAACCGGTTATACCGATTCGGAGGCGAAATCCAATAATCTAAAAGGAGGGTACCCTATGGCACTGACGAGCGAGCAATTCGCGCAAGAGTTGCGAAAGATGGTTACGCAGCGGCGGGCGTTCTGGGATCATCCGTGGATTCAGAAATTCCGTCGGGCTGAGCTAAGCAAGGATCAGATTCGCAGTTGGATGGAACAGCAATTTTATCTCACTGGCAGAGTCCATGATCTGATTGGTCCTTTGTATGTCAACTGCGAAGATGCGGAAGTACGGGCTCACATTCTCGATAACCTGATCGAGGAAGAGACCGGACGGATGTCCAAGAGTGCGCCGCATCCAGAACTGTATATTCGTCTGGGCTGTGCTTTGGGTAGCACGCGAGAAAAGATGATCAACATTCATCCCTTGCCCGAGTCTGTCGCGTTACGCACATATTGGACATGGGTCGTTGCTCATCGTCCTTTTATGGAAGGGCTCGCGGCAGTTAGTATCGCCGGTGAGGCGCAGGTTCCTGGCGCTGGCAATGAATTTGCCCGTCTGCTTGAGGAGAAATACGGACTTACGCATGAGCAGACCGCTTTCTGGTGGGTACATGAAGAAGCCGACAAAGAACACGGAGGAAGCGCGAGCGAGACCGTATCTAAACTGGCAAAAACTGACGAAGAGCAACGACGGGTGCGTGACGCGGTCGAGCATACGCTAGAGCTTTTGTGGCGTTTCTTTGATGGTCTCGACCTCGCCTATGGTGGAATGCGGAAAGCAGCCTGATTGTCAGCTCTTCGCCGCAACTGATAGTTCCCTCTCCCTGCGGGGGAGGGCGAGGGTGAGGGAACCTAATAATGAGAGTCGCTGAGGAAGAAATTCCCCAGCGATTTCGTTAACGATCTCCAACAATTCCCAACGCGCTACAGATCTCGTCCATCACTTTCTGTTCTCGTCCCTCGACACGACTGTCGGCAAATATGGCAACACGGGCCGCACTGTGGACAAGCTCTCGTTCTTTCGGTTGATCTTTCACGCGGGCGATTTCCGATAGCACGTGTTCTCGACTGCCTTCGGGGTCAGACAACAACGCTGTTGTCAAATCACGAAACAATCGCTCAACCGCAGCCAGGTCGAGTCGCGGAAATGCGTCGGATCTCTCACGAATGATGTTCATGAGTCCCGCAACTTCAGACTCTGCAACATTGCCATCTGCGGCTGCAACAAAAGCAAACGCGCCACAGACCGCTCGGACAAGATCGTCAGTAATCGTGTTATCGAAGCGAGACCATGTGGCCAACGCATAGGCAGTTGATTCATCTAAACTCATTGGTCATTCCTCTTTCATTTTTCGGGGATTATACTTGTGATCTGCCAGTTAGGAAACTTGGAGGACCGCAACAGAAAAAGGGGGAAGTATGCTGAAAGTCATTGCCACCGTCATTCGTCACGCGAACATCTCTCATGATGAACTCGTGAAAGTATGGGAAAACGTCCATGCCCCACATGTTGTGAAGATGGCGCAACCGCTGCGCTATCGCATCACCTTCTTTGACCCACAACAAACCCCAGACGACCCGGGGTTAGATGGCATGGCTGAATTGTGGTTTCGTGACAAGCAGCATTTCGATACCACGATCGGCAAGAATGCACCGCCAGAGATTATGGCTGATCGCTTTGACGAATATGCGGACTTCACCAAAGGTCACTGGTTGACCGTTTCCGAACATCTCAACGTCGATGGTCCGACTACACGCGAGACCACTAAGCTGGTCTACTTTGTCAAACGGCGCCCGGAGATCGAACGTGCTGCGTTAGATAAATACTGGCTTGAGACTCATATTCCAAATGTCGCAGTTGCATTGCGACGAACCCCGACCGCCAGACGCTACACCGTCAATCTCGTCGGCCCCGCTCGCGAGCGTGTCTACGATGGCATTGCGCAGATCTGGATGGAAGGAAAAGATCCTAGTTTCGCCGATGTCACCAGCTATGAACCCGATCAATTTGGCGAATTGATTCAGCCAATGCTGATTGCACGCGGGCATGAGATTCGTATTGTCGATTGATCATTAAGGAGGACCCGCCATGAGCCGCATTATTGATGCTGATAGTCATTTCATGGAGCCATTGGATCTGTGGACTCGTTACATTGAGCCACGCTATCGGGACCGTTGCGTACGTTTCGAACGATCGAAAGAGACAGGACGTTACGTGTTGTGGGTGAACGGACAACCTCTTCCGAATTCAGGTGACCTCACTATTGAGGAGTTACTTGGCGTTGCCGTTGGCTATGGCCAGAAGGAAACAGGCAAAGGACTCAAGTCGTTTGACCCTGCGGAAGCGTTCAGTCGCTCACTCGAAGATATGCCGTCACGCGTACGATTCCTTGATGAAGAAGGAATTGAAAGCCAATTCATCTATCCAACTTTAGGGCTGTTCTGGGAAGACTTAGTACCTGACCCGGAGCTGGCTGCTGCACATGCGCGTGCCTATAACACCTGGATGGTAGAAATGTGCGCAGGGTATCGTCAGCGTTTGTATCCGGTAGGTCACTTAACGTTACGTTATCCCGGCGACGCTGTACGAGAATTACACTGTCTCGCGAAAGCCGATGTGAAGACTGTTTTCGTTGGTGCGTTACCAATCGACGGCAAGAGTTTTGGCCATCCTGACTACGATCCCGTCTGGGCCGCAGCACAAGACGCCAACATCGCAGTGGGGATTCATCTCGTTGTGCATGCTCACTATCTCGGCAACGAGTGGTACAAAGACCGCGAGCCGGGCTTTATGTTTCTCAGTATGAATACCATTCAAGATCCGCGCATGGCGCTGACTACGATGGTGTACGATGGCGTGTTCGAGCGCTTTCCGCGTTTGCGTGTGGCGACGATTGAGTCTGCCAGTGGTTGGATCGCCGAGTGGATTGATCGACTTGATTATCGTTTCAGCTACATGGGCCATACCTGCCAGATGAAACGACCTGCGAGTGAGTATTTCGCGCGCAACATCTGGATCTCTGCAGACCCACACGAGCGCACGTTGCCGTACATGATCGAACTCCTTGGTGACGATAAATTCTTCATTGGTTCGGATTATCCGCATGCTGAGGGATTCACTGAGCCCATTACCAGAGCACGCAAGGCGTTAGCAAAACTTCCTGAAACATCTGTGAATAAAATTCTTGGCGAAAATGCAGCGCAGTTTTTTGGGATATAAGAGGAGACGTGTATGCCTTTGTTTGCCAACAAGGTTGCTGTGGTGACAGGAGCCAGTCGTGGACTTGGAAAAGCAATTGCGCTCGAACTAGCGAACGAAGGCGCGCGGGTGGCCTGTGTGGCAACGAAGGCCGAGAATGCTGCAGAAGTTGTCGCTGAGATTCGCAGCGGTGGCGGAGAAGCAATTGCGCTGGGCTGTCGTGCCGAAATTGGTGCGGATGTAAAAGCAACATTTGCACAAGTTGAAGAGCAACTTGGTCCGGTTGCCATCCTCGTCAACAACGCTGGTGTGACATACCCAGAGGCAACGCTCGACATGAGCGAAGAGAACTGGGACCTGCATATGAACGTCAACGCCAAGTCGATCTTCCTCTGCTCTCAAGCTGCAGCACGACAAATGAAGGCCCATGGTGGTGGCTCCATTGTCAACATCGGCTCGATCCTTGGGCGCAATGCGTTCCCTGCTACGTTAGGTTACTGTGCCTCGAAAGCTGCCGTCGATCACATGACCCGTGTGATGGCGATCGAATGGGCGCGCTACAAGATTCGCGTCAATTGTATCGCCTCGGGATACGTCCGCACTGATTTGATCGACCGCTTGGCTGAGGAACAGAAACTCACACTGAGAGATCTGGAGAAGCGTACGCCCCAGCGTCGCCTCGGAACGGGGGCAGATATTGCCAAAGCCGTGCGTTATATTGCCAGTGAAGATGCAGGCTTCGTCACTGGCGAAGTCCTCGTCGTCGATGGAGGCTGGACTGCATTTGGATATTACTGATCTATGGGCCACGTAGGATTACCATGAGCGAATATCAATACTATGAATTTCTCGCGCTTGATCGTCCGCTCTCAGCTGCAGAAGCCCAACCATACCTACTACTACTTGCGCAAGGGAAGGGACAACAGGCTGAGTCCCAACTCCGACGTGCCTACATTACCTCTATACGTCCCTCCTCTACGGCACCAGCCAAGGCGGCAGCAAAACGTCGCACGGTCGCAGACATCCGCCAACATATTGCCGAGGCTCGCGCCGAACGTCGTACGCGAGAGGCCAAACAGAAACAAAGCGAACTAGAAAAGAAAGGTAAAGAACGAGGACGTTATCTACAGACGGTGGCAATGGAAGTCGATCGCTACTGGAAGAAAGTCGACGAACTGGTAGCACAGCAGACCGCGTCAGCATACGATCAAGTGCGTGACCTGTTGGTTGATCTATCTGAAGCCGCGACGCTCACGCAGAAACGTAACGACTTCACGCACAGATTCAATCAATTCTGTACAGTGCATGGCCGCCGCCCGGCGCTAATGAAAAGGTTGGAGCGAACGAAACTTATGGCGTGAGGCTACTTGATCTTTTCAGGCTAGTAGTCAGTCCATTTAATTTTGAGGGATAGGGTTTCGTCATGCCCGCGCAGGCGGGCATCCAGGGAAATTCAGCCGTGGCCTGTAGTTCAGCCTCCTGGATTCCCGCATTCGCGGGCATGACGTCCCTTGAGTTATCCATCAAAACTTTCTGGACTATCTAGTACTACTCCGTTAAGTAGATTATGCTGAACTAAAGAGCGGAATGTGCTGCGCAAGGTGATACGTTCGACACTGTGGACACTGGGTAAAGTTGAAAAGGAGATTGAGCCACCGCCGGAGGGCGGGCAGAGTCCAGCGCGCGTTTTTTTTTCTGCCGCAAGAGTTGCAGAAACC
>Ga0194132_10010986_pt1 | contig 11845 bp, 10 predicted proteins | sample TA2KigOf80mmetaG_FD_148612 | JGI IMG/M metagenome (GOLD analysis project Ga0194132, IMG submission 148612) | Freshwater microbial communities from Lake Tanganyika, Tanzania - TA2015054 Kigoma Offshore 80m | ecosystem: Environmental > Aquatic > Freshwater > Lake | place: Tanzania: Lake... | reverse complement strand
CTTGGCCGGCGCGCCCGTCGCCTCCTGTTCGGCGACTTGCTTGAGATTGTCTTAGTCGCCCGCCCACAGGGCGACGAAGCGCCGAAGGTCATCGGGCGATTGCCCCGACGATGTGCCGATCGGGCCGGCGAGAGCCAGCAGAACCAGCGCCGCGCACGTTCTGAGCATCATGATGGCGAGTTCTCCGCCTCACTCCGGCGCATTGAAATGCGCCACCGCCGACTTGAGGCCGAGTTCGGCCTGGGCGCAGCTCGCCATGTTGCGGTCCCAGTTGACGCCGATCTGCTGGGCCATGCCCATCAGGTCGCGGTAGCGGCGCTGAAACGGCGTTTCGGCGACCATGTCGGCGAGATCGCCGTTGAGCGCGATGCGTTCCAGCGCGTTGACGCACAGTCTGACTGCGTAAGTGCGGTCGGCCAGGCTTTGGATCGCCTCGCTGCGCGGTTGCGCCTCGCCGCGCGCACCCCACGCGTGCACGCCCTCGACCACGCGCTCCATCAGCATGGCCGCGGTGCGCACGTCGGCTTGTGATTCCGCCATGCGAAGCTGCGCATTGATGTCGGAGGCGATGGCGCGGCCGTCCTGTGCGGCGCGTTTCATCGCCGCGACGTGATCGGCCACCGCCGCTTCGCTGCAGCCGAGGATCGCGCCCAGCATGGCGGTGCCGCCGAACAGCTTGAAGTCGTAGGCGATCACATAATTGTCCACTGCCGCTGCGCCGGGCGGGTTCCAGCCCATCAACTGGCTGACGATGGTCGCGCGGTGCGCCGGGACGAACACATCCTTGGCCATCACCGACTTGGAGCCGGTGCCGCGCATGCCGGTGACGAACCAGTCGTCGACAATGGTGTAGTCGCCCTTGGGCAGAATGAAGTACTCGCGGTTCATGGTCTGGCCGTCGTCGGGCCCGCCGCGCACCATCGCCCAGTCGGCGTGATCGATGCCCGACAGAAACGACCAGCGCCCCGACAGGCGAAAGCCGCCCTCGACCGGTGTGACGGTGATGTCGCGTCCGCCCGATCCGGTCGAGACCAGCACATCGGGCGACTTTCCCCAGATGTCGGCGTGGGCCTCGGGCTTCATGCGCGCCGCATAAGCGGCGTGCGTGCCGACCACCGTCGCGATCCAGGCGGTGGACGCGCAGGCCTTCGCCAGCGCCCGACCAATGTGGAACTGCGTGCCCCACGGCAGGTCGAAGCCGCCCCACTGGCGCGGCTGGAAATACTTGATCAGCCCGAGGCGATGCAGATCGGCCATGGTGTCGGGGTGCACCATGCGCAGCCGCTCGGTCTCGGCGGCGCGCGCGGTGAGGGCGCCGTGCAAACTCTCGGCGCGGCGCACCAGCTCGGCGACGGTCGGGATGACGGCGGTCTCGGCGTCTTTCATGGCCTGATTTGGCCGCAGCTGGCCCGGCTTGGCAAGGGCCATCACGATCGCCTTCACCGTGTTTTCAGCCCCTCGAAAAAGAGGATAATATGCCCCTCACCAACAGCTTGAGAGAATGCATCGGCGTTTTGATGAACTGGGAGCCCGCCGCTGCGCCGCGTGCGCCCGGCAAATCGCCCGATGGTGAGGGCAAGCAGGATCGCGCCGCCCGCCGAAATCGTCCAGCCGCCAAACGAGACCGCGCCGTAGGGCGCGAGCACGGCGGGCACCGTGAAAATGCCCGAGCCGATCATGGTGCCAACGACGAGCGCCCAACAGCCCCAGAAGCCGGTGGCCTTACCGGCAGGTTTGACGCCGTCTGGCTGCACTGATTGCATTGATGATCCCCGGATCAATCCCCGGATGGGAGGCCATGCCGTATTCGAGTCCGTGTCTCGGCCGTGCAGCGTCATTTCTCGCCAGGCACCCAATTTTCTTTCGGTCGCGCAAATTCGCGCTATCCTCATCTTCGGATGTCTTTCGTCGGGAGCGCGGGATCATGAAATCCATATTCGTCGCACTGACGCTGGCGTGGTCGACGCTCGCCGTCGCGGGTCCGTTCGAGGACGGCCTGGCCGCGTTTCAGCGCAAGGACTATGCCGCAGCGATTGCCGCCTGGCAGGGCGCCGCCGATCAGGGCGACGCGGCCGCACAGACCTATTACGCGTTCATGCTGAAAAGCGGCCTCGGCGTCGCCGAGGACGACGCCGCGGCGCTGCGATTGTATCGCCGCGCGGCCGAAAGCGGCTATGCCCTGGCGCAGTACAGTCTCGCCGGCATGTACGACAAGGGCGAGGGCGCGTCGCCCAGTCTGGTCGAGGCGTACACCTGGTATGCGCTGTCGATCGAGCGCTTTCCGGTCGACGATCTCGACCATCGCGGGAAGGCGGCCAAGGGCCGCGATGGCGTCGCCGCTCGCCTGACCCCCGCGCAATTGGCCGATGCCAAGGCGCGCGTCGCGGCATGGACGCCGGGCGCGTCCACCACCGCGGCAACGCCTCCGAATTCGCTGACCTTCAGCATCATCGCCTCCGTCATCGTACGCTCGCCCGACCCGATGACATTGGCTTCCTATTACGAAGGGCTCGGCTTCATCCGTCAGCGCGAGCTGCCGGGTCAGGGCGTGTTGTTTCATCTGCAGAATCACCAGGGCACGCTCGAGATCATTCGCATGGACCCCAAGGCCAAGCCGTCGGACCCGAAAAAGTCGCGCACCGAGCAGAGCGTGCTCGCGATTTTCGAGACCGACCAATTGGATGAGGTTCTGGCGCGCGCCAAGAAGCTTGGCAGCCCGGTGATCGACACCTGGACGCATCCGACGGCGGGCGTGTCGATCCACTACATCGCCGACCCGGAAAACAATTTCCTCGGCTTCACCAAGCGCGGCCACAACCCGACGATCAACACGCCGGAGCGCTAGTTCACACGGCTGGAATTTCTGCCGCCGCGATACGGCCCTCGATGGCGACCGAGCCGGGCGCGTCGCCCATGGCGAGCCACCCCGGCCAGGGGCCGGTAGCGCGCCAGATGCCGTGGGCGGCGACGGCGGCGCGCGTGGTGTCTTCAATTTGGGCGCGGAGCGCGGTGAGGGCATGGCGCACCTGCGGCGCCAGTGCCGGGGGTCCGCGCTCGGAAAAGTCGAAGGTCACGAACGGGCCGTCGTCGCGCATGAGAAGTTCGATGTCGGCGTCGGTCGCGCTGAACGATGTCGCGCCCGCGATCGACGGCACCGACAGCCACTGACCTGTCACCGGGTTTCGCGCGCGATCCAGCAGAGGTTCGCCGTTCAGCGTCGTGAACGATCCGCTCCAAAGGCGATGAATCACCGGCGTTGCACCTCTCGTGATCCGCGTCTCGATCACGCCGCGCAGGCCAAAGGCCGGCATGGCGTGGCCGGTGCCGGCGACCATGGCGAGGCGGCCGTCGAACCACGTTTGTCTCTGGGCGCCGAGGACGCGCGCCAGCGCATGCTGGTCGCGCGCGCCGGACACACTTGCCGCCGCCGGCGTGCCGAGCGCGAGCCCGGCGGAGGCCAGCGCGTGCCGGCGCGACAATGAGTCTGACATCATGAACGCCTCCTCATGCCCAACCCGACAGTTGCATCTCGGTCGGCGGCGAGTCGAAGTCGATCACCACGTGCAACAGCATTGCCTGCTTGAAGTCGTGGTGTTTCAGAATCCGCTCGACCTCAGCGCTGCTGGTCGCCTTGTAGCCCTTGATGCCGAGTGACTCCGCGACCTTGCTGAGATCAGGCGTGTCGTACTCGGCGGTCCATGCGTCGTCGCCGAACTTCTGAAAGTTGCGCCGCTCGGCGCCGAAGCCGGCGTCGTCCATGACGATGATGGCCATCGGCAGCTTGAGGGCCGCCACCGTATCGAGGGCGTTCAATGATGCCATCATGCCGCCGTCGCCGATGAAGGCGGTAGCCACCCGGTCGGGCCGGCCCACCGCGGCGCCGAGCGCCACGGGTAAGCCACAGCCAACGCGCCCCAACTGCCAGGGAAACACCACGTCGGCCGGCGATTGAACGGTCATATGCGCCGCCGGCACGCCGAGATAGAGGCCGATGTCGGTGGTCATGATGCGGTTCTTGGGCAGCAGCTTGTCGCAGAACTCGACGACGCGGCGCGCGTTGGCCTTGCCCGGCTTTTCGTCGGTGTCGAGCCCCGACCAGCGATCGATCGCGGCAATGCGCTGTGCCATGTCTGGCCCGCGCCAGTCGGGCCGCTCGATCTTTTGCGCGAAAGCCATGATCAGCGCCTGGGCCATGGCCTTGGCGTCGGCGACCGCGACTTTATCTTTCGGGTTGTAGTCCTCGAGCGCGGCGGGATCGATATCGATCTGGACGAACTTGGTGTCGAGATAGAGCGAGCCGTGCCGCAGCGTCGCGGGGTTGAGCGTCGCGCCGAACGCGATCACAAGATCGACTTCGTTGAGAATCTCGCCCGCCTGTAGGGTCGAGAATCCGCCGCTAATGCCGAGGTTGAAAGGCTCGCCCGCGAACCAGTCGCGCGCCAAGAGAGACGTTGTGAGGAGCGCGCCGATGCGCTCGGCCAGTTGGATCATCTCGCCGCGCGCATCGGCCAGGAACGCGCCGCGTCCGGCCAGCACCACCGGTTTTTTGCTGGCGCGGATTAGCGCGGCGATGTCGTCCACGTCCTTGGCGCGCGGCGGCACGAAGATGGGGTCGACCTGCGACAGCCCGGCGGCGTCGTAGGTCCAATCGTCCGGCATCTTGGCGCGGGCGACGGTGGCCGAGAATTGCAGCGCGATCGGGCCACGGCTCAGGCGCACATGCCGGAACGCCAGCGCGACGTCCTCCGACATCGATGCGGTGCTGCGGCAGTCTTGAATCGCGCCGATGGTGGCCTTCAACAGCGGTGGCTGATCGATCAGCATCGGGCCATGGCGATCGGCATCGATCGCCGGTGCGCCGACCACAACCAGCAACCGCGACTTCGCCATCCGTGCCGCCTGCATGGCGGCCCCCGCATTGGTGAGGCCCGGGCCCGGACCCACCAGAGCGACGCCAATTTTCCCCGTGGACCTCGCGTAGCCATCGGCCATGCCGATGGCTACTTCTTCGTGGCGCACCTTGACGAAACGAATGCCGGCCTTGGCATGCATCGCACTCGCCAACCGATCGACCCCGCCGGCGATCAGGCCGAACACAACCTCAATTCCCTCGGCCGCCATTGCCGCGGCGAGTGCTTCGTGGGCAAGCATGGGTGGGGACCTCCGAAGGGGGTGGTGGTGAGGCGAGTAGTTTAGGGTATTAATTGGGGTCAGACACCCATTTCCCTGGCATGGAAGATCATCGACACTTTAACGGCCAACTGAGCGAGTCTTACACCATGGATCTGAACGAGGTCTTGGACATCAATCGGAAAGCGCTGGAGCATGTCCGGAGCAGGACCGGTTTGGTCGATGCAAGCGACAAGTTTTTTGGCTTTTTCCTGGTCGATAAGTACGAAAGCCCGCCATTCGTCATGTTCTCGGCCAACGACACCGGCGTTTATTCGGATGCGCAGTATGAGTCCGCATCCATGAGACTGTGGTGCCGCCTTTGCGTTGTTGCCTCGGGCATTGTCGACATCGGCTCGCACGCCGGGCTCTATTCGCTTGCGGCAGCGTCGATCAGGCCGGACCTGGAGGTCTTCGCGTTCGAGCCCAATCCATACGCTTTTGCCCGCCTGCGCCTCAATAAGACAGTCAACGCGATTTCGAATATTCGGGACATGAGAGCGGCGCTTAGTCACTCCGAAGGTATTGCTCAACTCCATTGGGTTCGGAAGCCTGGCTTGCCGATTTCCGCGGGCGGCACGATCATTCCAATCGCGCACGTGTCGCAATCCAAGTTGGAGCATTACGTCACGGAGGTGCGACGCCTCGACGGCGTGCTCGCTGTCGAGAAGATCGGCGATCGTGGTCTTATCAAAATGGATGTCGAAGGCGCCGAGCTCTCGGTTTTTCGGGGCATGCAAAATATTTTGGATAAACGCCCCGACATCATCCTCGAGAGCTTTTCGAGAGTGGGTTGCGACGCCATCAACGCCCTTCTGCGCCCGCTCGGCTATGCGACTTATCGCATTGACGAGTTGGCCGGCACGCTCGCCAGGCAGGACGGTTTGACGCCGGCCGATCACACGTCGTCGTGCCGCAACCAATTGTTGACGGTGCGGTCGGAGGCTGAAATGTCCGCGATCTGGAACAGTTGAATCCGGTGTGGCATGAAACTGACCGCGTCGTCTTTTTCCGGTGGGGAATTTATCGTTGTTCGTCATGCGTGGCCCTATTCACCGGGGTTATTCATCGGGGTCAGACACCCACTAGATGTATAGGACGGTGGCATAGATCCCGAGCGAGACGGCGGGGTCGCCGCGTTCGATCTTGCTCAAGGTCGGCCGCGTAATGAAGGCGCGCTCCGCCATGATGGTCGCCGCAATGCGCTGGCGTAGCCGCGCCGCCTTGATCACTGCGCGGCCCGCAGTTGCTCCATCGAGCGCGTCCGGCCGCGCGGGACCGAGCGGAAATAATCGCTCATGTCCTTTGGCGTCGCGATGACGATGGTGGCTCCCCGCAGCAGGCCGGCATAGGGCTTGTCGAGGCGCTCCACCTGCGGCGGGTACTTGTGCTCGTCGTGTTTCTCACGCCAGGACTTGGCCATCGGCAGCGCTCCTGATCCTGGTCATTCCAAAAGAAACGCGCTTATGTACCCGGGACACAAGCGATGCAGGCCGTCCCGCGGGTTGACCCGCGTCAACGCTGAAGGCACAGCCCGTCCGGCATTTTACCATGGTTGCGGCATCGGGCAGGCGGTTCATGAACGGCAGATCGCGATGAAAGCGCGGCGGAGATTTGTGCTGGCGGCGATTTTGGCGGCGGGCCTCGCCGCGCCATCGCTGGCGGCCGACCGGCTCGACGAGGCGATGGACCTCTACGCCGCCGGCCACTACGAAGCGGCGCTGCGATATTTTCGCACGTTGGCCGCGGACGAGAATCTGCCGGCCGCCTACTACAACATCGGTGTCATGTACGCGAAGGGCCAGGGCGTCGCGCAGGATCACGTCGCGGCGCTGTCGTGGTATCGCCAGGCGGCCGACCGCGGCCACGAACCGGCGCTGTTCAGCATCGGCGCGATGTATGCGGCGGGCCTTGGCGTGCCGCAGAATTTTTCCGAAGCCGCGACCTGGTACCGCAAGGGCGCGGAGCGCGGCGACGCCGGCGCGCAAAATGCGCTCGGGTTGCTCTACGACAAAAAGCGCGGCGTGCCCCAGGATTTCGCCGAGGCGATCGCGTGAGGAAGATTTAGGGACCATCACCTTATTAATTTCTGCTCCCCGCCTCACACCCCGCCCGCTTTTCGCTTTTCCATCACCTTCTTGAAATACGTCCAGCTCGTCTCGTTCGGCTCGACCCATGTGGTCGGCGCGGTCAGCCATTCAGCGTGGTGTTTCTCGGCGTAGTCGCGGACGGTCTTCGGCAGGTCGGCGACGCCGTTCATCAGTTTGGCGCCGTGGCCGTGGTAGACCATCCAGCCGGGGCGGCTGCCCATCTCCATCCACGGCAGCCAGGGCGCGACCCGGGTCCATGAGCCGATCGATGGCACCGATGTCTTCGCGCGATCGGCCAGTTCGTCGAGCCGGGCGAAGTCGTTGAACATCTCGGTCGCTTCGTAGAAGTCGTCACCCGAGTTGTTCGGCCACTCCGCCTTGGGCAAGGGGCTGGGATAACGCAGGAACACTTCGCGCGTCATCAGGAAGTGCCCGGCCATGCGGTTGACGCGAAAGCCGAGGCCGGCATTGGGCTTGGACACGTCGACGGCGTATCGGCGGTTGACCGGGTCGTTCATGATCGACAGCACCTCGACCTCTTTGCCGATCATCGGATTTTTCCAGCGCTCGAGGATCTGGCCCGAGGCGAGATCGGTGTAGTAGCCGACTTCTTTGTGCAGCTTCTCCCAGCCGGTGGCGGTGCGGTTGGTGCGCGAAGCGCCGTAAATCTCGAGGCCGAACAGCGGAAACCCGCGCTGGCCGGGGATGAAGGCGTAGGCCACCACCTTGCCGTAGGCCATCGACTGCTTGCCTGAGATGTCGCCGGTGACGCGGAGTGAATCTTCGAGCAGCGTGGCGGCGTCCTCTGGTGTCTGTGCCAATGCGGGTTGGCTTGACGTCGCAACGAGCGCAGCGCCGCTTAAGCCGCCAAAAAAGCCGCGACGATTGAGGCGGCTGAGCAGTCTGCGGCTGGCACCGGGCGTGGTCATTTTTTCGTCCTGTCCATGGTGTGTCATGAGTGGAATCGGCGTGCGATCCATCCATGGGCCTGTCCCACCGTCAATGCCAGCCGCTGTGGAGATCAATCATAACCCATTGAAATTATTATTGTTCTATTTTTGTTCCACAAAGTTCTTGCCGATGAGAACAAATCATGTACATTGCGGTTCATCGATTCGGCGACAGATTGCGACCCCTGCCGAGACCCCCTACAGACAAGGAGCCCCCTCAATGGCCGAGCCTGCCCTCCGACTGGTAGATAAAGACAACAACATGGACCGAACCAAGGCGCTCGACGCCGCTGTCAGCCAGATCGAACGGGCCTTCGGCAAGGGCTCGATCATGAAGCTCGGCCAGGAAGGCTCGGCGGTCGATATCGCCGCCATTTCCACCGGCTCGCTCGGGCTCGACCTCGCCCTTGGCATTGGCGGCCTGCCGCGCGGCCGCATCGTCGAAATCTACGGGCCGGAAAGCTCGGGCAAGACCACGCTGGCGTTGCATGTCATCGCCGAGGCCCAAAAGAACGGCGGCACCTGTGCCTTCGTCGATGCCGAGCACGCGCTCGATCCGGGTTATGCCCGCAAGCTTGGCGTCAATCTCGACGACCTCCTGATCTCCCAGCCCGACGCCGGCGAACAGGCGCTCGAAATCGCCGACACGCTGGTGCGCTCTGGCGCCATCGACGTGCTGGTGGTCGACTCGGTCGCGGCCCTGACTCCGCGGGCCGAACTCGAAGGCGAGATGGGCGATAATCACATGGGCTTGCACGCCCGGCTGATGAGCCAGGCGCTGCGCAAGCTCACTTCGTCGGTCGCCCGCTCCAACACGCTGATCATCTTCATCAATCAAATCCGCATGAAGATCGGCGTGATGTTCGGCAACCCCGAGACCACCACCGGCGGCAACGCCCTCAAGTTCTACGCCTCGGTCCGCCTCGACATCCGGCGCATCGGCCAGATCAAGGACAAGGAAGAGGTGGTCGGCAACCAGACCCGCGTCAAAGTGGTCAAGAACAAGGTGGCGCCGCCGTTCAAGGTGATCGAGTTCGACATCATGTACGGCGAGGGCGTCTCGAAGACCGGCGAGTTGATCGACCTCGGCGTCAAGAGCGGCGTGGTCGAGAAGTCGGGCTCGTGGATTTCCTACGATGGCGATCGCATCGGCCAGGGCCGCGAGAACGCCAAGCAGTTCCTACGAGATCACCCCGACATCGCCGCCAGCATCGAGGCCAAGATTCGTGCCCAGTCCGGCCATCTCGCCAACGCGATGGCCGCCCCTCCGGGCGAAGACAAGGATGACGACGAGTAACATCCCGTTCTTCTTCTTCTTCTTTTAGTACCCCTGTGCCCTTCAAGCCTCACGGCGGGATCGCGTCAAGCGATTCCGCCGACTTTTTTGGGCCGAACGCGCACGGCCCCGCCGTTGTATGGAGGGTGAGGGCGGGGTAAAACCGCCGCCGCATTCACCATTTTCAGCCTGCGCCGCGTCCCATGGCCACCACCAAAGACATCCGCTCGGCTTTCCTCGACTATTTCGCCAAGCATGGCCACCAGGTCGTGGACTCGAGCCCTTTGGTGCCGCGCAACGACCCGACGTTGATGTTCACCAACGCCGGAATGGTCCAATTCAAGAACGTCTTCACCGGCGTCGAACAGCGACCCTACAAACGCGCCGTGTCCTCTCAAAAGTGCGTACGGGCCGGCGGCAAGCACAACGACCTCGACAACGTCGGCTACACCGCCCGGCACCACACCTTCTTCGAGATGCTCGGCAACTTCTCCTTTGGCGACTACTTCAAAGAGGAAGCGATCAGCCACGCCTGGCAGCTGGTCACCGGCGATTACGGTCTCAACAAAGATCGTCTGATGGTGACGGTGCATTCATCCGATGAGGAAGCGGCCGGCTTGTGGCGCAAAATCACGGGCCTGCCCGGTGCGCGCATCATCCGCATTCCGACCATCGATAACTTCTGGGCGATGGGCGATACCGGTCCGTGCGGCCCGTGCACCGAAATCTTCTACGACCACGGCGCCCATATTCCGGGCGGACCGCCCGGCAGCAAGGATGCCGACGGCGACCGCTTCATCGAGATCTGGAATCTCGTCTTCATGCAATTCGAGCAGGTGACGCCGGCCGAGCGCGTCAACCTGCCGAAGCCGTCGGTCGATACCGGCATGGGGTTGGAGCGCATCGCCGCCGTGATGCAGGGCGTCCACGACAACTACGACATCGACTTGATGCGGGCCCTGATCGACGCCATCGCCGGCGCCGCCAAAACCGATCCTAAGGGTCCGCACAAGGCCTCGCACCGGGTGATCGCCGACCATCTGCGCGCTTCGGGGTTCCTGATCGCCGACGGCGTGCTGCCGTCCAACGAAGGCCGCGGTTACGTGCTGCGCCGGATCATGCGTCGCGCCATGCGCCACGCCCACATGATGGGTTGCCAGGATCCGCTGCTGCACAAGCTGGTGCCGGCGCTGCTCGCGCAAATGGGTCAGCAGTATCCGGAATTGGGTCGGGCTCAAGCCCTGATCACCGAGACGCTGCTGCTCGAGGAAACGCGCTTCAAGACCATGCTCGACCGCGGTCTCAAGCTGCTCGACGAGGAAACCCGGTCGATCGGCGCCGGCGCGCGCCTCGCCGGCGAGGTCGCCTTCAAGCTCTACGACACTTATGGCTTCCCGCTCGATCTGACCCAGGACGCGCTCCGTCCGCGCAACATCGGGGTCGATACCGACGGTTTCAACGCGGCGATGGAGCGCCAGCGCGCCGAGGCCCGCAAAGCCTGGGCCGGCTCGGGCGAAGCGGCGACGGATCGGGTCTGGTTCGAGGTGAAGGACAAAGTCGGCGCGACCGACTTTCTGGGCTACGCCACCGAAAGCGCCGAGGGGCGGGTCACCGCGCTTGTGGTCGATGGCGCACCGACGCAGGAGGCCGGCGCCGGCGCCAAGGTCGCCCTGGTCGCCAACCAGTCGCCGTTCTACGGCGAATCCGGCGGCCAGGTCGGCGACCAAGGTACGATCGAAGTGGCGGGCGGCGGCCTGGTCGTCATCGAGGATACCCAGAAGAAGCTCGACGACATGCACGTCCACATCGGCGTGGTGAAGTCGGGCAAGGTCACCGTCGGCGCCGAAGCCGCCTTCAAGGTCGATGGCGGGCGGCGCGCGGCCATCCGCGGCCATCACTCGGCGACGCATTTGTTGCATGCGGCGCTACGCCGGACGCTTGGCGAGCACGTCACCCAAAAAGGCTCGTTGGTGGCGCCTGAACGGCTGCGCTTTGACATCAGCCATCCCAAGGCGCTGTCGGCGGGTGAGATCAAGTCGATCGAAGATCAGGTCAACGCTGAGGTGCGCGCCAATGCCGCCGTCACCACGCGCCTGATGGATACCGAATCCGCCATCAAAGCCGGCGCCATGGCGCTGTTCGGCGAGAAGTACGGCTCCGAGGTGCGGGTCGTGGCGATGGGCTCCGAGCCCGAGGGCGCGGCGCATCCGTATTCGGTTGAACTTTGCGGCGGCACCCATGCGCGCCGTACCGGCGACATCGGTCTGTTCAAGATCATCGGCGAATCGGCAGTCGCGGCCGGCGTGCGTCGGATCGAAGCCGTCACCGGCGCCGCGGCCGAGGCGGTCATCGCCGAGCAG
>Ga0194132_10010984_pt1 | contig 11847 bp, 12 predicted proteins | sample TA2KigOf80mmetaG_FD_148612 | JGI IMG/M metagenome (GOLD analysis project Ga0194132, IMG submission 148612) | Freshwater microbial communities from Lake Tanganyika, Tanzania - TA2015054 Kigoma Offshore 80m | ecosystem: Environmental > Aquatic > Freshwater > Lake | place: Tanzania: Lake... | reverse complement strand
GCTCCACACGAGAATCCGCTTCCAAACACACTTCCACACCTGATTTAGAGGGACTTTCTCATTGCCGCTACTTCTCCAGACCGGTACGGTCACATCGCTTTGAAAAAGCAAATTCCTATCAGTTGGCGGCTGCTTGCCAATGTCCGACCGTGGGGCTGTTTGCCGCATCGGTGGCGGCGCATTGGCATCCGTGGCGCGTGCCACACCGGCTGGTGGGCGCAACGCTCAACCCGGGCGAGACGGCACCGAATGATGCAATGAACCGAATCACGCCGGCTGAAGCGTTTGCCGCGTGCGAAGCACTGCTCGCTGTGCCGCGTTCGGGATGAAGTTTCGCTTGGCGCCGGGCAAGTTTTGCCAAGTTTAGTATTGTTTGGCGAAGCTCCAGCCATCATGAAAAGCAGGAAAGCTTTGGCAACTAATCAACAAGTATCCGTCGCGGTCGTGGGTTGTGGCTATTGGGGACCGAACCTGATGCGCAATTTTGCCGGCCATCCGCGCAGCCAGCTTTCCTGGCTAATAGATGTGGACCCAGCGCGTTTGCATCCTTGGGCGGCGCGTTATCCCCTAGCTCGCACCACGACCGATTTGGCCGAAGCACTAGCCGACCCGCAACTTCACGCGGCGGTAATTGCCACACCTGTAAGCACCCATTTCCCGCTGGCCAGACAATGTCTTAGCGCTGGCAAGCACGTGCTGGTGGAAAAACCGATGAGTCAATCACCGGCCGAATGCCGCCAGTTAATCAGGCTTGCAAAGCAAAAGCATCTGACGCTGATGGTCGATCATACGTTCCTCTATACTGGCGCTGTCCGAAAAATCAAACAACTCATCGAAGACGGCGAACTGGGCAAAATCTATTACTTCGATTCCGTGCGCGTGAACCTCGGACTGTTTCAGCATGACGTGAACGTGATCTGGGATTTGGCTCCTCACGATCTGAGCATCATGGACTATGTGCTTCGGAAACGGCCCACGCACGTCGCCGCGCACGGCGCTTGTCATGTGCCTGGCAGTCACATCGAGAACATCGCCTACCTAGCGCTGAAATTTGCTGACGATACCATTGCGCATTTCCACGTGAACTGGCTCGCCCCGGCGAAGATTCGCCGCATCATCATCGGCGGGAGCAAGAAGATGCTCGTTTACGACGAACTCAGTCCGGATGAAAAAATCAAGATTTACGACAAAGGCCTCGTGATCAAAGATGCAAACGATTCGCACCGGTGGCTTGCAGAATACCGTATTGGCGACCTGTACGTACCCAATGTGGACACAACCGAAGCGCTCGCGAGAGAAATCAACCATTTCGTGGATTGCATTCTCCGACGCCAGCGCCCGGAATCGGACGGTGAGGCTGGGCTGCGCGTTGTGCGCATTCTGACCGCCGCGCAAACCAGTCTGGCACGCAACGGGGAGTTCGTAGCAATATGAACCTGAAAAAAATCGCGCCCGACGTGATCCTCGGCAAGGATGTAGTGATTCGCGACTTTGTTAATCTGTATGGCTGCCGGATTGGTGACCGGACCCGGATTGGCGCATTTGTTGAAATCCAAAAAGGCGCGCGTGTGGGAGCGGACTGCAAAATTTCCAGCCATACGTTCATTTGCGAAGGCGTCGAAATTGAGGATCGCGTTTTTGTGGGCCACAACGTTTCGTTCATCAACGACAAATACCCGCGCGCGACCACTGCAGACGGATCGCTGCAAACGGAAGCCGACTGGACGGTGAGTCCGACGAAGGTCAAACACGGGGCATCCATCGGCACTAGCGCGACGGTATTATGCGGCGTGACCATCGGCGAACGCGCAATTGTCGGAGCGGGTAGTGTCGTCACAAAAGATGTCCCGCCGGACGCTATGGCGGCGGGCAATCCCGCCCGTATTTTGAAAAGAAAGTCCTGACCGATGCCCGAACCGGTGCCCTACCTAGATCTGGCTGCACAAATGCGTCCGTTGCGCGCAGAAATGGATGCAGCCATCGCGCGCACGCTCGACCGATGCGCCTTTTGCCTGGGGCCGGAGGTGGCGCAGTTCGAGCGGGACTTCGCGCAGTTCTGCAACGCGGCGCATTGCGTGGGCGTTAACAGCGGCACTTCCGCACTGCACCTGGCCTTGCTGTTGCTAGGCGTTGGGCCGGGTGACGAAGTGATCACCACGCCTTTTACCTTTGTGGCGACAAGTTGGGCAATCTCCTACGTGGGCGCGAAACCCGTTTACGTAGACATCGACGAAGCCACGTTCAACCTCGACCCCGCACGGGTGGAACGCGCCATCACGCCCCGCACTAGAGCCCTTCTGCCGGTCCATCTTTACGGCCATCCATGTGACTTGGAGCCGCTGCTGAATATATGCCGGGCTCACAAGCTCGATCTAATTGAAGATGCCGCTCAGGCGCACGGCGCGACGTACCGCGGCAAAGTCGTAGGCACATTCGGGGCGATGTCCTGCTTCAGTTTCTATCCAGGAAAAAACCTCGGTGCGTGCGGTGAAGGCGGGGCGCTGGTGACAAACCACGACGCCTTCGCTACGCGTGCCCGGGCATTGCGCGACCATGGCTCAACTGTGCGTTACCACCACGATGAGATCGGTTATAACTATCGCATGGAGGGCGTCCAAGGGGCCCTGCTCGGAGTGAAGCTAAAACATTTGCCGGCCTGGACTACCGCCCGCCGCCGGGTGGCGCACCGCTATCGCGAGCTTCTTGCCGACACGCCATTACGCTTGCCCCGTGAAACGGATTACGCGGAGAGCGCTTGGCACCTTTACGCCGTGCGTCATACCCGGCGCAACGAATTGAAGGAACATCTTGAGGCGCACGGCGTGGGTTGCGGAACGCATTACCCGATCCCACTCCATTTGCAAAAGGCTTACGCATCCCTCGGTCATCAGGTCGGTGACTTTCCCGTCGCCGAACAGGCGGCGCGCGAATGCCTAAGCTTACCGATTTACCCTGAACTGACCGAGCAGCAACAGAATCGTGTCGCCGCAGTCATTAAAGACTTTTTCAGCCAATGACTGTTGCTGGCCAAACAATTCTTGTCACGGGCGGCGCGGGCTTCATCGGGTCGCACCTGGTCGAGGTCCTGATCGAGAGCGGTTTCTCCGTCGTGGTGCTGGACAATCTACGCAACGGCTCGCTCGAAAAACTGGCGGCGATGATGGATTCGCCGCGCTTGCGCTTCATCCGCGGCGACATTCTTGATCTCGACACGTGCTATCGCGCGACCAAAGGCGCGGACCTGGTGTTTCATCTCGCCTGCCTCGGTGTGCGGCATTCGCTGCACAGCCCGGTGGAAAATCATCAGGTGAATGCGCTGGGTACGTTGAATCTGTTGCAAGCGGCGCGCATGGCGCAAACCCAACGCTTCATCTACATCTCGACTTCCGAGGTGTATGGCCGCGCTACGGATTTTCCAATTCGCGAAAACACCGCCACGTGGCCACTCACGGTCTATGGTGCGAGCAAACTGGCCGGTGAACACTACGCCCGCGCCTACTTTGAATCGTTCGGGCTTCCGGTCACCTGCGTGCGCCCGTTCAACAACTACGGCCCGCGCTCGCACTTTGAGGGCGACACCGGTGAGGTGATTCCGCGCTTTCTGATGCGTGCGTTGAATGGACAACCGCCGATCATTTTTGGCGGCGGCTGGCACTCGCGGGATTTCATGTTTGTGCGCGATTGCGCCGAGGCGTTGCTGCAAATCGCCGCCTGCGACGCGTTGGTGGGGCAGGTCGTCAACCTTGGTTACGGCGAAGAAACCCGCATTGATCAACTGGCCAAAGCTGTCGCCAAAGTTGTCGGTCGGCCCGACCTGCAACCGATTCACGAAAAAGAACGGCCTGCGGATGTCCCACGGCTCTGGGTGGACACGACCAAACTCAAAGCGGCGGTTCACTTCCAACCCAAGGTGACGATTGAGGAAGGCCTGGCGCGGACGATGGACTATTTCCGCAAGGTGCTGGCCTCCGATCCAAACGCGCTGGACCGCATCGCCACGCGCAACTGGGAGGTGTGACGTGTTGAAAATTCCTGTGGCCAAGCCCGACCTCGGCGACGAGGAAGTGGCGCTCGTGACCGAAACCATCCGTAGTGGCTGGATCACCCAAGGACCGCGCGTGGCGGAGTTCGAGCGGGACTTTGCGGCTTACACCGGAGCGGCCCACGCCATCGCGCTTTCCTCCTGCACCACCGCGCTGCATCTCGCGCTGAAAGTGCTCGACGTCGGTGAAGGGGATGAAGTGATTGTTCCCTCGCACACGTTCATCGCTACCGCCAATGCCATCCGCTATTGCGGCGCGCAACCGGTGTTTGTGGACATTGACCCGGCCACGTTGAATTTGAACCCGCAGTTGATTCCAGCGCTCATCACGCCGCGAACCAAGGCGATCTTGGTCGTGCATCAAGTGGGCCGCCCGGCGGACCTGGAGACAATCTGCGCCATTGCCCGGCAGCATAAACTTGCGGTGGTGGAAGACGCTGCGTGCGCCATTGGCAGCGAATATCAGGGCCGCAAGATCGGGCACAATTATTTCGCGCCGCTGGTGTGTTTCAGTTTTCATCCACGCAAGATCGTCAGCACTGGCGACGGCGGCATGATTACCACCGACAACGCCGAGTGGGCGGCGCGACTGCGGCGGTTACGCCAGCACGGCATGTCTGTGAATGACCTACAACGCCATCAGTCGGCCACGGTCGTCACCGAGGAATACCTCGAACTTGGCTACAACTATCGCATGACTGATTTGCAGGCGGCGATGGGCGTGGCGCAATTGCGGCGGTTGCCGAAAATTATCGCTCGGCGCCGGGAACTGGCGGCGAACTATGACCGTGCGCTGACCGGATTGCCACAACTGGAACTGTTCCGCGAACCGGGGAATGCGTTGTGGAATCAGCAGACCTATCTTGTCCGGCTGAAGGGTGCGTCGCCGGTCCAGCGTGATGAGGTGATGCAAAAGCTGCTGGCCGTCGGCATCGCCACGCGGCGCGGCATCATGTCCATTCACCGCGAGGCGTGCTACGGCTCCGCCTACGCCGCGCAATCGCTGCCTGAGAGCGAACGAGCCAGCGACCAGTGCTTCTGCCTGCCGCTTTACACGCAACTGACGGAGGCGGAACAGCAACACGTCACTGAGCAACTCCGCCGCGCGCTGGCATGAAGCTCTTTTCCTTCCTCGAAGCGAATGCTACCAGCTACGAACTGGTCCAGCGGCTGGTGAGTCTGAACTACCGCGTCTTCCTCCGCGAACTGCGCATTGAGAATTTCTTCAACCCACGGAAAAGTTATCTCGACGTAGGTTGTGGCACAGGCTTTCTGCGCGATTATTTGCGGGAGGCGGATTACCTCGGCGTGGACCTGAACCCCAAATACATTGCTGCGGCTCAGCGCAAACGAGGAAATTACTTTCAAGTCGGCAACGCGCTGGAACTGGACACAATTTCCCGTCAGTTTGACCGCGTCGTTTGTGTCGGTTTGCTCCATCACCTGGATGACGGTCAGGTCCGTAAAGCCCTCACACAATGTTGCGCGCGGCTGAAGCCCGGCGGGGAAATTTTTATCATTGATGCGTTAATGCCCGAGGGCAAGAACCCGGTAGGCCGCGCATTACGCGAGTCGGACAACGGCGCGTTTGTTCGTCCGTTAGCCGGATGGAAGGCTTTATTCGCAGCGGAACTGGATATCCGTGCGTTGCGGCCCGCAGCACAATGGCCGTTTGACTACGTGTTTCTGCGCGCGACCGGACGTTGCACCGCGGGGAACACTCTGGTAGAACGGCCCGCGTGAATTCCATGGGCCCGCCCGCCAAACCGCTGCCACCGAATCCCTACAATCCCTTTTGCTGGATCGCCGGCGAACCGGAGATTGGCGAGGGCTGCTGGATCGGCGCGTTTACGCTGATTGACGGCTTGGGCGGCCTGAAAATCGGGCGCGGCTGCGACATCAGTTGTGGGGTACAAATCCTTTCTCATTCAACCGCACGCCGCTGCGTGACGGAGCGGGTGCATCCGGTCATTGACAAGCGGCCCACGGAGATTGGCGACCATGTCTTCCTCGGCTCGAACGCAGTCGTGTTGATGGGGGCGAAGGTGGGACATCATTCCATCATCGGCGCGGGGGCAGTCGTGCGTGAGGGCATGGAAATCCCGCCCTACTCGTTGGTGGTGGGGGTGCCGGCGCGCATTGTGCGCTCAGTGCGTGACGAGGTGGAAACGTGGAAGCAAAAAGCAAAGGCGGGCACCCTATGAAAAAACTTTCGCTGGTGGTTGCCACCTACAACGAGGAACTGAATCTGCCGAAGCTCTACGAGCGGATTGTCGCCATTGACTGGCGGGCGCTCGATCTGGAAATCGAGTTTGTTTTTGTGGACGACCACTCGCGGGACCGTTCGCCACAAATTCTCCGCGACCTGGCGGCGCGCGATTCACGAGTGCGTTGGCTGCGGTTCTCGCGGAATTTCGGCAGCCACAAGGCGTTCACGGCCGGATTGGAATTCGCCACGGGCGATTGCGCGGTGATTCTTGCGGCGGATTTGCAGGACCCGCCCGAAACCGTGCCGTTGCTGCTGGAGAAATGGCGGGCTGGCGCCAAAGTCGTCTGGGCCGTGCGCGGCGAGCGCCCCGGTGAGACGTTGGCCACGAAACTTTTCGCTCGAATCTACTACGAACTCATGCGCCGCTACGCCGTGGCCGAAATGCCGGCGACCGGCGCGGATTTTCTGCTGATGGACCGCGTGGTGCTCGATGCTCTGCGCGCCGCACCGGAGCGCAACACGTCGCTGCTCGCGTTGATTCAGTGGATGGGATTCGAGCAGGCGCAGATTGTATACACCAAGGCCGCGCGGACTGCCGGCGCGTCCAAGTGGAATTTTTCCAAGCGCATCAAACTGGCGGTGGATTCGTTCGTGAGTTTTTCGTACCTGCCCATCCGGTTGATGTCCGGCTTGGGCTTCCTGTTCGCGTTGCTGGGATTTACCTACGCGCTGTTTCTCGCGGTGCGCCGGGTTTTCTACGGTGCCCCCATTGAAGGCTGGACCTCGTTGATCTGTGTCGTGCTCGTGGTATCCGGCGTGCAATTGATCATGCTCGGGGTGCTGGGCGAATATCTGTGGCGCACCTTCGATGAAAGCCGGCGTCGGCCGCGCTACATCATTGAGGCCAGCCACGGTCTGAGTGAACCGGCCGCGCGCGCATGAACTCGACTGCTTCGCCGGCTCCCGCGCGTTCCGGGCTGCAACTGGGGTTGTGGTTTCTGGTCGTTGCTGGACTGGTCTGGGCGGAGCAAAGCCTGCCTTACTGGCGCGGCGACCGGTGGCTCGCTGGCTCGCACGCCGATGGTCCATTCCACTTCTACTGCGAGTTGTCGCGGTTGCAGCCGGGTGCGTTTCCCAACGATCTCGCCGTGCAATCGAATCAGTCGCTTGGCGCTTACGAAACCACCTATCGCGGTGTTGCCCGGCTCGCGCATGCCACTGGATGGTCGCTGATCGCAACTAATCTCGTTGTCTGCTGGTTGGGTAACTTTCTCTATCTGGCCGGCGCGATGGTGTTTTTATATCGGCTGAAATTATCATCAGTCTGGTGCGCACTGGGAACGTTGCTGGTGGCGCAACCGTTCGTGCTGATTGGAATGTCCAGCGGCGTGGTGCATTCGCTGGCCATCCCGCGCGAATTCTGGCTCTGGCCGCTGCCGTGGCTGACGACGTGGTTTGCATTGAGCCGCCGCGAAGGTTGGCGTTTGCTCGTTTTCTACGCGGTGCTGGGCGCGATTTACAGTCTGACATATCCACTGTGGGCGGCACTGTTCGGGATGGCGTTCGGACTAGCGGACGCGTGGCGTTTGTGGCGCGCGAAGCTTTGGAAGGAGTTTGCCTGGCTCGCGACTGGGGCGGTTGTGTGCGTCGTTGTGGTGGCCGCGCCAGCGCTGGGATTGGCGAAGGCGGCGGCCGGAGGCGAGAGCGCGGTGCTGGATTACAACCAGATTTCCCGGGCGGTTTATTGGACCAAAGGGTTTCGGCGACTGGTCATCTTTGCGGCGCTGGGCAGGTTTGCGCTCTGGAGATTGAGCAAACGCCCGGAAGGTCCGGTGGAATCCACAAGGCGGCTTCAAGCCTTACTCGTCGCGTCGTTTGGGGTCTGTCTGATCTACGAACCGTTTCAACGGTTATTGCCGACCTTGTCGCTGCTGTATCTCGGACGGCTTTCGCTCATCGCTTATCTGGTCAGCATGGTGGCGGTGGCCGCCTGGCTGAACGACGGCTGGCGCGAGTGGCGGCCCTCGATGCGTGGCCTCGCAGCGGTTGGATTGTTGATACTTGTTCTGGATCCGGTGAGACGTGAGTTGCGGTCGCGGCGGGATCCGACCCCGCCGGTGCAAATGGACTTCGTCAATCTCTGTCGCATCGCGAAAAAAGAAGTCCCTCTGGACGGGTTGTGCATTGTTCCTCCCGACGCGGGTTGCCATTACTTCCGCGTGTATGCCGAACGTGGGTTGTGGATTAGCGGCAAAGATACCGGGGTCCTTTCCCGGACCCGCGCGTTGTATGACGAGGCTAGGCAACGACTGCAAATGCTGGAGGCCTTTTATGCGCCAGCCACAGCGCCCGCCAGCCGCGAGAAATTCTTGAACCAGCTACGCACGAATGGAGTGACACATGTGGTAACGAAAGCGGACGCCGCGTGGGTCGCCGCGCTCTCTTGGCCGGTGGTGCAAAGCCAGGGGGTATGGCAACTGCGCGCTCCGGCACCAACACCATGACGCGGCCGGCCATTTCCATGAACCCTAGAAACGGCTGGCTCGGCTGGTGGCCGGCTGAAGGGTTGCAGACCATCTTCGATCCGGAGAACGGGCGCGTCCGGGCGTTTCTGCAAGAGGAAGTCCAACAGCTTGCGTCCGGCGCGCAGGTGCTCGACGCCAGCGCGGGCACGCGCCCTTACGCGCATTATTTTTCCCGCCAGAAATACGAGTCGTGCGACGTGCCCGGCGGTTTCTACAAGGCCAAACACGACTTCGAGTGTTTGCTCGACGCCATTCCACAGCCGGATGCGACGTACGATGCGGTCATCCTGACGCAAGTCCTCGAACACGTGCCAAATCCGGCAGCGGTGCTGGCGGAATTGAATCGCGTGCTAAAGCCGGGCGGCGTGTTGTTGTTGAGCGTGCCGCTGAATGGTCCGTTGCACGGCGAACCGTGGCATTTTTTCCAATTCACGCATTACGGACTGGCGGAGCTTGCGCAGGCGGCGCGGTTCACGGTGGAGCGTTGCGAAAAAGTCGGCGGCGCGTTCTGGTTTTTTGGCAAGCACGTGCAGGATGCGGTGCGCAAACTTATGAAACAGGTGGACCCGTTCCGCGCCCGGAAACGTGGCCAATCCGTGGTGAAGTGTGCGCTCTGGACTTTGATCTTCTTCCCGTTTTGGGTCGTGGGCTTGCTGTTGCTGGGTTACGTCTTTCGCCCGCTCTGCTACTGGTTCGACCGGTTTGATTTCGCCAAGACCCTCACCATTGGCTACACGGCCGTGTTTCGGAAACCATTGTGAGCCGCGTGAAAAATGTCTAGCGTGATACGAATGAACGCCGCGCCCATCCGTTCCGGCTCGCACCGTGTGACCAATGACGTGATCTATCAGTTGATCACGGCACGCATCAATCCCGATGCGCGGGTGCTCGACTTCGGCGCCGGGCTGGGCCACATGTGCCAGCGGCTCGGCGGTTACTTCTCGCAACACGGACGCAAACCCGCCGAACACCTCACGCCGTGCGAAATTGTGCCGGAGATTTTCCAGTATGCCGAGGTGCCGTGCCGGAAGATTGGCGTGAACTCGGAGATTCCCGTCGCCGCCGCGAGCCAGGACCTCATCTACGCCATCGAGGTGCTGGAGCACGTGCCGCGCCCGTATGATTTCTTCCTCGAAGCCGCCGCGAAGTTGAAGCCCGGCGGCTTTCTGGTCTTCTCCGTGCCGAATTCGCTGCACCTGAAATCGCGCTTCCAGTTTTTGTTCACAGGCTATCCCGACATGTTTGGCCCGCCGTCTGCCGCGGACAAAAATGCCGGGCGGATTTGCGGCCACATCATGCCGTTGAGTTTTCCGTACTTCGTTTACGGTTTGAAACGCGCGGGATTTCGGAGCGTGGAATTCCACGCGGACCGGCTGAAACGCAGTTCGCTCATCCTGTCCGTGCTGTGCTATCCACTGCTCTGGTTGGGGGCGGTGCTGAATGATCGCGGGTTGAAACGTTACGATCCCGAAGTCTGGAACGAAAACCAGGACCTCGTCTGGCGTGTCAACCGGCTGGATGTGCTGACGTCGCGAAGCTGCATTGTCGTGGGCCAGAAGCCGGCTTGAGCTTCACGGGATGGTCTGCCGGGATTTCAATTCCTGAACAATCGCCTGCGCCAGTTTTTCGTGCCCCTCAGGCCGCAGGTGGGAACCATCGGCAAACCATTTCGCGGAGTCGCCAATGGAGAAAGTATCCTTCATCGAAACGATGAACACTTTCGGCCCTTGCAATGCCTGCGCCAGTTCATCAAGCCCGTAGTCTTTAAGTTCATCACTGCCGTTGGCCTGCGGCTCCACCCGGGCCTGGGTCACGATCAACAACGGCACCCCGGCACGTTCGGCGAGCGCCACGCTCTCGCGAACGGTGTCGTGAATCCGCTGTTGCCATGCGCGAACGCGCGCGGGATCGCGATTCGCGGCAAGTTCGTCGCCGGCATCGTTTCGGGCGGTGCGATTGCGGACTTCATTCGGCAACCAGAGCCAAAAGATACGCTCGGTCTTCATCTCGTAGAGGCGTGCAATCAGGAAGCTTTTCATCGGCCAGTTGCGCGGATGCCAGCCACGCAGGGCTTCGGCGCGCTGCCAGTCGCGCTCGTCCTCAAATTCGTTGGAGTTGTTCAGGTGCAGGACCACGAGGCTGGGCTGATACTTCAGCGCCTGCTGGAGCACGATCTGGCTGCGGCGCACGCCGTAGCCCGCCACGCCGAGATTGAATGTTTCGGCGGCCACGCCCTGGGCGCGAAGCAATTCGCCGAGCCGATACGGGTAGGCGGTTTCCAGACTCGAACCGCGCGGCACGGAATCGCCGATGACCATGACGCGAAATTTTCCTTCCGGCCGCACACTCATGAAACTCTGGGGGCGAAACCGTCGTCCGCCCGCGCGAACCAGATGCACCGCGCCGTCAGCTTTTTCCTCGAAGCCCGACGTGGGATTATAGCCGTACTCGAAGCGGCCGGACATGCTGCGCGTGTAGAAGACGCGCACGATCAGTTCGCCAACAACAAGTACGGCAAGCGTCAGCAACAAGGGAGCAGTGATCCAGCGTTTCATCAGAATTGAAAGTAAATGAACTCCACGTCATTCGCGGTCGAACTGGCGACCAGCAGGACCAGCAAGGTGTAAATCAGCCCGCGCGCCGGCCACGGCAAATGTGTGAACTCGATTTCATCCCGCGCTTTCCACGACCCGGCTTGCAACAACAGCAGCGGCGCGACGTGCAGCAGCCACCAACCGGCGGGCTTGACCCAGGCCACGGTCGCGGCGGAGTTCCAGTTGCCAAACGCGGTGAGCCAGCCGGTGAGTTGCCCCATGTCCTTGCTGCGAAAAATCGCCCAACCTCCGAGCGTGAACGCAAACATGAGCGCCGCGCCAGCCAGCAACCGCGCGCGGGAATTCTGTTGCGACTCGGCGAGGCGGTTCAGTCCCGGCACCGCGCGATAGAGCGTGAGCAGCGCGGCATAGTAGGCGCCCCATAACACGAACGTCCAACTCGCGCCGTGCCACAGTCCGGCCAGCAGCATCGTAATCCAGAGATTACGCATCATGGCCGCCAGACCGTGGCGGTTG
>Ga0194132_10010983_pt1 | contig 11847 bp, 10 predicted proteins | sample TA2KigOf80mmetaG_FD_148612 | JGI IMG/M metagenome (GOLD analysis project Ga0194132, IMG submission 148612) | Freshwater microbial communities from Lake Tanganyika, Tanzania - TA2015054 Kigoma Offshore 80m | ecosystem: Environmental > Aquatic > Freshwater > Lake | place: Tanzania: Lake... | reverse complement strand
CGATGTCGAGCCGATGCAGAAGGCCATGATGGCCGAGGTGCAGAAGCGCATGCAGGCCGCGGTGGCCGAGATGTCGCCCGAGGCGGTGATGAAGACCTGGGGACCCAATGTCATGAAGGGTTTTGAAGAAATGCAACGCGCCTTTTGGGCCGGGCTCGGCCAAGCCGGCAAGAAGGACTGAGGACAGGGATCGATGCGCGGCCGCCCAGACGACCCGAAGCCCTATTACGAGGCGCACGTCTTTTGCTGCACCAATGTGCGCCCGGCGGGCCACACAAGGGGCTGCTGCGCGGAGAAGGGCGCGGTCAAGCTCCGTGACCACATGAAAGCCAGGGCCAAGGAGCTCGGACTCGATAGCGTGCGGGTGAACATCGCCGGATGCCTCGATCGCTGCGAGTTGGGGCCGACCCTCGTGATCTACCCCGAGGGCGTCTGGTACAGCTATCGCACCACGGCCGATCTGGACGAAATCCTCATTGTGCATCTGCGCGATGGCGGGCGCGTGGCCCGCCTCATGCTCCAGCCTGACCAGAAGCTGCCGGCGGCGACGGCGGCCGGCGGCTGAGTCTGGCTGCGGGCCTTGGCGCGCCCGGCCGACACGATCTTCGCGCTCTCGAGCGGGCCGGGCCGTGGCGCGATCGCGGTGATCAGGCTTTCGGGGCCTGAGGCGGGCGCCGCGCTGGTGCGCCTCGGCAGCAAGGCGTTGCCCGCGCCGCGCGCGGCGACCCTTCGCGCTCTGTACGAGCCATCGAGCGGTGAAGCGCTCGATCAGGCGCTCGTGTTGTGGCTCCCCGGGCCATCGAGCTTTACCGGCGAGGACATGGCCGAGCTGCATCTCCATGGCGGCCGCGCCGTGGTCGCCGGCGTGCTCGAAGCGCTCGCCGTCCTGCCGGGCCTTCGGCCGGCCGAGCCCGGCGAGTTGGCGCGGCGGGCGTTCGATCACGGCCGGCTTGATCTGGTCGCGGCCGAGGGCATCGCCGATCTGATCAATGCCGAGACCGCGGCACAGCGCCGTCAGGCGCTCCGGCAAATGGACGGTGCGCTCAGCACGCTCTATGAGGGCTGGCGCGGCGCGATCATCGAAGCCATGGCGCTGGCCGAGGCTGACATCGATTTCTCCGATCAGGATCTGCCGGACTGGTTGGGCGATGCGGGGCGACAGCGGATCGAGGCGCTGGCCTCGTCGATCGAGCGACACCTCGACGATGCGCGGCGTGGCGAACTGGTGCGCGACGGCTTCGAGATTGCGATCGTCGGTGCGCCGAATGCCGGCAAGTCGAGCCTGATGAACGCGCTCGCCAAACGGCCGGTCGCGATCGTGGCCGAAACCGCCGGTACCACGCGCGACGTGGTCGAGGTGCGGCTCGACCTCGAAGGCTTTCCCGTCATCCTGGCCGACACCGCGGGGCTGCGTGAAAGCGCCGATGCGATCGAGGCAGAGGGGGTGCGGCGCGCCCTCGCCCGCGCTGAGCGAGCTGACCTGAGAATCGTCGTGCTCGATGGCACCGCCTTGCCGAAGACGCCGAGCACGGTTTCCAAGCTAATTGACGAGGCGGCGCTCGTTGTCATCAACAAGACCGATATTGCAAAAGACATATCTCTATCGACTCGGGACGCCGGGTCTAAGTCCCTACTCATCTCCTGTCGAACCGGCGCTGGGTTGAACGGGTTGGTCACCCGCCTGAGCGAAGTCGCCAAGACCCGTATGGCCGAGCAGGCCGCGCCTGCGCTGACGCGGGTTCGGCATCGAGTCGCGCTGGTTGACGCCGCCTCGTCTCTGCGACGCGCCGTTGAGGGCAGGGCGCCCGAGCTGGTGGCCGAGGATTTGCGCCTGGCGGCGCGCGCGCTCGGGCGCGTCACGGGGCGGGTCGATGTCGAGGATATTCTGGATCAGGTCTTTCGCAGCTTTTGCATCGGCAAGTAACGCGGGCAGTTCACCCAGTTTTTGACAGTGGCGGTCGGCAAAACTAAATTGCCGGCACCATGAACATCTCGAAGTCATCCAGCTACGACGTCGTCGTCATCGGCGGCGGCCATGCTGGTTGCGAGGCCGCGGCGGCGGCGGCGCGCCTGGGCGCCGGCACATTGCTGCTGACCCACCGGCTCGACACGATCGGCGAGATGTCGTGCAACCCGGCGATCGGCGGCCTCGCCAAGGGCACACTCGTGCGCGAGATCGACGCGCTCGATGGCCTGATGGGCCGAGCCGCCGATCAGGCCGGCATCCAGTTTCGCGTGCTCAACCGGAGCAAGGGCCCGGCCGTGCGCGGGCCGCGAGCCCAGGCTGACCGGAAACTCTATCGCGCGGCGATGCAGGCCGCGCTGAGCACCCAACCCAACCTCGAGATTTGCGCCGCTGCGGTAGAATCCATTATTTTTCAAAGAGATGGCGCAGTTGCCGGGGTGGTCGCCAATGGCCAGGACCTTCGGGCGAATCGGGTCATTCTGACCACGGGCACCTTTCTGCGCGGGCTGATCCATATCGGCGAGGAGCGGATTCCGGCGGGCCGCGTCGGCGAGGCGCCCGCCCTTGGCCTCTCGGATGTGCTGACGTCGCGGGGCTTTCAGCTCGGTCGTCTGAAGACCGGCACGCCGCCACGGCTCGATGGCCGCACCATCGATTGGGCGGTGCTCGAGGCCCAGCCGGGCGATGACCCGCCCGAGCCGTTTTCGTTCATGACGGAGCGGATCAACCAACCGCAGATCCATTGCCATATCACCGAGACCGGGCCAGAGGCGCACGCGCTCATTCGCGCCAATCTGCACCGGGCCCCCCTGTTTTCCGGGCAGATCGAGGGCCGCGGGCCGCGCTACTGCCCGTCGATCGAGGACAAGGTGGTGCGCTTCGCCGAGCGCAGCCGTCACCAGATCTTCCTCGAGCCCGAGGGCCTGGACGACGACACCGTCTACCCCAACGGGCTCTCCACCTCGCTGCCGCGCGACGTGCAAGCGGGCGTCATCGCCAGGCTCCGCGGGCTTGAGCGAGCGACCATCATCCGGCCGGGTTACGCCATCGAGTATGACTATGTTGATCCGCGCGAGCTCTGGCCGACCCTGGAAACCCGACGCGTGCCCGGGCTTTATCTCGCCGGTCAGATCAATGGCACGACCGGCTACGAGGAGGCGGCCGCACAAGGGTTGATGGCTGGCCTCAACGCCGCGCGGGCGGCCGGCGGGGCCGAGCCGTTCGTCCTGGATCGAGCGGATGCGCTGCTCGGCGTGCTGATCGACGATCTGGTGAGCCGCGGGGTCACGGAGCCCTACCGCATGTTCTCGTCCCGCGCGGAGTACCGGCTCACCCTCCGGCCCGACAATGCCGATCTCCGGTTGACGCCTCTCGGCCTGACCCTCGGCTCTGTCGGAGGGCAACGCGCGACTCGATTCGCAACCAAGCGGCAGGCGCTTGAAGCTGCGCGGGCAAGACTGCACGCGCTGTCCATGACGCCGAATGAGCTGCGAAATCGGGGAATATCGGTCAATCAGGACGGTCAGCGCCGCAGCGCGTTGACGGTTTTGGGCTATCAGGAGGTCGATTGGCCGGCCCTGACCCGGCTCTGGCCGGAGCTTGCGACGGTACGGCGCGACGTGGCCGAGCAGCTCGAGATCGAGGCGCACTATGCCAGCTATTTAGCCCGGCAGGAGAGTGATATCGAGGCTTTCCGCCGGGACGAGGCGCTGATGCTGCCCCTCGACCTCGACTACACGCGGATCGCCAGCCTGTCGACCGAGATCCGTGAGACCTTGAGTCGGGCGCGGCCGGCGACGCTTGGGGCGGCAGCCCGGCTTTCTGGCGTGACCCCGGCCGCGCTTACCGCGCTGTTGGGTCATGTTCGCCGCTCCGACCGGCGGCCAAGCATGCCGGTCGAGGCGTGAAGCGAAGTATTTCAAGCCCTTATGGGCCAGAGGATCTGGCCCGCGACCTCGGTGTTTCACGTGAAACAATCGAGCGGCTGAAAGCCTATGCGGACCTGCTGCGACGCTGGCAGGTCAAGCTCAATCTCGTGGGATCGGATACCGTCGACGACCTGTGGCGCCGCCACATCCTCGATTCCGGCCAACTGGCTCGTCATCTGCCCCCTCGATTCGATATCCTTTATGATATCGGCAGCGGTGCGGGCCTGCCCGGTCTGATTCTGTCGATCCTGGGGGTCACGAACATCTGCCTCGTCGAATCGGATCTGCGCAAAGCGGCCTTTCTGCGCGAGGCGGCCCGCTTTACGGGTGCCCCAGCGTCGATTCATGCCGGGCGGCTGGAAATGCTCGCTATCGCCGGCACAGCCGGCGAAGCGCGCGTCCTGACCGCCCGCGCCGTCGCCCCCCTCGAGTCGCTGCTCGACCTGGCGCGTCCCCTGATCGGGCCCGGCACGGTCTGTCTGTTTCACAAGGGGGCAAACGCGGCCGCAGAAATCAAGCAAGCGCGTCGCCACTGGTCGATGCGACTTGAAGCCCACCCCAGTCTGAGCGATGTTCGGGGTGTCATCCTTCGCATTGACGAGCTTGCCCATGACTGAGCCCGCGCCCGATCAAGCGGTGGAGCCCCCGGTCTTCTACGCTTCCCGCCCACGTGTCATCGCGGTCGCCAACCAAAAGGGGGGCGTGGGCAAGACGACGACGGCCATCAATGTTGGCACCGCGCTGGCGGCAACTGGTCGCCGAGTCCTGCTGATTGATCTCGACCCGCAGGGTAACGCCTCAACCGGCCTCGGTCTCGACAAGTCGCGGCGCCATCCCGGCGCCTATGAGGTGCTGATCGGAACCGCCGACCTGGCGGCCTGCGCCGTTCCCGCGCCCGTGCCCCATCTCTCGATCGTGCCCGCGAGCCGGGATCTGTCCGGCGCCGAGGTCGAGCTGGTCGAGGCTGAACGACGCGCCTTTCGCCTGCGTGAGGCGGTTCAGGCCCTAGCGGCCGCGCCTTCGGGAGTTCCCCCCTACGACTACATCCTGATCGACTGCCCGCCTTCGCTGACTCTTCTGACCCTCAATGCGCTGGTCGCAGCTGACGCGCTGCTGGTACCGCTGCAGTGCGAATTCCTGGCGCTCGATGGGTTGAGCGAGCTGATGAATACGGTCGAGCTGGTGCGGGCCAATTTCAACCCAAAGTTGTATATACAAGGGGTAGTGTTAACGATGTTCGACAACCGCAATCGATTGTCGGGCCAGGTCGCCGCCGACGTTCGGGCGCATCTCGGCGCCACAGTCTATGACACGGTGATCCCACGCAATGTTCGGGTCTCCGAGGCGCCGTCGTTCGGCTTGCCGGTGTTGCTCTATGACGTCACCTGCGCGGGCGCCCAGGCCTATGCGCACCTCGCGAGTGAGATGCTGAAACGGGAAGGCATCCAAGAGGCGGCGCCATGAGCGGTCCGGTGAGCGACAGCAGCCCGCGCGGTCGCGGCCTCGGCAAGGGCTTGGCCGCGCTGCTCGGCGATGCGCACATCACCAGCACACCGGCCCGCGCCGAGCCCGAAACGGTGGGCGACGGCCAGCTCCGCACCATCCCGATCGATCAGCTTGGGCCGAGCCCCTTTCAGCCGCGCACCGTGTTCGACGAGGCGGAGCTCGACGAGCTGGCCGAATCGATTCGCCAGAACGGCATTCTGCAGCCGATCCTGGTGCGCCAGCGCGCGGGCGGCTTCGAGATCATCGCTGGCGAGCGGCGCTGGCGCGCGGCGCAGCGTGCCGGCATTCACGACATGCCGGCGATCGTGCGCACGCTCGATGACGACGAGGCGCTGGAGCTTGCGCTGGTCGAGAATCTGCAGCGCGAGAATCTGAACCCGCTCGAAGAGGCCGAGGCCTATCAGCGGCTCGTCGTGCGCTTCGGCCACACCCAGGATGCAGTCGCGACCGCGGTTGGCAAGAGCCGCAGCCACATTGCCAACATGATCCGCCTGCTCGAACTGCCGCCCTATGTGAAGGGCCTCCTGAACATCGGTGAGCTCACCATGGGCCATGCGCGCGCGCTCCTGAACGCGCGTGACCCGGTGGCACTGGCCGATTCGATCGTCAAGCAGGGGCTCAATGTGCGTCAGGTCGAGGCCCTGGCGCGCGGCCCGGGCAAGGCCAATAGCACGCCGCCAAAGGGCCGCCAGCCGCGCGATCCTAACATCCGTGATCTCGAGGAGAGGCTTTCGGCCGGTCTTGGTCTCAAGGCGAGCATCACGACTCAACCGAATGGCGCGGGTGAGATCGTCTTCCACTTCGCGAGCGCCGAGCAGCTCGACGAGCTGTTGCGCCGCCTCAACGTGCGCTGATTGTCGCTCTAACCGGCCGCACGCCCGCTGCGCGCGGCGCCGGCGATTCGAAGCAGCGTCCGCGCCGCAACACTGTCCGCGGGAAGGCCGGTCGTCTTGCAATCCGCCTCGGCGTCTTGCAGCAAGGCCAGCGCATCGGCCAGTCGCCCGACCGACCAGAGCGCGGCCTGGCGCCGAAATCCGGCCTGATGGGCGAAAAAGATCGGCGGCCGCAGGGCCGACATTGCGGCGTCGAGCGAGCGGCCTGACGCAGCGTCCGCAGCTACCCGGTGCAGCCGTGCCAAATGCCGGCCGACCGCGCGCAACAACGCGACCGCGTGCAGCCCTTCGCGCTCGGCACGCACGATGGCGCGATCCAACCGCGCGAGATCGCCGAGCCCGACCGCATCACACAGCTCATCGAGCGAAAGCTCGGCGGCATCGCCGATCACTGCGTCGACGTCGGATCGTTTGATGCTCTGCGCGCCCGGCGCCGCCATATAAAGCGTGAGTGTGGTGAGCGCGCGACGTAGCTGGCCGCGATCGTTGCCCGCTCGCTCAATCAGACGCGCGAGCGCATCGTCCTCGATGCTGAGGCCGGCGCCTGCCAGCTCCTTGATGACAATCGCTTCGGCGGCCTCCACCCCGTCGTCATAGCAGGGAAGAGCCGCGGCATTTGTTGCTCCTTCGAACAGCTTGCGCAGGCTCGAGCGTGGGCCAAGCTCACCCGCCTCGACGATCAGCAAGGCGTCGCCCGGCGTCTCCAGCGCGGACTCGATGGTAGCAGACAGACCATCGGTCGCGCCGCGCAGACTCACCACGCGCCGCCCACCGCCGAAGGCGAGTGCGCCAAGCTCGTCGGCCAATCGTGCTGGATCGTCTTTCACGAGCGCGGGCGCAAGATCGCTCAGGCGAAACGGATCGTGCGCATCCGGCACGATCGCGCGGGCGGCCTTGAGCGCGCGCTCGCGCACGAGGCCCTCATTGGGCCCATAGAGCAGCAGCGCGCGAAGCTCGGCCGGAGGCGACGCGCACAGCCCTTCGGCCCGGCGCGCCTCGACCTTCACGGCGTCGCGTCTGCCTGGTAATCGCGCGCGAAATAGATGATGAGCAGATCGCGAATGCTTTCGGCCACGTCTTCCGCCACACGATTGCGCACGTTCTTCTGGGACGAGACGGTCGCGAACTCGGAATCGACGATGTTGTAACTTGAGACCGAGCGTGCCGTGCTGCTGTAGAGCGAGCGTTGGCTTTCGATCTCGACCAGGTTGAACGCGGCGTTCAGCGCCAGATTGAAGCGCGTGACCTTATCGTCGGCCTGGACCGCCAACTCGGTTTGGGTTTCCCGCAGCGTGACATCGAGGCGATAGCGCGCTGCCTTCGTGCTGCTGCCGAAGCGGTCAATCAGATGATTGCGCACGAGCTGGCCAACCCGCTCGCGTATCGGCGAGACCTCGATGGTCGCGAGCTCGGCATGGCGCACCTGGCTCGCCTTGCCATAGACCGGCTCGAAGCCACAGGCTCCGAGCGACAGCAAGGCCGGCGCAGCCACCATCAGCACGAACACAGCGACACTCGCCCGCGTATGGCGAGCCATTCGCGCGCCAAAGGGGGCGCGCCTATACCACCACATTGACGATCTTTCCCGGCACCACGATCACTTTCTTCACCGCCTTGCCTTCGAGCGCGCGCAGCACGCTGGGCTCGGCCATCGCGGCGGCCTCGGCCTTGGCCTTGTCATGCGCCTTCGGCAGCACGATGGTGCCGCGCAGCTTGCCATTGACCTGAACCGCGAGCGTCACCGTATCCGCTGCCACCAAATTGGGATCCGCCTTGGGCCACGGCACGCGCACGAGCGACGTGGCGTGACCGAGCTTCTGCCAGAGCGCATCCGCGATGTGCGGCGTCATCGGACCGATCAGGCGCACCGCGATCTCGAGGCCTTCACGCAGCACGGCGCCCGCACCAGGCGATTTGAACGGCAGATCCTCGAGCCCGTTGGTCAGCTCGCGAATGCGCGCGACCGCCCGATTGAAATGGAAGCGATCGAGATCGCTCGAGACCGCGGCGATGGTGCGATGGATCAGCCGACGCGTTTCGAGCAGCGGTGCATCCAGGCCATCCGCGATGATGTGGCCCGCGGGCGGCAGCGTAACCTTCGGCTCGCTCATCATGCGCCAGAGCGAGGCCAGATAGCGCCACGCGCCCTTGACACCGGCGTCCGACCAGTCGAGGTCGCGCTCGGGCGGGCTGTCGGAGAGCATGAAGAGCCGCGCCGTGTCGGCGCCGTAGCCGTCGATGATGACAGAGGGCGCCACCACGTTCTTCTTTGACTTGCTCATGACCTCGCGGCGCCCAACCTTGACCGGCCGGCCGCTCTCGGCGTGCACCACGCGGCCATCCTGCAGATGCGCCACCTCCTCCGGGTAGAGCCACTTGCCTCCCTGGTCCTGGTAAGATTCGTGGCACACCATGCCTTGGGTGAACAGCCCGGCGAACGGCTCTGCCAGCTTCACATGGCCGGCCACGCGCATCGCGCGGGTGAAGAAGCGTGAATAGAGCAGGTGCAGAATCGCGTGCTCGATGCCGCCGATATATTGGTCGACGGGCAGCCAGTAATCGACCGCGGCGCGCGTCACCGGCTCGTCGGTGCGCGGGCTGCAGAAGCGCCCGAAGTACCACGAGGAGTCGACGAAGGTGTCGAACGTATCGGTCTCGCGTGTCGCCGGCCTTTTGCAGGCGGGGCACGGCACGTGCTTCCAGCTCGGGTGGCGCTCGAGCGGGTTGCCCGGCTGATCGAAGCTCACGTCCTCCGGCAGCACGACCGGCAGCTGATCGCGCGGCACCGGCACGATGCCGCATGATTCGCAGTGCACCACCGGAATCGGGCAGCCCCAATAGCGCTGGCGCGACACGCCCCAGTCGCGCAGACGAAACACCGTTTCGCGCTTGCCACGGCCCGCGCCTTCGAGGCGCTGGGCGACCCGCTCCTTGCCCTCGGCGACGCTGGTGCCGTCGATGAAGCCCGAGTTGATGTGCGTGCCTTCGCCGACATAGGCCTCGTCGGCGATTGCAAAAGTGGCGGGATCAATGCCGGGCGGCGCGACCACGGGGATCACGTCGAGACCGTATTTGCGCGCGAAGTCGAGGTCGCGCTGATCGTGCGCCGGGCAGCCGAAGATCGCGCCGGTGCCATAATCCATCAGCACGAAATTGGCGACGTGCACGGGCAAGAGGCGGCCCTCGATCAGCGGGTGCCTGGCCTTGAGGCCAGTGTCGTAGCCCTTCTTCTCGGCGTGCTCGATCGCAGCCTCCGAGGTGCCGATGCGGTTGCACTCGGCCACGAAGGCGGCGAGCCCGGGGTCTGCCGCTGCGAGCTTCTCGGTCAGCGGATGGTTGGGCGAAAGCGCGAGGAAGCTCGCGCCAAACAGCGTGTCGTGCCGCGTCGTGAAGATCTCGACCGTTTCGCTCCAGCCGGCGAGCTCGAAGCGCAGCCGCATGCCCTCCGAGCGGCCAATCCAGTTTTCCTGCATCAGGCGCACGCGCTCGGGCCAGCGCTCGAGTGTTGAGAGGGTCGCCAGGAGATCGTCGGCAAAGGCGGTGATCTTGAAAAACCACTGGGAGAGCTTGCGTCGCTCGACCACTGCACCCGAGCGCCAGCCCCGCCCCTCGATCACCTGCTCATTGGCGAGCACGGTTTGATCGACCGGATCCCAATTGACGAACGATTCCTTTCGATAGGCGAGCCCCGCCTTCAGGAAATCGAGGAACAGCGCCTGCTGGTGCTGGTAATAGCCAGGGTGGCAGGTCGCGATCTCGCGGCTCCAGTCGAGCGAGAGCCCCATGCGTTTGAGCTCGGCGCGCATCGCCGCGATGTTGCCGTAGGTCCATTTCGCGGGGTGGACCTTCTGGTCGCGCGCGGCGTTCTCCGCCGGCAGGCCGAAGGCGTCCCAGCCCATCGGGTGCAGCACGTTGAAGCCGAGCGCCCGCTTGTAACGCGCCACCACATCGCCCAGCGTGTAGTTGCGCACATGGCCCATGTGGATGCGCCCCGACGGGTAAGGGAACATCTCAAGAACATAGTATTTCGGGCGCGTATCGTCGTCGATCACGCGGAACAGGCCTTCGCGCTCCCAATAGGCCTGCCAATGCGCCTCGATCTCGCGCGGATTATATCGCTCGGTCATGCGGTCCTGGGGCTCGACGACTCGAAAAGCCGCACGATCAATGCCTCAAGCGCGCCGACAAGACAACACGGCCCCGTAGCACCGCCGCGATTGCTGGGCCCTAGCGGCTGATTACTCGCCGACGCTCGCGATGCGAAGCTGGCGCGCGCGCTCGAGGATGCGGTCCTCGAGGTCGCCGCCGGTGCGGGGATTGATCGGCGCGTCAATCCAGTCGCCCGAGGTGCCGCGGATCTGGCGGAACACGGCCACGCGCACGCCATCCGAGCGGAGCGCGCGATCGAGAATATAGACCGTCATCTTGAAGCGCTCGTCCGGCGCCTCCGGCGGCGTGTGCCAGTCGGTGATGATCACGCCACCAAACGGATCGGCCGAGGACAGCGGCATGAAGGAAAGCGTGTCGAGCGAGGCGCGCCAGAGGAACGAGTTCACCCCGATACCGGTGGCGCCGTCCGACGACGTGTTGGCACCCGAATTGCCGAACAGGGTCAGCCCGCCCTCGCCCAACACACTTTGTGAATAGACCGGGTCGCGGAGCTTTCTGGCATTACTTCTGGCGGGGTCAGGGCCTGGTGGGGCCTCGCTGCTGAAGTCCATGCCGCAGGCTGCCACGGCCAGGGCCAAGGCCGCCGCCATGGACAATGAAAGGAGTTTGCCGACCCGCCAGCGACCCTGGCGACCAGCGAACAACATCAACATGGTTCTGTTCAACCATTGACAACGCGGTTGGAGGAATTGGCAGTGGCGCAACGGTCGCGCCTTCACGGCCATAACGCCACGACCCGAGCGCCAATTGTTACCCACGCGCGCCCGGATTGCAGCCAAAATCTGCATGTCAGACCTGTCCGTGCCCGCCGGCCGTGCCTCCCCCCGGAAGTTACGACGGTGTTTTTCGGACTGAGGCAAAAACGCCACATAGAGCCTGAAATGTGACGCTCGGGCACCATTTAGGCTTGAATGCTCAAATCCCTTGGCTAGAGTTCGCCGGGTTAGAAGCCCGCATGACTCGGGGGAGGCTGCGCTCTTTGTGGCGCCCCGACTGCAAGCCCGAACCAGCGACGCTAAAGGAACTGGCTAGGGCACGGGCAAAACGTCGCGAGAACCCCGAGGAGGTTCGGAATGAAAAAGCTTCTTTTAGGCTCGACTGCGCTGGTCGCGGCAGGTTTTGTGTTAGGCGACGTCGCCCATGCCGAGAATGCGCCGATCTCGGTGTCGGTGGGCGGCTATTACAATAACGCCATAGCAGCTATTGAGCAGGATGAAAAAAGAGGCGAACTAGCCGACGCCACAAATCCTACGGCGTTTGGCCAGGACGTCGAAATCAGCGTAAGTGGCAGCACCACGTTAGACAACGGTTTGACCGCGGGCTTCGTGTTTATGATCGAAGGTAATGGCGCGGGAGACGGTTCCGAATCCGCCGACGAGCGCTG
>Ga0194132_10010980_pt1 | contig 11850 bp, 9 predicted proteins | sample TA2KigOf80mmetaG_FD_148612 | JGI IMG/M metagenome (GOLD analysis project Ga0194132, IMG submission 148612) | Freshwater microbial communities from Lake Tanganyika, Tanzania - TA2015054 Kigoma Offshore 80m | ecosystem: Environmental > Aquatic > Freshwater > Lake | place: Tanzania: Lake Tanganyika... | reverse complement strand
TACGCGGCTTGCGATCGTCTGGACGCGGCGCCCATCGCCGAGCACGAGCGCGAGCGCGCCGCCATCGTCGATGGCGAGTGCGAAGCCGCGCCGGGCCGTCGCAAGGAACCGCCCGAGGATGATCTGGGGGCCGCGACCGAACAGCGTGGGCCAGACGAAAGCCTGGATCGAGAAGCTCGTCAGATCGTCGACCAGCGCGGTGTTGATGATCCGGACGCAGGAACCGGGGCGGCAGGCTTGGGTGCGGCCGCGGTAGCTCCCGCTCACCGGCGAGCGCACCGGCACTTCCCTGAAGCCCGGTCCGGCCGGGTTGATGTCTCCGCAGACGATGCGCGTGATATCGGCACGGTAGCGGCGCACGCCCTCGGCGCTCACCATGAAGCGGACCGTCTCGCCCGGCGCCACGCTCAGCCGGTCGGGATAGCCGGTCAGTACCGTCGCCGTTGTCACCCCCGCGTGCCGGTTCATGATGGTCATCAGAGTCGTTGGTCCAGTCTGTGCGGGACACTAACATGGGTGAAGCGGCACCCACCGCCGGAACCGGGAGGCCTCCATGCGCAACGATCTCTATCAACAGGTCTTCGACATCATCGAGGCCGATCGCGACTTCGTCATCCAGTTGACGCGTGACATGGTGCGCATCCCCACCGTGAACCCGAAGTTCGTCCTCGATCCCGCGGTCAACAAGGAGCCCGAGCACCAGGGCTTTCTCGAGGGCGTGCTCAAGGAGCTCGACTTCTCGACCGAGCAGCTCGAGGCGCTCCCCGACCGCCCCAACCTGGTCGGGGCCTGGCCCGGTGACCCTGAGCGTAGCCTCATCATTTGCGGCCATGTCGATGTCGTGCCCGAGGGCGAGCGCGAGCTGTGGACCACCGAGCCCTACGGCAGCGAGATCCGGGACGGGCGCATCTATGGCCGCGGCACGCTGGACATGAAGGGCGGCATCGCCGCCGGCATCGCCGCCTGCCGCGCGCTCAAGAGGGCAGGGATCAAGCTCAAGGGCAGCCTGGAGATCCACGCGGTGGTGGATGAAGAAGCGGGGGGCGCCGGAGCGATCGACCTGATCCGACGCGGCCGCCTCGCCAAGGCGGTGCTGGTCGCCGAGACCACCGGTGGCGCCATCGCCCCGGTCGAGGGCGGCCTCGAGTGGGTCAAGGTGACCATCCACGGCCGTGCCGCGCACTCCGGCCGGCGCTACAACGCCATCTACCCGCAGCGCTTCGGCGCGAACCGGCCGGAACCCGGCGTCAGCGCCATCGACATCGGCGTGCGCTTCCTCACCCTGGTGCGCGAGCTCGAGCGCGAGTGGGCGGCGCGCAAGCAGCACCCGCTCCTGCCGCCCGGTATCACTACCATCAACCCAGGCGTGGTGATCGGCGGGTCCGGCATCGGCGCCGAGGGCCGGCCGCGCAACCTCTACAACAACGCTATCATCCCCGACGTGTGCGTCATGGAGTTCGGGATGAAATACCTTCCGACCGAGACCTCGGCGCAGGTCCGCCGCGAGTTCGAGGACTTCGTCCATCACTTCGCACAGACCGATCACTGGCTGCGCCAGCACCCGCCGATCGTCGAATGGGACCTGCGCAGCGTGCACTTCCCGCCCGTGGACACGCCGCTCGATCACCCGCTGGTCAAGCACCTGATGGAGGCGCGCCGCCAGCTCGGCGTCCCGGTCGAGTTCCGCGGCTACACCGAGGTGTGCGACGCCGCGCACTATCAGCGCGCCGGGGCGACTTGCGTGATCTACGGGCCCGGCGGCGACCGCCTGCATGGTCCCGACGAGTATGTCGATATCGCCTCGCTGGTGGAGAGCGCCAAGGTCATGGCCGCGACGATCATCGATTGGTGCGGGGTCGATTGACGCCGCCGGGACGCATCTTCGTTTGACAGGGGGCGCTCGTTTTGCACAATGGGCAGCCTAACACCAATAGGACCTATCAGGGAGGCCACTTCAATGCGCATACTCAAGGGTTCCGTCGGGATTGCCGCGCTGCTGGCGCTTGCCGCCGGCGCGCTCCCCGCCGGCGCGCAGGACAAAGTCATCAAGATCGCCTTCATGGGATCACTGACCGGCAGCCCGTTCACCGCGGACGGCGTGGACGGCTTGAACGGCGCCAAGTTGGCGGTCAAGGAGATCAACGCCGCCGGCGGCGCCGGCGGCGCCAAGCTCGAACTGATCGAGTTCGACACCAAGGAAATGACGCCGGACGCCGTGATTAGCGCCTTCGAGCGCGTCAAGGGCGACCCCGACATCAGTGCCACGGTGAGCTCGCTCACCAGCCTGACGAACTTCGAGATCGAGTACTTTGCCGAGCTCGGCATGCCTTACATGCTGGCGGTGAACTCGCAGCAGACCCGCGACTTCGTTTCGCCCGATCCGGAGAAGTTCAAGAACGTCTGGAGCCTCACCCCGGCCTACGACGGCTACGAGACCGAGCTTCCGATCGTGCTTGAAGGGATCATCAAGGCCGGCACCCTCAACCCGCGCGACCGCACGGTGGCGTTGATCGGGGCCGACAATCCCTACAGCATGTCCATCTACAACGGCCTGAAGAAGAGCTTCCCGGCAAACGGTTGGACCATCACGTTCGACGAGGTGGTGCCACCGACCGAGGTCAATGACTGGCGCTCGCTCCTGGCCAAGATCCGGGCCAATCCCCCGGTCGCGATCGTCAATACCGAGCCGTCGTCATCGAACGCAGCGACCTTCATGAACCAATACATGGAGGATCCGACCAACTCGGTGATGTTCATCCAGTATGCGCCCTCGGTTCCCGAGTTCAGCGAGCTGACCAAAGGTAACTCGAAGGGAGTCATGTACAACCTGCTCGGCGGCGCCATCAAGTCGCCCAAGCACCCGCGCACGGCCGAGATCAATGAGCGCGCGAAGGCCGAATACGGGCGCGACTCGGGTAGCTACGTCTACCTGCTGTACGAGATGGTCTATCTCTTGGCCGACTGCTACAACAAGGGCGTCGATCCGAAGGATTGGACCGGCCTCAGCAAGTGTCTCGAGGACACCGACAAGATCCTGGCGAACGGCCGCATGGTCTTCGACAAGAAGACCCATCTCGCCACGCAGGACAACGATCATGTCCCGATCCAGTTCTACCAGATCTGGGAGGGCGAGCACACCTTGATCTATCCCGACAAGTATGCGACGGGGCAGTTCCATCTCCCACCGTGGATGAAGAACTAGCGAACGATCGTCGGCCGGCCGCGACACGCTCGACTGTTGTGGCCGGCCGCACCTTCGTGGGCGGCGTTTCGCGACACTCCGGTCGGGATCGACATGGCTGACGTCCTCGTCGTCGAGAACGTCGTCAAGACGTTCGGCGCTCTGCGCGCGGTGGATGGGGTGTCGCTCAGCGTCCGCGAGGGCGAGGTCTTCGGCGTCGCCGGTCCCAACGGCAGCGGCAAGAGCACGCTGTTCAACATCATCACGGGCATTCCGTTCCACGCCGATTCGGGGCGCATCCTGTTCGATGGCACGCCGATCGAGCGCATGCCGCCGCACGCCATCTGTCGGGCGGGCATTGCCCGCACGTTTCAGACCGAGACGGACTTCGAGACGCTGTCGTTGTTCGACAACGTCAAGCTCGGCACGGTCTACGGTCACGCCCGCGGCATGAGCGAGGAGGAGCAGCGCCGCGTGACGCGCGAGACGCTCGAGTTCGTGGGGCTCGGCGGCGACCACGACCGGCCGGCGGGCGACATCTCGGTGTTCGACAAGAAGCGCCTGATGATCGCCTCGGCGCTCGCGACCAAGCCGAGGCTTCTGCTGCTGGATGAGCCGGCGTCGGGCCTGACGCGGCCCGAGATCCGCGAAACCTCCGCGCTGATCCGTAGGCTCAGCGAGACCGGGGTGACCATCGTCCTCATCGAGCACGTGCTGCCGCTGCTGCTCACCGTGTCCAACCGCCTCATGGTGCTCAACTTCGGCCAGGTCCTGACCGAGGGCCACCCCAAGGAGGTGGTCAAGAACGAGCAAGTCATCGAGGCCTACCTCGGCAAGCGGGGGGATCATGGCCGCGATGCTGCTTGACATCGGCGGTGTCGAGGTCGGGTATGGCCGCACCCAGGTCCTGCGCGGCGTGAGCATCCAGGTCGCCGAGGGCACTCACATCGGCCTGTTCGGCCCGAACGGTCACGGCAAGACCACCTTGCTGCGCACGATCTCGGGTCTGATCAAGCCCTGGAGGGGCGAGATCCGGCTGCGCGACGAGTTGATCAGCGACAAGGCGCCGCGCGAGATCGTCGAGCTTGGCCTGATCCACGTGCCGCAGGGCAACCAGCTGTTCCGCGAGATGACGGTGCTCGAGAACCTGACCCTGGGGGCATGGACCGAGCGGGCGCGGGCCAAGGCCAAGGACAACTTCGAGCGGGTCTACGCGCTGTTTCCGCGGCTGGCCGAGCGCCGCAGCCAGTTCGCCCGCACACTCTCCGGCGGCGAGCGGCAGATGCTCTCGATCGCCGTCGGGCTGATGTGTGAGCCGCGCATGCTGATGCTCGATGAGCCCTCACTCGGGCTCGCGCCGAAGCTCAAGGACGAGGTGGCCGAGGCGATCGGCCGCATCGCCAAGACCGGCGTGCCGTTCATCCTGGTCGATCAAGACATCGAGTTCCTGATGGGCCTCACTGACCAGCTCTACATGATCGATCACGGCGAGGTCGTGCTGGAGTTCGCGTCGGGGCAGGCGCTCGACCACCGCCAGATCATGGAAATGTACTTCGGCACGGTGTAGCGATGACGGTGGACGTTCCCGCGATCATCGTCAGCGGCGTCGTGCTGGCGTCGCTCTACGCCATGATGGCCACCGGACTCGCTCTGGTGTGGAACACGCTGGGCATCTTCAATTTCGCCCACGGCATCTTCATGACCCTGGGTGCCTACATCGCTTGGACCATCTCGGACGAGGCGGGGCTCGGCTGGGGCCTCGCCGGCGGCTTCGCGATCGCCGTGGCGACGATGATCGGTGGCGGCCTGGCCACCTATGGACTGCTCGTCAAGCCGTTCCAGAACCGCAAGGACATCGTTCTCGTCGTCGTAATGACGACGCTCGCCGGCTCGTTCTTTCTCGAGAACACCGGACGGTTGATCTGGGGGCCGCGCTTGAAGCAGCTCCAGCGCGTGGTTGAAGGGACGGTTCAGCCGCTCGGCGTGAGTATCTCGGCGCACGAACTGGTCATCATCATCAGCACGCCCCTCATCTTGCTTGCCCTCTATGCATTCCTGCGCTGGACGCGCACCGGATCGGCCATTCGCGCGATCGCGCAGAACCAGGATTCAGCGCTGCTGATTGGCATCAATGTGCCCCGCCTTTACGCCCTCTCGTTCGCCCTCTCGGCCGGCCTCGCCGGCCTTGCCGGCGCGCTCCTCGGCGGCATCCGCTTCATCGTCCCCAACATGGGCTCCGAGCCGTTGCTGAAGGCCTTCATTGTGGTGATCTTTGGCGGTCTCGGCAGCCTCGGCGGCACCATCGTGGGCGCTTACGTCATCGGCCTGATCGAGTCCACGAGCACCTACTTCGTCGGCATCTATTGGACCAACGCCGTCATGTTCGCGATCTTCATTTTCATCCTCATCTTCCGGCCGACCGGCTTGTTCGGGCGGAACTAGGCTGGCCATGAAAACGCTCGTCCGTCCGCCCGTGATCGCGCGCGCGCTCGTCCTGATCGCGCTGCTCGCGGTCCCGCTCGTGGTGGAAGACCAGTACATTCGCCACACACTGGTCGTCGCGATGCTCTATGCGATCGTGGCAGCGAACTGGGATGTGACGCTCGGCTTCGCCGGCATCTTCAACTTCGGCCACCTCGCGTTCTTTGCGCTCGGCGCCTACAGCGCGGGCATGCTGACCAAGAAGTTCGGCTTCCCGACGTGGACCGGGATCCCGTTCGCCGCGCTGGTGGCGACGATCGCGAGCCTCATCGTGTGCCTGCCGGTGCTCCGGCTGAAGGGCATCTATGTGGTGCTCGTCACCTACGCGTTCAGCCAGCTCTGCTACCAGGTCATCCTCAACCAGACCGAATACACGGGCGGAACCTTCGGCCTCGTGCTGGTTCCGCCGCTCGAGGTGTTCGGCTATTCGTTCCGCTCGGCCGGCAACATCCCGTACTACTATCTCGCCCTGGCGCTCCTGGTCGTCTCGACTGTCTATCTCCACTTTGTCATCCGCTCGAACCTCGGCCGCTCGATCATTGCGCTGCGCGACAACGAGGCCTACGCCATCAGCCGCGGCGTGGCCCTGGCACGTCAGCGTTTCCTGACCTTTGGCGCGAGCGCGATCTTCACCGGTGCCGCTGGCGGCCTCTACGCGCAGTACCTGCGGACCGCCAGCCCCGACATGTTCGGGTTCGCGTTCGTCACTTTCACGCTCGCCATGCTGCTCCTAGGCGGCATCGGCACCATGTGGGGTCCGATCATCGGCGCCTTCGTCTTCACGTTCATCTCTGAGGCGATGATCGATCTTAAGGAGTGGCGCTGGCTGATCATCGGCACGCTGATCGTGGTGGTGCTGCGCTTCTTTCCGGCGGGGCTGTTGTCGCTGGTCGAGCAGATCGGCGAGCGGCTGGGGCGCCGTCTACAACCGGCGGCACCGGTCCCTGCGCCAGAGCGGCCCGGCTCGGGATAGCGGCTCGTCAACGGGATTTCGCCATGGCAGGCTTTGCTGAGTACGGTCACTACGACGGGTTGGGCCTGGGCGAGCTGGTGCGCAAGCGCCAGATCAGCGCCGCCGAGGTGATGGAGGAGGCGATCCGGCGGGCCGAGGCGGTGAACCCGAAGCTCAACGCCCTCACGCACAAAGCTTACGACGTCGGCCGCAAGATCGCCGAGGGACCGCTGCCGGAGGGGCCGTTCATGGGCGTGCCCTTCCTGTACAAGGACCTCGCCGTGCAGTGGACCGGACTGCCGACGGTCAACGCGTGCGCGTTCCTCAAGGACCTGCCGCCGGCCGCGGCCGACATGGAGCACGTCAAGCGCATCAAGCGCGCCGGCTTCGTCGTGTTCGGCCGCACCAATGCGCCGGAGAACGGCTGGTGTCTCGCGACCGAGCCCAAGCTGTTCGGGCCGACGCGCAACCCGTGGGACTTGCGGCGCACGCCCGGCGGATCGAGCGGCGGCTCCTCGGCGGCGGTGGCCGCGCGTGTCGTTCCGCTCGCCGATGCGAGCGATGGCGGCGGCTCGATCAGGATACCGGCCGCCGTGACAGGCCTGGTCGGGCTCAAGCCGGCGCGCGGGCGCATCTCGCTCGCACCGGGTCTGGTCGATTACTGGCACGGCGGGGCGACGTTCCTGTGCGTCTCGCGCACCGTACGTGATACCGCGGCCTACCTGGATGGGGTGGGCGGCGGCGCGCCGGGGGAGCCCTACCTGCCGCCGCCGCTTGCGCGACCCTATCTCGAGGAAGCCAACCGCCACCCTGGCCGGCTTCGTATCGGTTTCACCGACCGCTCGCCGAAGCAGGGCGCGAGCGTCCACGCCGAATGCCGCCAGGCGGTGCGTGAGACCGCGGCCCTGCTCGAGGACCTCGGCCACAATGTGAGCGAGCATCGCTGGTCGCTCGACTTCGAGCCGCTGTGGCGGACCTACACCAACATGACCAGCGTGCAGACCGCGAGCGGTTTCGGCTTCTACGAGACCCTGGTCGGCCGCCCGGTCACTGCCGCCGACGTCGAGCCGGTCACATGGGCGATCATCGCGCGCGGCCGCAGCCTGAACGCCGTCCAGCACGCGCAGGATATCGAGCACCTTCGCATCGCGGCGCGCGCGATCGCGACCGAGCTGGCGCAGTTCGACGTCTTCCTCACCCCGACTATGCCCAACCCGCCCTACGAGCTTGGGCACTGGGACATGAGCATCGCCGACATCGACCGCTACAACGCCATCATGGGACCGGATACCGCGTTCTGCGCGCCCTTCAATGTCTCAGGACTCCCGGCTATGTCGCTGCCGCTGCACTGGACGGCCGACAATCTGCCGGTTGGGGTCCAGCTCGTCGGCCGCGATCACGATGAGGCGACGCTGGTGCGGCTCGCCGGGCAGCTCGAGAAGGCGAGGCCCTGGCACCACCGCCGGCCGCCGCTCGCCGCCGACTGACGGCGCGGCCGCTCAGCCGATCGCGACGTAGTGCGGCTCGCCCCGCGTGTAGAGCTCTTCATAATGGACGAGCTGCGGGGCGCCGAGCGGGCAGGACGCGCCGTCGCGGAACGCCCACTCGCCGCGGTCGCAGGCGTCTGCCGCGACATAGCCGTTGATGTAGAGGCGACGGTCGCCTGGCGCGCGGTTGGGGCGCGAGCCGTGGACCAGGAACAGGTTCCAGAACGCGACATCGCCCGGCTCCATGACCAGATCGACGACCGCCGCCGGATCAATGCCGACCGCCGCCAGGTCGCCATCCGCTAGATCGCGTTCGAGAATCTCGCCCCGTTCCGGGAACGCCAGCTCGCCGTGGATATGGCTGCCCGGCACCATCGTCATGCAGCCGTTCTCCGGCCGCTGCGGGTCGATGGCGATGCCGTATTGCACGTAGCGCCGGAGATCGTGGTAGGCCGCGCGCTGCAGCCGGAAGCGGACATCCTGGTGGTAGCCGAACTCGGTCTGGGCCGCGCCCGGTGGCTTCCAATGCAGTTGATTGATGATCTGCTTGTGGTCGCGGCCGAGCAGCGGTTCGAGGAGCGCGAGGAGGCGCTGATCGGTACGAAAGCGGGCCAGCACCGGATCGACGTAGGACGGCCACTGCACCAGCCGCAGCACCCGGCCGAGCGCCGCGTCGTACCCTTGCGGAAGAACAGGTTGCCGTGGCGGAAGCTCTGCGGGTGGCGCATTCCTTCTGCCCACATCCGGTCGAAGCCAGCCGCCATCTCGGCGACCTCCTCGGGCGTGAACACGGAGCGAGCGAGGGCATAGCCGTCGCGAGCAAACTGGGCGTAGAGATCGGCCGGAGCCACTTCTGATCGCCTCCTCGCGCCACCGCCGGCGCGGATTCTCATCGACGATCTTGAACGAAGACTGAACCAGGACCAACCGCGCTCGCCGCGGCCCATGGCTGTGGGCATAATTGGCGGACCTTGGGCATTGGGAAGCAGCGTCATGATCGCCATCAACGGACGGCGCCTGATCGAGAGCCTCCGCCAGCTCTCGCAGTTCGGCAAGACCGGCTCAGGAGTGCATCGGTTGTCCTTCACGTCCGAGGACTTGGCGGCGCGCCGCTGGCTGGTCGAGCGCATGCAGGAGGCGGGGCTCGAGGCAACGATCGATGGCGTTGGCAACGTCCTCGGCCGCTCACCCAAGCCGCGCGCCGTGCTGCTCGGCTCGCACACCGACACGGTGCCCTCGGGCGGCTGGCTCGATGGCTCTATGGGTGTCATGTATGGCGTCGAGCTCGCCCACGCTTTCGCCGAGGCCGGCGCACCGGGCGAGGTCGGTATCGACGTGATCTCCTTCGCCGACGAGGAGAGCACGTATTTCCCGACGCTTGGCAGCCGGGCGTTCTGCGGCCTGATGAGCGCCGAGGACGAGGCCAAGGCCAAGAGCCTGGCGGGCGAAGCGCTGCACGATGCGCTCGTGCGCGCCGGCTACCACGGGCGAGCCCGAGCGCGCCTCGACCGGACGCGGCACCTCGCCTACCTCGAAGCGCATATCGAGCAGGGGCCCCGCCTCGAGGCCGAAGGCAAGCGGATCGGCGTCGTCACGACCATCGTCGGCATCCGCCGCATGATGGTCGTGTTCCACGGCCAGTCCGATCATGCCGGTACCACACCCATGGCCATGCGCAAAGACGCCGGCGCCGCCCTCATCGCCTATGGCCATCGCCTACTCCAGGCGTTCCACGGCCTGCGCGGGCCCGACACGGTGTGGAACCTCGGCTACGTGCAATTCGAGCCGGGCGCCGGGAACGTGGTGCCCAAGACCGCGCGCCTTCTGATCGAGTACCGCGATCCCCAGACCGAGGTGCTCGATCGCCTGGAGGCCGCGGTTCACGCGGCGGTCGAGGAGACCAACCGCTTTGGCCCGGTGCGGGCCGAGGCAAGGCAAGCTATGGGCATTCCTCCGGCCGACCTGTCGCCGGCGGTCGGGCGCCTGATCGAGGCGGCAGCGGCGGCGCGCAATATCGCGCGCATGTTCATGCCCTCGGGCGCTGGTCACGACGCGATGCATCTGGCGCGATTCGTCCCGACGGGCATGCTGTTCATCCCGAGTATCGGCGGCCGCAGCCACGACACCGCGGAGAACACCGCCGAGTCCGACATCGTGCTCGGTGCCGAGTTGCTGGCGGGCGCGATCGAGCAGATGATGGCAGGTGCTCCGCTCGCCTAACCCCGACTGCCGCTAGGATCGCTTGCGCCGAGCTTCGATGTCGTCCGCGATCAGCGTGAGCTCGAGCCACTCGGTCTCGGCCGCAGCGAGCGCCGTGCGGGCTTCCCTGAGATCCGCCGCCCGTGCCGCGAAACCCGCGGCATCGCGGGCGAAGAAGCCGGCATCGGCGAGTTGGGCCTCGAGCGCGGCAATGCGCGCCTCGAGCGCGCCGATGCGATCGGGCAGCTCGCGCAACGCCCGCTGTTGACGGTAGTTCAGACGCGGCGCCGCGTCCGCGTGACGCGCCGGCGTGGGGGCCGGCGGCGGGCGCGGGGCTGATGGCGCGCCCGCATCGGCCGGGCGTTGCCGCACGTAGTCGCTGAACCCGCCGACGTACTCGCATACCCGCCCCTCGCCCTCGAGCGCCACGATCGCCGTCACGGTGCGGTCGAGAAACTCGCGGTCGTGGCTGACCAGGAGCAGGGTGCCCTGGTAGTCCGCCAGCATCTCTTCGAGCAGCTCCAGCGTCTCGATGTCGAGATCGTTGGTCGGCTCATCGAGGGCCAGCAGATTGGCCGGCTGGGCCAGCGCCTTGGCCAACAGCAGGCGGTTGCGCTCGCCGCCCGAGAGGGAGCTCACGCGGCTCTGCGCTTGCTCCGGCGTGAACAGGAAATCGCGCAGGTAGGAGACGACGTGACGGCGCTCGCCGTGGACCGTGACGTAGTCGCCGCGGCGCTCGCACAGCGTCTCGCGCACGGTGTCCAGCGGCTTCAGCAGGGCGCGTTTCTGGTCGAGATAGGCGAGAGCGAGGTTGGTGCCGCGCCGCAGCGTACCGCCATCGGGGGCGAGCTGCCCGGTCAGGAGCTGGAGGACGACGGACTTGCCGGCGCCGGTCGGGCCGACGATGCCGATGCGGTCGCCGCGCGCGACGCGGAGCGTCAGATCGCGGACGATCGTGCGCTCGCCGAAGCGCTTGCACAGGCCCTCGGCCTCGATGACCAATCTGCCGGGCGCGCCGCCCGTCTCGGCTTCGAGCTTCGCCCGCCCGACCGGCGGCGTACGGCGAGCGCGCTCCGCCCGCAGCTCCGTCAATCGGCGCAGGCGACCCTGATTGCGTCGCCGCCGTGCTGTGATACCAGCGTGCGACCACTCGGTTTCTTGCGCGATCTGGCGCTCGAGTTTGGCCGCCGCCGTCATCTCGCGTTCGAGAATCGCGCCTGACCACGTCTCGAACGCGCCGTAACCGTCATCCAGCGCATGCAGTGTGCCGCGGTCGAGCCACAGCATGCGCCGCGTGATCGCGCGCAGGAACGCGCGGTCGTGGCTCACGAGCACGACGCCGCCAGGGTAGTCGGCGAGCTCCGCTTCGAGCCACTCGATGGTGCGGACGTCGAGGTGGTTGGTTGGCTCATCGAGCAGGAGGACGTCGGGTCCCTGCACGAACGCGCGGGCCAGCGCGGCGCGCCTAGCCTCGCCTCCCGACAGCCGGGCGGGGTCGGCGCCGCCGTCCAGCTTCAGCGCTCCGATCAACGCACGGACGCGGTGGGGCG
>Ga0194132_10010978_pt1 | contig 11855 bp, 9 predicted proteins | sample TA2KigOf80mmetaG_FD_148612 | JGI IMG/M metagenome (GOLD analysis project Ga0194132, IMG submission 148612) | Freshwater microbial communities from Lake Tanganyika, Tanzania - TA2015054 Kigoma Offshore 80m | ecosystem: Environmental > Aquatic > Freshwater > Lake | place: Tanzania: Lake Tanganyika... | reverse complement strand
GCAGTTCAAAAAATCCGCCTCATTCGTCCACATTCAAGTGCTAGGCGCTGCTTGCGGGACTCCTAAACCATTTCCGGGGGGATACCCCGGGGTGGGGTCGGAGTTGGCCAAATTTTGAAATTTGAGCCTACGAGGCGGCGCGAAGCGGATTTCGATACAGGCAGACGACAGCCGTGACCAGGAAAACAAGGGTGACTGGCAGGACGTCGAAAGACTGCCGGACGCCATGGCCAAGTACCCAATGGCTTTTGGTATGCCTTTGGGTATGCAGGTACCGTACACCTACGTAAGTCCTTGATTTCATTAGGGAATTGGCGGAGAGAGAGGGATTCGAACCCTCGAAGGGCTTTTGGCCCTTACACCCTTAGCAGGGGTGCGCCTTCGACCACTCGGCCATCTCTCCGCTGCAAGGAGACCCGATCGTACTTGCCGATCTCCGGCAGGTCAAAGCCAGCAAGCCCCGACCCGAAGGCCGCGGCGCCCGAACTTAGGCTCGCATCTCGCCTTGGCGGGACAGACTCTCGTCGGCCCCCTCGGACTTGATGCGTTCGAAAATCTCTTCACGGTGCACGGCGACATTTTTCGGCGCGTTGATACCCACCCGCACCTGATTGCCCTTGACGCCGAGTATCGTGACCGCGACTTCCTCACCTATGATGACGGTCTCTCCGACTCGTCGCGTGAGAATGAGCATGCTCACCCCTCCGAGGCGCTCTTTGAAGACCGTCGGACTCGGGACACCTCACCCCCTGTGGGGCCCCCGCCGACGGCCCAACCTTCATGGCGGGCGCCTTTCCACCGGAAGGTAGAGGAATCAGGAGGTGGCGTCCACTGCCTGTTGCAGGGATACCGGTGTCAGGCACCGATTTTTTGGCGTACGAAGCCAACGACGCCCGCAAGCGCCGCCGGCAGCTGGGTGGCATCGCTGCCCCCAGCCTGGGCGAAATCGGGGCGACCGCCGCCGCGACCGCCGATCTGCGCGGCCACGTGCCCCACCACCTCGCCGGCCTTTATCCGGCCCACCTCGCCCGCCGTCACGCCTGCGACCAGGGTGACCTTGCCCGCGGCATCGGTTGAAGCCAGCACGATGACCGCCGTCTTCAGGCGATCTTTGAGTTGATCGACCGCGTTACGTAGCGCGCCAGCATCGGCGCCATCAACCGTAGTCGCGACCACCTGTAGACCGCCGACGTCCACCGCGCCTGCCGCAAGATCGGTGCCCTGCCCCGAAGCCAACTTGTCACGCAGAGTACGGGTTTCTTTTTCGAGCAGACGAATCCGCTCCAGCGCATCGCGGACCTTAGTCGCGACATCCTCGCGAGTGCTGCGGACGAGTCCGGCGATTTCTTTGACAAGCGCCTCACTGGCTTCGGTGGCAGCCAGCGCACCCTCGCCGGTCACCGCCTCGATGCGGCGTACGCCCGCGGATACACCACCCTCAGAAATGATCTTGAACAAACCGATATCACCCGCGCGCCTGACGTGAGTACCACCACATAATTCTTTTGAGAACTCACCGATGTGCAGCACGCGCACCGTTGACGAGTATTTCTCTCCGAAAAGCGCAGTCGCGCCCTCGGCAACCGCAGCATCGTAATCCATTTCGCGAGTCTCGGCTGCGGCATTGAGTCGGATCTGCTCGTTGACGCGGTGCTCGATGCGCTGCAGTTTCTCAACGCTGATCGCCTGAAAGTGCGAGAAATCGAAACGCAGTCGATCCGGCGCAACCAACGAGCCCTTCTGCTGCACATGCGTGCCCAGCACTTCGCGCAACGCGGCGTGCAAAAGATGCGTCGCCGAATGATTGAGCGTCGTTGCGCCACGCAGTCGCTCATCGACCATGGCGGCAAGCGTCATACCTTCACGAATCGCGCCGCTGTCCGCAGCCACGTGACCGAGATGCGAGTGTGCGCCCGCTGTGCCGCGCTTCTGCGTATCTTCGACGACGAAGCGGACGCCGCTCGCGGACAATTCGCCGGCATCACCGACCTGACCACCCGATTCGGCGTAGAACGACGTGGTTTCGAGGATGACCTCACCTCGCTCGCCGGGTTTTAGCTCGCTTACGCGCTCGCCCTCGCGCAAGAGGGCAATGACTTTGGCCTCGCTACGCGTGCTCTCGTAGCCGCAGAAACGGGTCGCCACGTCGATCTGTGCACCACCGCGAAGGTCGACCCCGAAGCGACTGGCGGCGCGGGCACGCTCGCGCTGCGCTTCCATCGCCGCCTCGAAGCCCGCATTGTCGATGGCAAAGCCGCATTCGCGAGCGACATCTCCGGTCAGATCCGCAGGAAAGCCGTAGGTATCGTAGAGCCTGAACACCGTCTCACCGTCGAGCACGCGATCCGGTCCAAGGCGATCGAGCGCATCGTTCAGCAGCGACATGCCGGTATTCAAAGTCTCGGCAAAGCGTTCTTCCTCCTGCAGTAATACGCGCCGCGCGAGATCAGCGCCGGCTCGCAGCTCAGGGTAGGCCTCACCCATCTGTGTTTCGAGTGCGGATACCAACTTGTGGAAGAACGCGCCATTGATGCCGAGCTTGTGGCCGTGACGGACAGCGCGACGAATGATGCGCCGCAGCGCATAACCGCGGCCTTCGTTCGAGGGCAGCACACCATCGACGATCAGGAAGGTACAGGCGCGGATATGATCGGCGATCACGCGCAGCGACGGATTAGCCAAATCTTTCGTATTAGCAAGATCGGCAGCGGCTTGGACGATGCCGCGGAACAGGTCGATGTCGTAATTGTTGGTGATACCCTGCATCACCGCGGACAGCCGCTCGAGTCCGGCGCCGGTGTCGACCGAGGGCTTGGGCAGCGGCGTCAGCGTGCCGTCGGGCGCGCGATCGTACTGCATGAAGACTAGGTTCCAGATCTCGACGTAACGATCGCCGTCCTCGTTAGGTGACCCCGGCGGCCCGCCCGGAATATGCGCTCCGTGATCATAGAAAATCTCAGTGCAGGGCCCGCAGGGGCCGGTATCGCCCATTGCCCAAAAATTCGACTTCTCACCCATGCGCGTCAGGCGATCCGGCGGAACGCCTATTTCTTTGATCCAGATATCCGCCGCCTCATCGTCATCTTTAAAAACCGTGACCCAGAGGCGGTCTGGATCGAGTTGCAGCGTGCCGGTGACGAAATCCCAGGCGTAACGGATCGCATCTCGCTTGAAGTAATCGCCGAAAGAAAAGTTACCGAGCATCTCGAAGAACGTATGGTGGCGCGCCGTGTAGCCGACGTTCTCGAGATCGTTGTGCTTACCGCCGGCGCGCACGCAGCGCTGCGAGGTGGTGGCGCGTACGTAATCGCGCTTATCTTTGGCGAGAAAGACGTCCTTGAACTGCACCATGCCCGCGTTGGTGAACAACAGGGTCGGATCATTACCTGGGACGAGCGAACTTGAGGCAACGATCGCATGACCGCGGCCCTGAAAAAATTTGAGGAAAGCGCGCCGCACTTGGGCGGCGCTCATGTGGGGCGGCTTACCCGGTTTAGTCGTGCTCATCGGCGGGATTTTCGGAAGAATCGGGATCCTGGTGTATTGCCAGCCGGATATGATCCGATGAAAAGCCCCGATACTGCAAAAATCTCGCCTGTTTACCCTTTTCCGCCCAGCTGCTTGGCGGCCGCGCCCCAAACTTGCGGACCCGGACCTCGCGGCAGAGGGTCAGGAAATTGGGCCCGGTCTCGAGCGCGTTGGTAATGGGTTCGGCACTGAACCCGAGTTGACGCAGCTCCTGCCGAATGCGGGCCGGGCCCTGACCGCGACCGGCGTGGGCCCGCACAAAATTATCGAGAAAACGCCCATCATCGAGCAGCCGCTCACTTTTCAGGGCGGCAACGGTGTCGTCGACGACCGCAGCCGAGTACCCCTTGGCTAGCAGCTTGTCGCGCAACTCGAAGGAAGCGAAGTCGCGGCGGCCGAGCAGCAGAAGCGCCGCTCGGCGCGCCGACTCGAGGGGGTCAGACTCTGTCGCCAAGCTTACTCGGCGGCTTCAGCCGCGCCGCGTGGGGGCTTGACCACCAGCAACTTGGTGCGAACCTGGTCTTCAATCTCGCGGGCCATCTTGGCGTTGTTCTTGAGGAACTCGCGAACGTTTTCCTTGCCCTGGCCGATGCGCTCACCCTTGTAGGAGTACCAAGCGCCCGACTTTTCGATGATGTTCTGTGCGGCGCCGAGTTCGATGATCTCGCCTTCGCGCGAAATACCCTCGCCGTACATGATTTCGAACTCGGCCTCGCGGAACGGCGGGGCGACCTTGTTCTTGACCACCTTGACGCGGGTCTGGTTGCCGACCACTTCTTCGCCGTTCTTGATGGCGCCGATGCGGCGGATGTCGAGACGCACCGACGAGTAGAACTTGAGCGCGTTGCCGCCGGTGGTGGTTTCGGGGTTGCCGAACATCACGCCGATCTTGAGGCGGATTTGGTTGATGAAGATGACGATGGTGTTTGAACGCTTGATGTTGCCGGTGAGCTTGCGCAGCGCCTGCGACATGAGACGCGCATGCAGACCGACTTGCAGTTCGCCCATCTCGCCTTCGATTTCGGCCTTGGGGGTCAGTGCGGCGACAGAGTCGACAACGACGATGTCGACAGCGCCTGAACGCACCAGCATGTCGGTGATTTCGAGTGCCTGCTCGCCGGTGTCGGGCTGCGAGACCAGTAGATCGTTGACGTTGACACCAAGCTTTTCGGCGTAGACGGGATCGAGGGCGTGCTCGGCGTCGACGAAAGCTGCGGTGCCGCCATTGCGCTGGATCTCGGCGATGACCTCAAGCGTGAGAGTGGTTTTGCCCGAGGACTCGGGGCCGTAGATCTCGACGACGCGGCCGCGCGGCAAGCCACCGATGCCGAGCGCGATGTCGAGGCCCAGCGACCCCGTCGAACGGCTTCGACGTCGTATGCGGCAGAGGCGTCGCCCAGACGCATGACCGACCCTTTGCCAAATTGCTTTTCGATTTGGCCGAGGGTGGTGGAAAGGGCTTTCTTGCGGTTGTCGTCCATGAATCCCCCACAAAGGAAAAGGAAAAAAAGATGAAGCGGAGAGCGCGAAAATTATCCCACAGCAAGCGCCGCGGGGAACGCTGAAAAACAAGGGAAATACGTTTATTTCACGACGCGTTCACGCGGTATACAGGGGCGCGCTTTTGGCACTACTGTATAAACCGCGCAGCGCGAAGATGACGGCCTTGCGGCGAACGTCATGACGGCCGCCGCGAAAGCGGCGCACCACGGTCTGCAGATGCACGCCACGACCTTGTCGACGTGCGAACGCAAACCACACCGTACCTACGGGCTTGCCGGGTGTCGCACCACCCGGACCCGCAATACCGCTGATCGCAATGGCATGCCGCGCACCACTGCGTCGCAGAGCGCCGCGCGCAAGTTCGGTAACCACCGCCGCACTGACTGCGCCTTGTTGACGCAGGGTCGCTGCGCGCACGCCGAGATCGCGCTGCTTGGACTCGTTGCCGTAACACACCCAACCGGTCACGAACCATTTGGAACTGCCGGGAAGATCAGTCAGGCATTTTGCCAGCCAACCACCGGTGCACGATTCGGCGGTGGCCACCGTCTGCCCGGTCGCAGCGAGGCGCTTCGCCAATCGGCGAATGTCACGTTCGATGATGCTTACCCCTGCTTAGGCGTCGAGGTCTCGGCAGGCGGGCGCTTCTTGAAAACGATCTTGCGGATGAATACCGCGCCCTGCTCGTCACGCCCCAGCACGATGTCGGCATCGCGGTCCTTCACGCTGCGCACCGCCGCGAGTCGTCGCTCCACCCGCGGCGGAATTTGATTGGGTGAAACCGCCGAGTAGAACTCGACCTCGACCGCTTGCTCACCCGCCTTGCCGAGCTGCTCGTTGAGATCGTCATCGAAAGCCTGCAGGTCGATGAAACTGACTGCGATCGCGGCAGGGGTGACGGGCGCAGGGGCTGCATCTGCAGCGGGGACGGCGCCTGCAGCGGGGGCGGCGTGTGCAGCGGGGACGGGCACAGGTACCGGTCCCGCAGCAGCGGTTTGCGCCGGCGCTGCGACCGTGAGTCCTGCGCCGAATGCCACGGATGCCATCACCGCGATCAAAAAATACGCTCGGTAGTTCGCGCTCATATTCGCCTCCCCGGATAGCTGGATAGCCCTGACGCCGCTCGCCTGTTTTAGCCGCCTGATCCCGGCGCCGTCAACGGTTGCTGGGCCCGCTCGGCAAGCCGGGTTGGTGAGCCGCTGCCGAGGGACGGTAAACTCGCCGCCCCGACGCCGCTGCGCGGCCCCGTAAGGCAGACGATGAACTCAGCTTCCGACCACACGCCTGTCATGCAGCAATATTTGCGACTGAAGGCGCAGCATCCCGATGCCCTGCTCTTTTATCGGATGGGCGATTTCTATGAACTCTTTTACGACGATGCGCGACGCGCCGCGCAACTGCTCGACATCACACTGACTGCGCGCGGCCAGTCCGCGGGCGCTCCGATTCCGATGGCGGGCGTGCCGTTTCATGCCGCTGACAATTATTTGGCGCGCCTCGTCCGCAAGGGCGAGTCGGTGGCTATTTGCGAGCAAATCGGTGATCCGGCGAAAGCCAAGGGACCGGTGGAGCGCGCGGTGGTCAGGGTGGTCACGCCCGGCACCGTCACGGATGCCGCGCTGCTCGATGAGCGTCGCGAAACCTTGCTGGCGGCCGTTCTGCCGTTGAGTGCCGATGGCCCTCGGGCGCTCGAGACACGCTTTGGTCTTGCCTGGCTCGATCTGGGTGCAGGACGTTTCTCGGTACTCGAGACCAGCGGCGCGCAGACCCTCGCCGCCGAACTCGAACGTCTGCAACCTGCCGAAGTGTTGATGCCCGAAGGCTTGCTGCTGGCGCTCGAGCAAGCCTCGATGGATTCGCCTGCGGCAAGCGGACTAGCCGCGGCGCTGCCCGCGCGTCGGCGGCGCTCGCGGCCCCCTTGGCACTTCGAAGAAGAGTCGGCGCTGCGCACGCTTACCGAGCAGCTCGGCACACTCGACCTGCGTGGCTTCGGTGTCGAACGCCTGCCGCTGGCCATCGGTGCCGCGGGTGCGCTGTTGCAGTTCGTGCGCGAGACGCAGCGCACCGCGCTGCCGCATCTGCGTGCGTTGCGCGTGGAAGAGCGTGATACGACGCTACAACTCGATGCGGCAACGCGGCGCAACCTCGAGATCGACTCCAGCCCGAGCGGCCGCGAGGATGCCACGCTGGTCGCCCTGCTCGACACCACGGTCACGGCTATGGGCGCTCGCGCCCTGCGCCGGCTCGTCAATCGACCCATCACCGACCACAAAGAATTACGCGGTCGGCATATTGCTGTCGGCGAACTGATCGCCGACCAAAGATATCGGGCGCTGCGCGAGGCGCTACAACCGATCGGCGATATCGAGCGAATTCTGGCGCGGGTCGCCTTGCGCTCGGCAAGGCCACGCGACCTGACGGGCCTGCGGCTCTCGCTCGCCGCACTGCCTGCGCTGCGCGCGCTGCTGGCTACCCTCGAATCACCGCTGCTTGCTGCCCTCGGCGAGCAGGTGCTGGCGCATGCGGACGAACTCGCGTTGCTGCAGCGGGCGATTGCGAGCGAGCCGTCGGCCATGGTGCGTGACGGCGATGTCATCGCTAGCGGCTTCGACGTCGAGCTCGATGAGCTGCGTCGAATTTCGACCGATACCGATACTTTCCTGCTCGAACTCGAGGCCCGCGAACGCACGCGAACCGGGCTCCCGCAGCTGAAGCTCGGCTACAACCGCGTACAGGGCTTTTTTATTGAAATCGCGCGCAGCCAAGCCAAGAACGTCCCGGCGGATTACATTCGGCGACAAACGGTCAAAAATGCCGAGCGTTTCATCACCGCCGAACTCAAGAGCTTCGAGGACAAAGTTCTCGGCGCGCGCGGCAAGTCGCTGGCTCGCGAAAAAGAACTATACGAGGGCGTGCTCGAGCAGCTTTGTGCGCAGCTCGCGCCATTGCAGTCCACGGCAGCGGCGATCGCCGAACTCGATGCCATCGGCGCCTTGGCCGAACGCGCGGTGAGCCTGCGCTGGTCGGCGCCCACGCTGACGCCACAACCCGCGCTGCGCATCAGCGCTGGGCGTCATCCGGTCGTCGAGCGGTTTTTGCAGGAACCCTTCGTTCCGAATGATATTGCGCTCGATGCCGCGACCCGGATGCTGGTCATCACCGGTCCCAACATGGGCGGTAAAAGCACCTACATGCGCCAAGTTGCCTTGATCACGCTGCTGGCGCATATCGGCAGTTACGTCCCGGCTGAGTCGGCGGTGATCGGGTCGATCGACCGGATTTTCACGCGCATCGGTTCAGGCGATGATCTCGCGGGCGGGCGCTCGACGTTCATGGTCGAAATGACCGAGGCCGCGAATATTCTGCACAACGCGACCACGCGAAGTCTGGTGCTGATGGACGAGATTGGTCGCGGCACGAGCACGTTCGACGGGCTGTCACTGGCGTGGGCGACGGCGCGACATCTGGCAAGCAGAGTGAGCGCATTTACTTTGTTCGCAACCCATTACTTTGAACTGACGGGTCTCGCCGCAGAACTTCCCGGCGTACTCAATGTGCACCTCGACGCGACCGAGCATCGTCAAGGCATCGTCTTCATGCATGCCGTCAAACCGGGGCCGGCCAGCAAAAGCTATGGACTCGCGGTGGCGAAACTTGCCGGGATGCCGTGCGAGGTGCTCGCCGAGGCCCGTCGATATCTCGCTGCCTTGGAGGCGCAGGCCGCGCTGGGCGGCCAGTCCTCGGGCCCGCAGGGAAATCTGCTTTTCGGCGCGCCGATCGACGGCACCCCCAGCGAAGAGGAATCAGAGCCCGACGTTGCCGACAAAAACGAAACTGTCGCTGCTGCGATCGCCGCCATCAATCCGGATTCTTTGAGCCCCCGCGAGGCGCTCGACAAAATCTATCAGCTGAAGTCCTTGCTCGATAAGTAAATCACTGATTGGTCGCCTGCGGCGGCTGGCGCGCGCGGATATGCAACTCGCGCAACTGACGCTCGGTGACTTCCGTCGGCGCGTCGGTGAGCGGGCAAGCAGCCGTCTGCGTTTTGGGGAATGCAATGACGTCGCGGATGCTGTCGGCGCCCGACATCAGCATGGCGAGTCGGTCGAGACCGAAGGCGATACCGCCATGCGGCGGCGCCCCGTACTTGAGGGCATCGAGCAAAAAGCCGAACTTGCGCCGGGCTTCTTCGGTTTCGATGCCGAGCAGATCGAATACGGTCGACTGCAAATCCTGACGGAAGATGCGCACCGAGCCACCGCCGATCTCGGAGCCATTGAGCACCATGTCATAGGCTTTGGCGAGGGCGTTGCCCGGGTCGGCCTTGAGTGCTTCGGGGTCGAGATTCTTTGGTGAGGTGAACGGGTGATGCATGGCCACCCAGCGCTTATCGTCGGCATCGAACTCGAACATGGGGAAGTCGATCACCCACAACGGGGCCCAGGCGCCCGTCAGCAACTTCAGGTCATGACCGATCCGCAGGCGCAGCGCGCCCATCGAGTCGTTGACTACTTTGGCGCTGTCGGAACCAAAGAAAATGAGGTCGTCGTTCTGTGCGCCGCTGCGCGCGAGGATCCTAGCCACGGCCTCGTCGGACAGGAACTTGATGATCGGCGACTGCAGGCCCTCGCAGCCCTTGGCGATTTCATTGACCTTGATGTACGCCAGCCCGCGCGCACCGTATCGCGCCACATAGGCCGTGTAATCGTCGATTTCTTTGCGGGTCAGCTTGCCGCCCGCAGGCACACGCAGCGCGACCACTCGACCGTTCGGGTCTTTCGCGGGCCCGGCGAATACTTTAAAATCGCAGGTCGCGACCAGATCGGCGACATCGACGAGTTCGAGCGGGATACGCAGATCGGGCTTGTCGCTCGCGTAGCGGCGCATGGCCTCCGCATAGGTCATGCGCGGAAAGGGCTCCGGCAGCTCGACATTGCCGACGGTCTTGAAGATATGGCGGATCAGACCTTCCATGATCGACATGATCTCGTCCTGCGACAGGAACGAGGTTTCGATATCGAGCTGGGTGAAGTCGGGCTGGCGATCGGCACGCAGATCCTCGTCGCGGAAACAGCGCACGATCTGGTAGTAACGATCGAAGCCCGCGACCATCAGCAACTGCTTGAAGATCTGCGGCGACTGCGGCAAGGCAAAGAATTTACCGGCGTGCGTGCGCGACGGCACGAGATAGTCGCGCGCACCTTCGGGCGTGGCCTTGGTCAGCATCGGCGTTTCGATGTCGACGAAGCCCGCGTCATCGAGGTAATTGCGCATCGCGCGCGTAATTTGATGACGCTGCCGCAGGCGCTGACTCATGACGTCGCGACGCAGATCGAGGTAGCGATACTTCAATCGCACTTCCTCAGACACATTCTCGTCGAGCTGGAACGGCAAGGACTCCGAGCGGTTCAAAAGTTCGATGCGCCGCGCGAGCATCTCGACTTTGCCCGAGGCGAGGTTCGCATTGGTCGTGCCGTCGGGGCGCGGACGCACCGAACCGGTGATGCTGACGACGTATTCGTTGCGCAGTTTCTCGGCCTCGGCGAAGACTTCGGCGGCGTCGGGGTCACAGACCACCTGCAGTAGCCCCTCGCGATCGCGCAGGTCCACGAAGATGACGCCGCCGTGATCACGACGCCGATGAACCCAGCCTGCAACCGTGACGGTGCTGCCGATGAGGGTCTCGTTGACCTGTCCGCAGTAATGTGTGCGCATAAGGGGCCGGGATGTTACAAACTCGGCCGTCCCGCCGCCACTCTCGTGCAGTGTCAAATGGTCGCCGGCCTGTCGGTCGAGCGCCGCAGCACGTACAAGCCGCCAAAACTGCCGACATTGATGCGCAGATCGTCATCGAGATAAACGACGTCCGAGTGCAGCCGGGGCGGCGTGAGTTCGTGGATCAGGGATATGTCGGCGGGCAGCTCCAGGGCCGCCCGCAAGTCGGCTTCGGTAACCCCGGGAGCCGGGCGCAGTTCGACACGGTAAAAATCGACCGCAAACCGCTGCCGATTGTCGGCCTCCTCGCGGTAGCGGCCATGCATGATGATCAGCCCGCGAGTCCGACCATCCATCGCCACGAAGTCGATGACGTTATTGTAGGCGGCCCCGGTACGGGAGATTTCTTGGCAGATCCGCTCGATGCGCACCGGTATTGGCGGCAACAGATTGAAGCTCTGAATCTTGAGGTTGGACTCGTGCACTTTCGCCTTGAAGGCCGAGTGCCGAGCGCCAAAGTGCGCAAAGAGAGTTTCCCAGCGCCCCTCGACGCGCTCTTGAGCGTTCATGGGCGCGGCAATCGGCGTGAGCGGTTTGAGCGCCTCGACCAGTCGACCGAGCTCGGCGAAGGCCTCTTCGCTGTAGCCGCCGGCGCCGCCCTGAACCTCGCCCTGTGGCGAATCGTGCAGATCGATGTGACTCAGTAATCGCGCTCGCGCGTCGGCGCGGGCGGCTGTGGAAGTGTGTTCGAGGTCATCGCTGCTCATGTGCTGTGTAGATACCACGATCGGTCGAGATCCGTCACCTCGGCCGAGAACCGATCGCACTCCTGACGCTTGATGGCAAGAAATATTTTGAGGAACTCCGCACCGAGTGCCGCCCGCAAAAATTGCGAAGCGGCGGCGCGGTCGATGGCCTCCTGCCAGGTCTGCGGCAATTCGCGCTTGACCGCAGGATCGCGGTAACCGTTGCCGGTGACGGGTGGCCCGGGGTCGAGCTCATGGACGATGCCGCGCTCGATACCGGCCAGCACGGTTGCCGCGGCGAGATAGGGATTGGCATCGGCGCCGGCGATTCGATGCTCGAGGTGACGCGACGCTGGCGTCCCC
>Ga0194132_10010977_pt1 | contig 11855 bp, 11 predicted proteins | sample TA2KigOf80mmetaG_FD_148612 | JGI IMG/M metagenome (GOLD analysis project Ga0194132, IMG submission 148612) | Freshwater microbial communities from Lake Tanganyika, Tanzania - TA2015054 Kigoma Offshore 80m | ecosystem: Environmental > Aquatic > Freshwater > Lake | place: Tanzania: Lake... | reverse complement strand
CTCCACCACCGCCATCAAGGCCTACCCCGTGGAGGAGCGCTCCGGGCTGATCTGGGTGTGGATGGGCGCGGGGGCGCCGATGGTGCCGGTGGAGGAGGACATTCCGGAGGAGATGCTGCGCGACGACGCGGTGAAGATGGGCTGGATTCACGCGCGCTACGGCAACTGGCGCTTCGGCGTGGAGAACGCCATCGACGAGGGCCACGCGCGCTACCTGCACAAGGACTCGATCCAGGCCAGGTGGCGGCAGTCGCCAGCGTGGACGGACGTGAAGATCGTGGAGACGCCGGACAAGAAGTGGATCTACCGCCGCGTCGACTGGAGCCAGATGTATGCCGATTACCCCGGCCTGGGCACCTGGCCGAAGAAGCGCTGGTGGCGCATCAACCAGCTGAACGAGAAGCGCACGATGACGATGCGCCAGCGCGAGGCCATCGGCAAGATGCCGGTCGGCGGGCGCCCCGGCACCACGCGCTTGCCCTGCATCTACCGCCCCGTCGGCTGGCCCTATCCCATGGTGCTCTCGTATGAGTTTCACGTGCCGATCGACGCGGAGAACGAGCTCTACCACCAACACATGGTGCGCTACACGACGAACCCCGTCGCCAAGCTCGTCTCGCGCCTGAAGTACGTATTCTGGCACCGGTGGGTCGGCGAGTGGCGGTTCAACAGCCAGGACGGCGCGATGGTGGCCGAGATGACCAGCAACATGAAGGCGGAGCGCCTGATGAAGACGGACGCCTCCATCACCGGCTGGCGCAAGATGGTGGAGCGCCAGGCGCGCGGCCAGGTGGACCAGTGGCGGTCCATCGGGGTGGAGCACGTCGCCGACCTGCAGCTGGAGTTCACCGGCAAGCAGGCCGTCCCGAACCGCGACCTCGGGGGCGACACCGGCGCCTGACCGGTCCCGCACGATCACGCGAATTCGACGAGGCCTCGGTCACCCACCGGGGCCTCGTCGTCATTCCCGCGGGAGCAGCCTCGAGAGCACGCCACGGTGACGGGGGACGTTCGCGGCGGCTTGACCGGCGCGCAGCTCGCGCCGCACGCGGATGGTATCGGGCGCCGTCGCTTGAACGCGCGCGAAGCCGCACCCCTGAAGCAGGCGGCGCGAACGCTCGTTGGACTTGGCGATCGTGGCAACCACGGCGACGTGCCCTTGCGCCGCCAGCCACGCGCACAGCTGGTCGATGGCGGCGCGGGCGACGCCCCTGCCCCACAACGTCGTTTCGCCGACGAACACGCCGATTTCGGGCTCCAACCCACCCAGGCGCGCATTGACCGAGCCGACGGGGCGCTTGCCGAAGTCGTCCGTCTCGGCCTCGATGATCCAGTCGACGCGCCCCTCGCGCCGCCGCCACCACGACCGGTGCTCGTCCCACGTCGGCGCTTGCTTGCCCGGCGTCAGGCCCGCGCCGACCTTGGGGTTCAGCCGCCACGCCAACATCAGCGGCAAGTCGGACTCCTGCATGGAGCGGCACGTGATCTCCAACGCGGTCACCCTCGACATGAGATACGGAGGCGCTGTGCGTAGCCTAGCCCCACGCGCCAAAAGCCGCTAGGCCTCGCGGCAGGTGGCGAGCCCCGGCGGCGACGGCGTAGACTGCGCGCAGCACAACCAGGAGTCGACCATGCCGCTCACCAGCGAAGGCCTGATGCCGCACCCCGGCATCGCCAGCCGCTACGTCCAGCTCGCCGACGGTTCGATCGCCCATTACATGACGGCCGGCGAGACGGGGCCGGCCGTGTTGCTGCTCCATGGCGGCATTCCCGGTTCGTCCGGACTGGCGGGCGCGCGTTTCCAGCTCACGTTCCTCGGCGAGCACGGCTTCCGCGCCTACGCCCCCGACTTCCCCGGCTATGGGCTCGCCGACACACGGCCACGATACTGGCCCATGCTCGGGCGGCTCAGCCACCTGCGCTTCCTCAAGATGTTCATGGACGCGCTCGCTATCGACAAAGCCCACATGACGGGCAACTCCATGGGCTCGACCAACACCGCCCTCTTCGTGGTGAGCCACCCGGAGCGCGTGCATAGCTACATCCTGGTGGCCGGCAACATACCCGGCTACGTCGACCCGGCAAGGGTGAAGCGCACCCTGAGCGTGAACGCCGTGAACCGCGAGTGGTTCGACGGCACCACCGCATCCATGCGGCGCATGGTCGAGCCAATCATCTATCGCCACGAGACCATCACCGACGATCTGTTGGAGATGCGGACGAAGGCCGCCATCGCGCAACGCGAGTCGTTGAAGGCCTATCACGCGGGCAACGACCGGCTGCCGTCGGACCCAAACTTGGAGCAGGCGGTCCGCATTCGCGGACGCTTGGAGCAGATAACGCACCCGCACATCCTGCTGTGGGGCGCCAACGACGTGCTGAACCCGGTGACCAACGCGTACCTTCAGGAAGACGAGACGCCATTCATGCAGTATTTCTATCCGGAGGAGTGCGGCCACCAGGGCCAAACCGACCGCCCGGACCTGTTGAACCAGGTGTTCTTGGAGTTTTTCAAGAACGGCAGGCTCAGTCGCACCACCGCCGACGCCGCGGGCGTGTCGAAGCGGCGCCCCGAGCTGCCCGGCATCATCGGCTGACGGCGAAGCCACCGCGGAGAGCGGAGCCGGTGCCGCTGCTTCGTCCCAACTGCCGATGTGCCGCGCGGCGCGGAAGCGCACGGTTACATCAAGGCCATGTCGCTGCTACGGCTCTGGATCGGCACCACGCTCGTCGCCGCCGTGCTCGTGCTGACCGTCGTGCTCATCACGCGGAGCGGTGACGACACCGTCGCGCCAGGGTTCGGCACCCCGCTTCCGACCCCGGTCACCGCCGAGCCGCAGCTCGGCACGCGCCTGCCCGCCACGCCTTGAATCGCGCGCCGCGTCTCCATCCGGCGTGGCGGGTCCCTCCGGGCCGCCCGTGGTGCGATTCGGCCAGGGTGTGAAGAACATGGCCTCGGTAATCTCGTGGGTGTTGGGCATCGCGGCGGCGCTGGCCGTCGTCGTTGGCGCGATCGCGTTCGTCGTGCTCCCCGGTTCCGAGGTCCCGGCGCCGACGACGCCGTCACCCGCTCCGACGACGCCCACGCCAGCCCCAACGGGAACCCCAACGGGGCGATTCGATGGGCCCACCACTCCCACGACGCGGACGCCGCCGGCGACACGCTTCCCCACGGCCACCGTCACCGCGACGCCCGCGCCCGTGCGGTTCGACCTCGTCGTGCGTCAAACGCAGCCGCCGAAAACCAGCGGATTCCTCAATCCCTCGGTGCGGGTGTGGCTCGCCGCCCGGCTCACCAATCTGGGCGACGTCGACGCACATGACGTTACGGTGAACGTGCGCGCGCGCGTCGGCGACGAGCGCGTGCGGATCGATGGACGATCCGCCTACGAGATCGACGTTGGGTTGCTGGAGGCGCGGGCCACGGCGCGGCGCGATGTTTCGTTCACGATCAACATGAGCCTGGCTCAAGGCATGCGCGCCCAGGACCGGGGCATCACCTTCGACATCGAAGTCGAGTCGACGGAGCGCACGCAGGCGCTGCCGCCGGTGCATTGCACGTCCAGTGGCTGCGGCTAAGGCCGGGGCACGACGCTAGGCCCTACACCGTCCACCAGCGACGGCATACCAGGCGAACCCCCGCGGCTCTAGGTCGACGCTCACCGCGTCCAGGGCGTCGTGGGCCGTTGCGCGCTCCGCCAGCAGCTCCTCGACCGCACCACCGACGTCCGAGCGCGGAATGCGTGCCCGGCGCGGCGAGCCGGAGAGGTTGTGGACCGTGAGCACGCGGGCATGGCGGCCCTCGACGCGGAACGCCAGCACCGACGGTTCGCCCGACGCGACCGCCTCGAACCGCGACTCGCCGAAATCGGGCAGACTCCGCCGCTGTCTGATGATCCGCTTCAGCGCGTGGAGCAGCGAGTCACGATCAGCGATCCGCGCCTCGACGTTCACGGCGTGGTAGCTGAACGGCCCCTCGTCGAGCACCGGGCGAATGAGGCGTCCGGGGTCGGCGGTCGAGAAGCCGCCGTTCAACGAGTCGGGCCATTGCATCGGCACGCGCACCGCGTTGCGCCCGTGCAGCATGAGGTCATCGCCCATGCCGATCTCCTCGCCGTACACCAGCATGGGCGTGCCCGGCAGCGAGAACAGCAGGCTGTAGGCCATCTTGATCCAGTCCATGTTGCCGCGCAGCATGGGCGCCAGGCGCCGGCGCGCGCCTCGCCCGTAAATGGTCATGCTCTCCTCCGGGGCGAACCGGCGCAGCACGTCGCGCCGCTCGCCGTCCGAAAGCCGCTCGAGGTCCAGCTCGTCGAGGTTGCGGAGGAAGTTGAGCCAACCGCCGGTCAGCGCGTGCGTCCTCGCCAATAGGCGCTCCATGACGCGTCCGATGGGCTCGGCCTCCTCCCGCGCCAACGCGAGGAAGATGTAATTGTCGAGCAAGAAGTTGAACAGCAGGTGGAACTGGTCGCCATCGCCAAAGTAGGCAGTCAGCTCCTCCGGCGGCACGTCCACCTCGCCCACGAGCACGCCATCGGGATTGAGGTCGTCCAACGCCCGCCGCAGGGCCCGCAGGACCTCGTGGTGCGGGCCCGCCGCGCCGGGAGGCTTGCGCTTGTCCGCGATCATGTGCGGCGCCGCATCGACCCGGAACCCATCGACCCCGAACCGCAGCCAGAAGGCCATGATTTTTCGCAGTTCATCTTGAATGGCGGGGTGGGTCGCGTTCAGGTCCGGCTGCTCGCGGTAGAAGGTATGGAAGTAATACGCGCCCACGACCTCGTCGTAGGTCCACGGCGACGGCTCCTCGCCGGGAAACGCCGTCGGGTGACTATCGCGCGGCGGGCGATCCTCCCAAATGTCGTAATCGCGCAGGGGTGAGTCCTTCGCGTGGCGGGACTCTTGGAACTACGGATGCTGGTCGGAGGTGTGGTTGCCAACGAGGTCGAGGATCACGCGGAAGCCCCGGCGCTTCGCCTCGGCCATGCACGCATGGAAGTCGTCGAACGTGCCGATCGGCCGTTCGATGGCGCGGTGGTCCACGATGTCGTAGCCGTTATCGCGTCCACCGCTCACGTAGAACGGCAGCAGCCACAAGCAGTTGACGCCATGATCGCGCAGGTAGTCCAGGCTTTGCGCGAGGCCGCGAAAATCGCCGCAGCCGTCGCCGTCGGAATCGCGGAAGGTCTGCACCTGCACGGCATAGATCACGGCTTCGCGATACCATCCGGTGGCCGCGCGCACGCCGCTTCGGCCCGTTGCTCCGCTCATCCTCACGCTCCGCGCCAGTTGCCAGCCGTGGCCTGCTTGCCTCATCGGGCGGGCGATGGCAACCTTAAGTTAAGTAATGTTCGGCGCGGCCGATGGGGCTCGACGTCATCCCTGCTGAGTAGAGCGCGCCCAATCGCGGAGGTGCGGAGCGTGCCGCAGCAAGCCGGACCGGACGGCTCCCGTTGGTGGCAGCGTGGCGCCATCTACCACGTCTACGTCCAGCCGTTCCAAGACTCGAATGGCGATGGCATCGGCGACCTGCCCGGCGTGGCGCGACGGCTGGACTACATCGAGTCGCTCGGCGTCGACGCAATCTGGCTATCGCCGATCTACCCGTCGCCCATGGCCGACTCCGGCTATGACGTCGCCGACTACAAGGCCGTCTCGCCCGTCTTCGGCACGCTCGCCGACTTCGACGCGCTGCTGCGGCGGGCGCACGGCCGCGGCCTTCGCGTGATCCTCGATTTCGTGCCGAACCACACGTCGGTCGAGCATCCGTGGTTCGTGGAATCCCGCTCCTCGGTCGACAACCCCAAGCGCGACTGGTACATCTGGAGCAATGGCAGGCCGGGCGGCGGCCCGCCGAACAACTGGTTGAGCAACTTCGGCGGCAGCGCGTGGACGCTGGACGAGCGAACGGGCCAGTATTACTACCACGCCGTCCTGCGACAGCAGCCCGACCTGAACTGGCGCAACCCTGCCGTGCGCGAGGCCGTCCACGACGCGATGCGCTTCTGGCTGTCGCGCGGCGTCGACGGCTTCCGCATGAACGTGATCTGGCAGGTCATCAAGGACGAACAGCTGCGCGACAACCCACCGAACCCGAGCTACCTACCCCACGAGCCGGAGCAACACCGCCTGTCGGCCGTCTACTCGACCGACCGTCCCGAGGTGCACCGCATCATCGCCGAGATGCGCGCCGTCGTCGACGAATACCCCGACCGGCTGCTCATCGGCGAGATCTATCTGCCGGTCGAGCGGCTGGTGGCATACTACGGCGACGGCGGCGAGGGCGTTCACCTGCCGTTCAACTTCCAGCTCGTGTTGCTGCCGTGGGATGCACGGCATATCGACCAGGCCATTCAACGCTACGAGCAGGCGCTGCCGCCGTTTGGCTGGCCGAACTGGGTCTGGGCAACCACGACAAGCCGCGCATCGCGTCCCGCGTCAGCGCCGAGCAGGCGCGCGTCGCCGCGATGCTGCTGCTCACGTTGCGCGGAACGCCAACCATCTACTATGGCGACGAGATTGGCATGCGCGATACGCCGGTGCCGCCCGAGCGCGTGCGCGACACGTTCGAGCGGAACGTGCCGGGGCGGGGGTTCGGCCGCGACCCGCAGTGCACGCCGATGCAGTGGGATGGACGTCCGCCTCACGCCGGCTTCACCGATGGAGAGCCTTGGCTGCCTATCGCCCCGGATCACGCGCTGGTCAACGTCGCGAGCGAGGCGGAAGACCCGGCTTCCCTGTTAAGCCTCTATCGCGACTTGCTGGCGGTCCGCCGCCGGGAGCGCGCGCTCTTTGCCGGCGATTACGTGCCGCTGCCCCGCGCCGGCGATCTGAGCGCATTCGTCCGCGGTGACGGGTCGAGCCGGTGGCTCGTGGTGCTGAATCTCGGCGCGAACGATGCCGCGTACCGCCCACCGGACGGCGGCGCTCGCGGCGAGGTCGTCATCTCGACCTATCCCGACCGGAGGGGCGAAGCGTTCCACGGCACCGTCACGCGGCGGCCGCACGAAGGCCTGCTGACCCGGCTCGACGACCGTTGAGCCGGCCCGTCCGGGCGCGCAGCGGGACAACGCGTGCGTTTCGGGCTACCATGTCGCCACTTCACACGGAGAGTCCGTCCATGGCAACCAAGGCCAAGGCAAGGGTACGTCCCGCATCCATGCAGGCGGCGCACCGCCACGCCTATCTCGAGCATTGGCCTGACGGGCCAAGGACGGTGCGCGTGCGGCGCGTGCCGCTCTCGGCCCAACAGCGCCGGTGGATCGAGCAGGCATGGGCCTACCTCGACGTGAAAAAGGCGATCGACCTGGACGTCGACCTCACCAACATCTACAGCCCCACCGGCTTCGAGCGGGAGGTGAACGGCTACATCGTCGACTATTGGAAGCGGCTCGGCATCGATGCGTTCTATCAGGAGATGGACCCGACGCAGGGCAACGCCGTCGGCCGCTTCAAGGGCAGCGGCGATGGGCCCACCGTGCTGCTGTGCTGCCCCGTCGATACGCATTGGAAGGGCAACATCGCGGACGACGGCCTTCAGTGGGGCGACCCGATGCGGCGCGACAACCTGCGTCCCGCGCAAGTCGAGGGGCAGACCGTGATCGGCCTCGGCTCGATGAACGACAAGGGCATGGCCGTCTCGATCATGATGGCGGTGGAGGCGTTGCAACGCGCCGGGGTGCCATTCCGGGGCACGCTCAACGCGGCTATCCTCGCGGGCGGCGCGCCGGCCATCTCGACCGGCGACGAGCCCCGCAAGAACATCAGCCTGTGCGCGGGCGCGTTCCATGCGCTGACGCGGGGCATCACCGGCGACTACTGCCTCTATCACAAGCCCGGCCACGGCGTCTCGTGGGAAGAGCCCGGCATGCTCTATTTCCGCATCCGCGTGCACGGCGACCCCAGCTACATGGGCAACGAAACCAACCCGGAGCGGCCGTACCGCGTCATTCAAGACGTGGCGCGCATCCTGCGGGAGTTGGACGCCTGGTACCTCGAATACCGTGACAAGTACGCCGCCGCGAACTTCCCGCCGCGCATCTCGGCCAACGGCGTCCGCGCCGGACGCTCCGACAAGCCCAACTGGTCGCCCGCCATCGCCGAGATATTCCTCGACATGAGGCAGGGGCCGTGGATGTCCCCGATGGAGGCCAAGTACGTCTTCGACGACGCGATGCGCGGCATCGTCGGGAAGTATCCGGGCATGCGCGCCGAGTGGGAGATGTATACGGCGATGCCGGGCGGCCGCACCGACCCCGACAACTGGATCATCCAGTCGGCCATTCGCGGCGCGCAGACGGTGGACGGCAGCACCAGCGAGACGTATGAGACGACCGGCGGCGGCCAGACGGAAGCGGGCGTGCTGCGGACGTGGGGCCTGCCCACTGCCCGCATCGCGGGACGCGATCCGAACCCGGAGTTGCCGGGCGACATCGCCAAGGGCTTCACGATGTCCGGCGCATATGGCCCCAATCTCGTGAAGGCATCCAAGACGATGATTCACGCCATCGTCGACACGCTCACGCGGAGCCGCGAGGAGACCGGGCTCGCCTATTAGCGAGGGATGGCGGTCGCCGCGGTGCTCCGCCCTTCCGCGATCGGCCCTAGACTCGCACCGTCCCACCTTTTCATTTCTGGACATGCAAGTCACACTATGATGAGCACGCGCACGCCTTCGGCGACGCCGCGTCCGTGATCGCACGTCGCGAGGGCGATGCCATGACCCAACCGCCCAAGAAGAGTGCCCTCGTGACCGGAGCATCCTCCGGCATCGGCGAGGCATACGCGAAACGGCTCGCCAAGGACGGTTACCGCGTCACCATCGTCGCCCGGCGCGGCGACCGCCTCGACGCGCTGGCCCGCCACCTGGCGCAGCACTATGGCGCCGACGCGACGGCGTTGCGGGCCGACCTCACCCAGCCGGACCAGCTCCGCATGGTCGAGCGCCACGTCGCGGCCGGCGGCCCCCTCGACCTGCTGGTGAACAACGCCGGGTTCCCGGCCTACATGCCGTTCGCGCAGCTGCCGCCCGATGAAGCCGAGCGGCTCATCGACCTGCACGTGACGACGGTGACGCGCCTGACCCGGGCGGCGCTGCCGGGCATGCTGCAACGCGGACACGGCGCCGTCGTCAACGTGGCGTCGCTGCTGGCGTTCAGCGCGCCGCTGCCGCCGAACCCGCTGCCCGCCAGGGCGACCTACGCGGCGTGCAAGGCCTATCTCGTCGCGTTCAGTCAGCTCCTTCAGCATGAGGTCGGCGCCAAGGGGGTACGCATCCAGGTGCTCTGCCCCGGCGTCGTCGAATCGGAGTTCCATGCCGGGCGCGAGGTGCCGGTGCCGCCCCGCTTCTCGCTGCCGGACGAGGTCGTGGAGGCTTCGCTCCAGGGGCTGGAGGGCGACCGCGTCATCTGCGTCCCCGGCCTGCGCGATACGTCGGTGATCGACGACTATTGGAGCCACACGCAGCGCGTGCTGGTGGCGGGTCGCGCGGCGCAAGCGGTGCCCGACGGCGGGCGCTAGCCGCCAAACGCAGCAGGACCCGCGTCGCCGCCGTGGGCACGCCGCTCGGCGGTCGACCTGGTGCTAGCGGTCGCCGGTGCGGCCCACCTTCGGCAGCGGCTCGATGACCTTGTCGGTGATGAACGGAATCACCGCCGCCTCGAACTCGCGTGGCCGGTAGCCCTGCGGCATCTCGCCGCCGCGATAGATCACCGCCAGCCGGGCATGCGGCGTCAGCCGGAACTCCTCCAGGCCGAACTCCAGCAACAGGGGGTCGGCGTCGTCGCCCCAGGCATAGAGCACCGGCATTTTCAGCTCGGGCAGCAGCCGGCGCGGGCTGAACTTCTCGCGCGTCTCCGGTAAGCCAACGTAGGACCGGATGGCGTCGTAGGCCTTGGCGCGGCCGGGACGCTCCAGGCGCTTCATCAGCTCGTCCACCATCTCCTCGGTGACTTCCACGTTGCCGCGCCACAGGTTCTCGTGGATGCCCCGCACGCGCTGGCGGTCGGGCAGCTTGTAGGCGCCGCCGGTCAGCGTGCCGACGGGTGGGTTCAGGCCGGCGTTCACGCCCAGGATGAGGCGCCGCACGATCTCCGGGTGCTGGTGCGCGAAGTAAATCGATATCCACCCACCCAGGCTGTGGCCGACCACGTCGGTCTGCTGGATGCCGACCGCCCGGCAGAACTGCGCCAGCGTGTCGGACCACATGTCGAAGCTGTAGCCCTTGTCCGGCAGATCGCTCCAGCCCCAACCCGGCACGTCGATCGAATAGACGTGAGCGACCTTGGCGAAGGCGTCGAAATTGCTGATCCACTGGTCGGCGCCCATCGTGACACCGAGTCCATGCACGCAGAGCAATGGAAAGCCGCTGCCCTTCTCCATGTAGCGGACCTTCAAGCCGTTGGGCAGCGTCACGAACTGGTCGGGGATGTCCGGTCGAAGCGACATGCGCACCTCGGCAATGCTGAGTAACTGTGTTATATCCTGGTTGGCCGCGCGATGCGATAGGGGCGAAGCGATTGGAGCGCGCCCTCGGACGCACGCGCCGTGCCGACGGCGGGACGACGAGGCGCTATTATATGCGGCATCGTCGCGACCTGGCCGGCGCACGGAACGGCGGGAGCAGCCATGCAACACGGCCACCAGCACCATCATGGGCCCGGCGGGCACATGCACGGCGTGGTCGATCCGACCATCGCCACCACCAGCCGGGGCATCTGGGCGATCAAATGGTCGTTCGTGGCCCTCATGGTCACCGGCTTCCTGCAAGTGACCGTCGTCGTCGTGTCGGGCAGCGTCGCCCTCCTGGCCGACACGGTGCACAACTTCGCCGACGCGTTCACCGCCGTGCCGCTCGCCATCGCCTTCTTGTTCGCCCGCCGCCTGCCCTCGAAGCGGTTCACCTACGGCTACGGCCGCGTCGAAGACCTGGCGGGCATGCTCATCGTCGCCATGATCGCGTTCAGCGCGGCGGTCGCGATCTACCAGTCCATCGACCGCCTGCTCAACCCGCGCCCGCTGGAGCACGTGCTCATCGTCGCGGCCGCCGGGGCCGTCGGCTTCGTCGGCAACGAGCTGGTGGCCGCCTTCTGCATCCGCGTCGGCCGCCAAATCAACAGCGCCGCGCTCATCGCCGACGGCTATCACGCCCGCGTCGATGGGTTCACCAGTCTCGCGGTGCTCGCCGGGGCCATCGCCGTTTGGCTGGGCATGCCCATCGCCGACCCGCTCGCCGGGCTCGTCATCGGCGCGCTCATCATCAAGGTCGTCTGGGAGTCGGCCGCCTCCGTGTTCACGCGCGCGCTCGATGGCGTCGATCCGCGCATCGTCGAGGAGATCGCGCACGTGGCCGGACACGTCCCGCAACTGCTGGGCATGAGCGACGTGCGCGCGCGATGGCTGGGCCACCACCTCGAAGCCGAGCTGCACGTGACCATGGCGCCCAACACCAATGTCCGCGACGCCCACGCCATCGCGGTCGAGGTGCAGCACCAGCTGATGCACGCGATGCCGTTCATCTCGCAGGTCACCGTTCATGTTGACCCCATCGGCCAAGCGGGCATCGTCCGGCACCACATCGGCCCTCACGAGCACGACGGTCTGCACCTGCACGCGCACTAGGCCCCGCGGGCTCCAGGGCGAAGCCCAATGCCCATGCTCCATTAAGAGGGGGTGGCGGGCGGAACTATGCTGAACGATGGCGGCGCGCACGCGCGCACCCTGTAGAGTCAAGCGGACGAAGCGGGACGACTCACGTGCGGTGGAGGTGGGGGATGCGTCGCTATATCGCGACCTTTTTTCAACATTGGACGCTGCTGCTGGCCTGCCTCGTCGCTCCCCCCCCCCCCCCTCCTGCC
>Ga0194132_10010976_pt1 | contig 11859 bp, 7 predicted proteins | sample TA2KigOf80mmetaG_FD_148612 | JGI IMG/M metagenome (GOLD analysis project Ga0194132, IMG submission 148612) | Freshwater microbial communities from Lake Tanganyika, Tanzania - TA2015054 Kigoma Offshore 80m | ecosystem: Environmental > Aquatic > Freshwater > Lake | place: Tanzania: Lake Tanganyika... | reverse complement strand
CCAAGTTTCCCATCCCAAGCCATCTGCTCTCCCTGCTCCGACACGGTGTCCGGTTCAAGGATCGGGAAGCAGTCGAAATGGTTCTCACAACCTGCCGGAAGATGGCCAGGGGCGGCATATGCGATCAGCTCGGAGGTGGGTTCGCCCGCTACTCTGTCGATGAGAAATGGCTCGTTCCCCATTTCGAAAAGATGCTCTACGACAACGCCCAGCTGCTTCATCTCTACCTGGATGCCTATCTGGTGTCCAAAGACCCGATGTTTGCCCAGGTGGCTCGCGACATTCTTGGCTATGTGCAACGGGATATGACGCATGCGGAGGGAGGTTTCTATTCGGCTGAGGATGCCGACAGCGAAGGGAAGGAGGGGAAGTTCTATTGCTGGACCCTGGCGGAGCTGAAAAGTTTGTTGACGAAGGAGGAATTGGAAGCAGCTACGCGTCACTTTGGCCTCACGGAGAAAGGCAACTTTCATGACCACAGCGATCCCGACCCGCTGCCCAATCTGAACGTATTGAGTCAGGTCGAGGACAAGCCGGACGATAAGGAAGCACCGAGGATCAAATCTGCGCGGGAGAAAATGATGAAAGCCCGGGGCCAACGCGTTCGGCCGCATCTGGACGACAAGGTGCTGTCCTCCTGGAACGGGCTGATGCTGGGAGCGACGGCCCGGGCAGGAGTGATACTGAAGGACCCGGCCTGGCTGGCGATGGCGGAAAAGAACGCTTCGTTTCTGAAGGCGAAACTTTGGGATTCGAAGGAGAAGGTGCTTTATCACCGATGGCGGGATGGAGCCAGGGATGCCTCCCGCTTGTTGGACTCCAATGCGTTCCTGCTGTGGGGACTGGTCGAACTGTATCAGGCGACACTGGACCCTTCCCACCTCGAGTTTGCTGTTCAGGTGGCGGAATCGATGTTGACCCTCTTCTACGATCCCAGGGAGGGAGGGTTTTGGCAGAGCGCTGAGACATCGAAGGATCTTATTTTGCGGGTGAAGGAAGACTCGGACGGAGCGGAGCCTTCCGGGAACGCGGTGGCAACCCTGGCGTTGCTCAAGCTGAGCGCGATGACAGATCGATCCGACTTCCGCGAAGCGGCGGACCGGACGCTCCGATTGTTCTCGCCGAAGCTGAGGCAACATCCGCAGCACATGGCATTTTTTCTTACCGCTTTGGATTTTGCCCTGGAGCCTCCGCAACGCGTTGTCCTGGCGGGGAGTCGGCACGATGCCAAGGCCCTGCTGGAGGCAAGCCATTCGGTTTATGAGCCGCGTCGCATTCAACTGGGCACGGAGGGACTCGTGGAGCCGTTTGCACGCACGCTCAAGCCCGTCGAGGGGCAGGTAGCTGCCTATGTGTGCCTGGGATCCATGTGCAAAGCTCCGGTGAGAACGGTGCCGGCGTTGCTCGAACTTCTCGGCTCGCCCAAGCCGAATGAACCCTGATTGCTATGCGAATCTGGCTTGATCGCTTCACCCACGCTTTCCCCCTGTGGGTGCTGGGAGGCGGGCTTCTTGCCCTGGTGGAGCCAGGGCTGTTCCTCTGGATGACTTCGAAGCACGTCGTGCTGGCACTCGCGGTTGTGATGTTGGGCATGGGGTTCACGTTAAGCTGGGATGACTTCCGTGGCATCGCCCGAATGCCTGCCGCTGTCGGCACAGGGTTTGCAGCACAATACGTGATCATGCCGCTGATGGGATGGGCGAGCGCCTTGTTGTTTAATCTGCCGCCGCAGATAGCAGCGGGCCTGATCCTCGTCGGTTGCTGCCCCGGTGGAACGGCGTCCAACGTGGTGACCTACCTCGCACGAGGAAACGTGGCACTGTCAGTCGTCATGACGGCCTGCTCGACCTTTGCGGCGGTGTTCATGACGCCCTTGTTGACCCAATGGCTCGCCGGGAAGTACGTGGATGTGAACCCTTGGGGACTCTTCCTTAACACCCTTCAAGTCGTGGTGGCACCCGTGCTTGCAGGCGCGGTTCTGACCCGTCTCGCACCCCGAATGGTCGCCCGAGCCATGCCGGCCTGTCCGCCCATCGCCGTCATCGCCATCGTGCTCATCTGTTCAAGCATCGTGGCACGGAACGCCACTCAGATTCAGGAATCCGGCTTGCGGATCCTCGGGGCTGTCGTCGCACTCCATACGGGAGGGTTTGCCTTGGGATATCTTCTTGCACGGGTGCTGCGGTTTGAAGAGCCCGTCGCGCGCACCATCTCCATCGAGGTGGGAATGCAGAACTCGGGTCTGGGCGTCGTGCTGGCGCAGGCACACTTCACTGACAAGGCGACGGGGGTCTGCCTGGCGGCTGTCCCATGCGCCATCAGCAGCATCGTCCACTCAGTGATCGGAAGTCTCCTGGCGGGACTTTGGCGGTTAAACAGCCATCGTCAGAAAACGCCGGCCGCACAAGCGCCTACTTCCGCTTCTCGATAAGGTACTTGTTCACTTTGGGTGCAATCACGACCCGGCAATATCCCTTTTCCGGATTCCGTCGGAAATAGTCCTGATGATAGGCCTCGGCAGTGTGGAACTTGGAGAGCGGAGAAATCTCCGTGACGATGGGGCTCCTGAACTTGGGCTGCGCGCTGGCCTTGGACTTTTCCGCCGCGATCTTCTGGGCTTCGTTGTGCCAGAAAATGACGCTTCGGTATTGAGTGCCTTCATCAGCGCCCTGCCGGTTCAGCGTGGTGGGGTCATGGACCTTCCAGAAGGTGTCCAGAAGCTGTTCGAAGGAGACCTTGGCCGGATCAAACTCGATCTGAATGACCTCGGCATGTCCCGTCGTGCCTGTGCAGATGGCTTCGTAGGTTGGATTGGGGGTGGTGCCACCCGAGTAGCCTGAAACGACGGCCTTCACGCCTTCGACAAGCTCGAAGACCGCCTCAGTGCACCAGAAGCAGCCGCCCCCGAAAGTGGCCAGCTCTGTCTTCACTGTCGGGGTCGGGGCTGGAGCCGGCGACTTGGGTGCTGGATCTTCTGCGTTCATGGTCATGGAGAAAGTCAGGAGAAGGGCGGTCGTGATGACGAATCGAGCAATGGATGCCTTTAAGCTCATGCCGCAAAGTAGCGCTCCGACTCCAGGTAGCGCAACCCCTCAGACGATCTCGACAGGACACTTGGGAATGGCATCCAGAAAAGCCTGGCCATAGCGTTTCACGAGAACCCGGTTGTCCAGAATCACAACGATGCCCTGGTCAGACTTGTTTCGAATCAATCGCCCCACCCCCTGCCGGAACTTCAGGATGGCCTCGGGCAGGGTGAACTCGAAAAACGCATTGCCCCCGCGAGCCTCGATGGCCTCGATCCGGGCTTCAATCAGGGGATGATCTGGCACTGCAAACGGCAGTCTCGTGATGATGACGTTGGAGAGACTCGCGCCCGGCACATCGATTCCGGTCCAGAAGCTGTCCGTTCCAAAGAGAACAGAATCAACATCCTCCTTGAACTGCTGGAGCAACGCGGAACGGGGAGTCCCAGTCCCCTGGACGAAGCAATCGACTCCCAACTGCTCGAAGAACGGGATCATGGACTCCCCAAGCTCTTTCATCAAACGACTGTTGGTGAAGAGAACCAGCGCTTTGCCATGAGTCTGAGTGACGAAGCGCTCGATTTGGGCGATGAGCGCCTCGCGGTAACCGGGGTCCCTGGGATCAGGCATCTTTCCGGCGACAAATACCTTCATCTGGGTGGGATAATCGAAGGGCGATCCCACCTGAAGAAGGCGTGCCGACCCGCCTCCCACCCGGCCTGCAAAGTAAGCAAGCGGGTTCGAGGGAGTCCTGGACTGAGAGCCTGGCTTGCGGGCTGTGATGGCTTCAGACACTCCCAGAGTGGCGCTCGTCATGATGACGGAGCTCTCAGAGCCAAACAGCCTGTCACGCAGGAACGCAGAAACATCCACCGGCGCGGCGCAAAGGCTGAGGTTCTTATGAATCTTCCCGCTCCTCTCCACCCAATACACCTGATCCTCGGCCTTTTGACCCAGAAACGTCACCAGCCCCTCCTTTAACTCCGAGATTCTGCGATTGCACTCCATCAGCTCTTCCCCCGTCTCCGAGTTGTTGGAGGTTTCAATCAGGTGCGCGACGGTTTCTCGCAACCCCTGCAGCCCGAGGCTGAGTGTGTCGGGAACAAGGTCTGGACGCCGAATCCTCAGTTCAGTCCATGCACGCCGCCTCGCCGCACCGGCAATCTCAGCTGACTCATCGGGTTCGCCGGAGGGCTCCCTTTCCTTTGTAAGATCATCACAAGCATCTTCGATACGGGTGAAAAAATCGTCGCTTTCATAAAGAAGGCGGCCGATTTTTTCGACCTGTGTCGGCTCGCGCAGCGTGGTCAGAATTCCCTTGCCCGATTTCGGATTATAAAGTCGGTGAAGCGCAAATCGGACCTGTCCACTCGAGACGGAGAGTCCGATGTGGCGGGCTGCGATCTGTTCGACCGTGTGAGCTTCATCAAACACGACGAAATCGTTCTTGAACAGAATGCCGGTCTCCTGCGATTCGGTGCCCGAGAGCAGGGTAAAGAAAAGCGTGTGGTTAAGGACCACGACATCGGCGCTCAGGATCCTTGACCTGGCTTTTTGGAAGAAGCACAGGCCGTGGCTCTTGGCGAAGTCAGAACCGTGCCCGCAGGATTTAGGCGAGCAGAGGCCCCGTTCGGAGCAGACCATGGACCAGACCTTCGGATCAGGCTCGAACTGGAAGTCCGACAGGCTTCCCTCCTGCGTCTTGTCAGCCCACTCACGAATCCGCTCAAGCTCCTCGCTTTCAGAGGAGGTGAACAGTCCTTGAGCCTCACGGATGGCCCGGTGAAGCCGGCGACGGCAGAGATAATTGGCCCGACCCTTGAGCATCGCATACTGGAAGGGGTCGGGGAGGATGTGCAGAAGCGCGGGAAGATCCTTTTGGGTGAGCTGTTCCTGCAGGTTGATGGTGTGGGTGCAGATGACCGCCTTCCTCTTGCGTGCCAGGGCAAAGAGAATGGAAGGGATGAGGTAGGCCATGCTCTTGCCCACCCCTGTGCCCGCTTCGACGATGAGGTGCTGGCCCTCGACAAGAGCACGCATCACCGCCACAGCCACTTCCTGCTGCTGCGGCCGGTACTCGAATCGCGGATTGGAAGCCAGGAGGCCCTCGGGGGAAAAAATGGAGGCAACCTGTTCGACCAGATCTCCGCGGGTGGGACCTCCGGCTTGATCATGAAGGCTGATCATTCGCGTCCCGTTTGAAAGAGCCGTCAATCGTTGCGCGGACGTCGGACCACGACCTCGAACCCGGCTTGGTTCTTCACGATCATGTTTGCGGGCAGGATGCTGCGCCACGAGACATTGGGATAAATGATCGAGTTGCGGCCGATGATGGAGCCTGGGTTCAAAACGGCGTTGCATCCGATGTCGGCATGATCGCCGATGAGCGCGCCAAATTTCCGAAGGCCGGTGTCGAACGGCTGGCCTTCGAGCTCCACCATGATGTTGCCTCCGGACAGTTTTACATTCGACACCTTCACGCCGGCGCCCAGGTGGGCTTTGTGGCCCAGGATGGAGTCACCGACGTAGTTAAAGTGTGGGACGTTGGCCCCGTTGAACAGCAGCACGTTCTTGAGTTCCGAAGCATTGCCCACCACACAGTTGTCACCCAGGATCACATCCTCGCGCAGATAGGCGTTGTGGCGGATCTGGCAATTCCTTCCGATGATCGCCGGTCCTTTGATCATGGCCCCGTCCTCCACGACCGTGCCTTCGCCGATAAAAACCTGATCCCCGATGAACGCGCGGCCATCGCAGCGGTTCCTGAGCTCGGGTTTCAAGCAGCCCTGGATGTATGCCTTGATCTTCTGGAGAGCCTCCCAGGAGTGCTTGCACCCATGAAACAGGGCCTGGTGTTCGGTTTGGGTCAGATCAAACAAATCGGCTGGAGCGAACATGGTATTGGAGGTTTGAGTTCGATCGGGCGAATCAGGGTGCGTGGGAGATCTCCCGCTTCGACTGGCCTAATGCCCACTGGATCCCGCCCAGTATGTGCTTCTGATAGACAGGGTTTTCCCAGACATCCTCACGGTGCCCAAGCGACGTGTAAAACAGCCGCCCCCTCCCCACGTTGCGCGCCCAAGCCACCGGGTAATCCCCGGGGGTCTTATCGTTGGGATGCTTGTCCAGACCCAGCAATCCATGTACTCGAGAGCGTTGGAAGCTCTTCATGATGTAAATCTCATCGTGCAGGGTCCAGATGGCGGGCAGATGCTGGCAGGCAGGATGGTTGGGATCCTGGTTCATGCAATCGACCGTGACCTGCGGACCATGCGTCAGAAACTCACCTCCCAAAGCCTCCACGAAAGGCCGAAAACCATGAAAGGTATCCGAAGCTGAGTGCATCCCGACAAAGGCCTTGCCCGAGCGAACAAACTCAAGAAGTGCGTTGTTGTCCGGCAGAGGAAGGTCGCCGGTGGTGTTGGCAAAGATCACGCCGTCGTAGGCCTTCAGAGAGCTCGGAGCCAGTTTCTTCAGAGCCTCCACCTGAGCCTTCCGCCACTCCGCGTCCCGGGCCTGATACTCCTTCTTGGCGGTGGCATGAGCGGCTAGCGCCGACTCGTGCTTGGATTTGTCCTCGTCGGTGGGATTCTTGCCGAGCTTCGGTTCGCGAGGCGGTTGAGGTTCGTTCGGAGGTTGCTGAACAAGTTCCAGCGAGAACGATCCGCTGTCCTTTGCAAGCTGTGCCAGCACCTTCTCCGCGGTCGGGATGGAGCTGTGCCGAAAGCCGGTCGTCACGGTGACCAGGAGCAGCTTCGGCGGTTGCGCAGCGACCGCGGACAGAGTGATGGAGGCAAACAGCACGGTGATGACCGCCAAACGGGAGTAGAAGGTGAGATGCATAAATGAGGCGCCAACCTATCGCGGACATTTCCCGCCCGGCAAGCAGTTTGGATGATGTGACATGACCCCAGACGTGCCTGAACTTTCCCTTCACCCTCAAAGATTTTCCACCTATGGTTTCCGGCCATGTCATCCGAGCCTCAGTTGACACCCATGATGGCCCAGTACCGCCGCATCAAGGGTGAGATTCCGAAGGATGCGCTGTTGCTGTTTCGGCTCGGCGACTTCTACGAGATGTTTTTCGAGGACGCGCAGAATGGGGCGCAGATCCTCAATGTGGCTCTCACCAAACGAGGCGTGGTCCCCATGTGTGGGATCCCGTTTCACGCAGCCGGCAGCTACATCGGACGCATCCTGCGAGCGGGCCGGAAAGTCGCCCTGTGTGAGCAAATGGAGGATGCCCGCCCCGGGCAACTCGTCAAACGTGAGGTCACCCAGATTCTAAGCCCGGGCACCCACTTCGATGAGCGCATCCTGACAGCTGAGCGAAACAACTACCTGGCAGCGGTGTGTGTCTCCGGCTCTTCCTTCGGCCTGGCTGCTGCCGATTTGACCACAGGCGACTTCAAAGCCACCGAGCTGGAGTCCGCTCAGGCACTCTCAGCCGAGCTTCAACGGCTGCGGCCGGCGGAGATCATCTTCCCGGCGGAGGCATCCCAAGTGCGGCAATCCCTCGAAGGCCTCGCGCCCGCCGTCAACGGACACGAGGACTGGGTTTTTGCTCCCGAGACGGCCGTGTTCACAGTCAGGGATCACTTCAAGGTGGCGGCGCTGGATGGCTTCGGTTTGCGGAACCGGCCCGCGGCTACCGGGGCTGTCGGAGCCATCCTGCACTATGTGGGACAACACCTTCGACGAGACATCGCGCATCTCACACGGCTGTCGTTTTATCAGGCCAGCGATTTTCTGATCCTCGACATCACCACCTTGCGGCATCTCGAGGTGCTGGAACCGATGCATCGTGAGGCACCTCGGACCGCTTGTTTGTTTGGGGCATTGAACAGAACGGTGACCCCGATGGGTGCGAGACGGCTGCGCGACTGGCTGTCACAGCCGCTCGCGAGCGTCGCCGGGATTCACCGGCGGCAGGAAGCGGCGCAGACATTGTTGGATGAGTCCACCGGAGCCGAAAAGTTGCGTGGCTTGCTTCGGGAGGTGAGGGATCTTGAACGAACATTGGGACGGCTGGCCCTGGGTTCAGGCAATGCCCGTGATCTGCTGGCGTTGAAGCAGGGACTTGAGCCCCTGCCTGAGATTCAATCACTGATCGCCGGATGGCTTCAACCGGAGTGCCCCCAGGAGTCTGGAATCTCCGCTTCCGGCCTGCTCCACGAACTGTTTGCGGCCATCAATCCGCAACCAGCCCTGGTTGAGTTGATCGGAAGGGCCATCGTCGATGAACCTTCGCTGGCGGTGAAGGAGGGCGGAATGATCCGTGAAGGCTTCGACCCCGCCCTGGACGAACTCAAGCGCGCGGCGAGCGACGGCAAGGAATGGGTGGCGCGACTTCAGCAGGAGGAGATCGAGAAGACCGGGATTCAATCGCTCAAGGTGCGGTTCAACTCCGTGTTCGGCTATTTCATCGAGGTGACAAAAGCGAACCTGCACAAGGTTCCCGCCACCTACACGCGCAAACAAACCATCGCAACCGCTGAAAGGTTCATCACCCCTGAGCTGAAGGAGATGGAAGGCAAGATCCTCGGGGCGGAAGAGCGGGCCATCAAGCTTGAGCATGAGCTCTTTCTCAAGGTGCGGGAGGAAGCGCTCGCCTGGCTGAAGCCCATCCAGGATACGGCAGCAGCACTGTCGCAGCTGGATGTCCTGAGCGCTTTCGCAGAGGCGGCCCGGATGCACCAGTACTGTCGGCCCGAGATTGGGGACGAAGGAGCGTTGATCATCGAGGAAGGCAGGCATCCGGTGCTCGAACAAAGCATGGTGGGCGAGCGTTTTGTGCCCAATGATGTTCGACTGGGTGTGGAGAAGCTTCAAATCATGCTCATCACCGGGCCGAACATGGCGGGGAAAAGCACCTACCTGCGACAGGTCGCTCTGCTGACACTGCTGGCACATACAGGCTGCTTCGTGCCCGCCGCACGCGCCCGGATCGATTTGACGGATCGAATCTTCACCCGCATCGGTGCCAGCGATGATCTGTCGAGGGGACAATCGACTTTCATGGTGGAGATGGCTGAGACAGCCAACATTTTGAACAATGCCACTTCTCGAAGTCTGATAGTGCTCGACGAGATCGGACGTGGGACGAGCACCTTTGATGGTCTCAGCCTGGCCTGGTCGATTGTGGAGCATCTCCACAACGCTGTTGGCGCCAAGACGCTCTTTGCCACCCACTACCACGAACTCACCGAGCTGTCCCGATCGCTTCCCCGACTCACCAACTACAACGTCGCCGTGAAGGAGTGGAACGACCAGATCCTATTCCTACGAAAGATTCTGGAGGGTGGGACGGACAAGAGTTACGGCATCCAGGTGGCGAGGCTTGCGGGGGTGCCGAAGAGCGTGGTGGAACGTTCCAAGCAGATCCTCGCCAACCTTGAGGAGATCGAGCTGACACCCGAAGGTGAAAAGCGCCCGGCCTCCAGACCTCGCCGCGAACGGGACAAACTGCGTGCGATGGCGCCCACCCAGCAGCTTGACCTGTTTGCCACAAGCCCTGCGGCTGCTGTTGAATCGGCTTCACCCGCCGGGTGATAGCAACCGTCGCCGCCCCGCAAATCCCTGCGGCCCACGGACCCTCCTTGCGCCCCCAGTGCGCTCCCCCTATTAGTTGTCCATGCAAGTCATGCAAACCCTCCTTCTGATCATGGCCGCGGCGACTCTTTTCGGTGGCACGGCTCTGTCCGCAACGAGCTCTGCATCGCAGGATTCCCAGGCAGCCCGGCCCGTGGCCATCCTGCCGATCCGCGACGACATCAACACCCCCATGGTGTTTCTGGTTCGCAGAGGCGTGAAGGAAGCCATCGAGAAAGGGGCTGATCTTCTCGTGGTGGACATGGACACGAATGGCGGGCGTGTTGACAAGACCCAGGAGATCATTGAAGTCCTCAGCCAGTTTCCGGGCTCCACGGCCACTTTTGTGAACAAGAAAGCCTTTTCCGCCGGGGCATTTATCGCCTTCGGCACGCAAAAGATCTACATGTCGCCGGAGGCGGTGATCGGAGCTGCAGCCCCGATTCTTGCAGCCCCAGGCGGCGGAGCAACTGAGATGAATGAAACGCTGGAGGCCAAGATGAACTCGGCGGTGGCCGCCATGGTTCGCGCCAGCGCGGAAAAAAACGGGCACAATGTCGATGTCGCTGATTCCATGGTGCGACGGACCAAGGAGCTCTTGATCGACGGGGAAACGCTCAATCAGCAGGGGGAGATCCTGACCCTGACAAGTCGCGCGGCCAGCAAGAGCTATGGCAACCCTCCCAAGCCCCTGCTCTCCGCCGGCACGCATTCCTCCCTGGATGCCCTGCTGGAATCCCTCGGACGAGGCGCTTCCCCTCGCATGCAAATAGAGCTGACCGGATGGGAAAGAGTGGGGGCTTTTCTAAGCAGCCAGATCGTCACCATGATCCTTCTGATCCTGGGCGCAGGAGGAATCTACATCGAGTTCAAGTCGCCCGGCTTTGGCATCCCGGGGATCGTGGGGATTGTGGCGTTTGGCATCTACTTCCTCGGCGGTTACATCGCAGGTCTCTCAGGCGCCGGCTGGATGGTCCTGTTCTTCATCGGCCTGGCTCTCCTGGTCGTGGAACTGTTTATTGTTCCAGGTACACTGGTTGCCGGGATTTCGGGGCTGTTCCTGATGCTCGTCTCTTTGGTGATGTCGCTTGTGGATCTCTATCCAGTTCCCGGCCGATGGTTGCCGACCGTGCCTGGGAGGGACGCTTTTGTTGAGCCCATTCAGACCCTCGCCATGGCTGTTCTGGGGAGCATCGTGACGATCTGGGCGCTGGGAAAAATTCTACCCCGAACGAGCCTTTATCGTGAGCTCCTGAACCCTGCCTCCAGTGGAGCCAAGGCGGATGCACAACTGCTTCATCAACGGGAAACATTGCTGGGGAAGGAAGGAGTGGCCACTTCCCCGCTGCGTCCAGGCGGCCGTGGACAATTCGGGGAAGTGCTGTGCGACATCATGACGCGTGGGGAACTGATCGAACCAGGAACAAGGGTTCGCATCGTGGACTTCAGTGGAGCTCAGGCAGTCGTGGAGGCGGTTCCCAACCATTCCTAGAACGGATCCGCTTCTCCCCTTGCAACCCAGATCTACCGCTTCCGATATATGACGTAATAACCTGATCATGTGGCTTTTGCGATGATACTCGCTGTCCCACTATCCGGTTAAGCCTCCGCTCATCGAAGCTCGTCCGTTCGCAGGCGGATCGAGACCTTGCGTGATCGGCAACTCTGTCTATTTTTAGCACAGATTATGCTTGTCATTAGACGTTGGTTGAATTGCGGCAGAAAAGTCCCGGGGTGATGGGGATAACTTGTTGATAAATCCCCCTTGCCATAAGCAGTTCGTTCGACTAAAAATTGCACAACTCAATCCACCACAAGAACCAATGACACGGCTCTGGAAATCAAGTCGTTGTTCGAGTTTCCTCACGAAGCGGGAGAGCTGTGGCTCCGCTGCGCGAGGGGACGGGTTCACTTTGATCGAGTTGCTCACGGTTCTGGCGATAGTTGGGATCCTCGCTTCTTTGCTTCTTCCTGTTTTGCTGAACTCGCGTGAGCAGGCGCGTTCCTCCGTATGTCGGCACAACCTGCGGCATCTGACGATGGCTGTGCATTCCTACGCGCAGGAGAGGGAAGACGAGCTACCATTTTCCGGTGGAGTGGATCGAAACCACAACTATGACTGGGTGAAGGGTGGGCAGAGCTCCATCTCGTCGAAGGATGAGAGCACATGGAACAACCCGGGGTTCGGTTTTCATGCGGAGTCAGGGGCCTTGTATTATCACGCAACCGGCCAGGAGCGGCA
>Ga0194132_10010970_pt1 | contig 11861 bp, 12 predicted proteins | sample TA2KigOf80mmetaG_FD_148612 | JGI IMG/M metagenome (GOLD analysis project Ga0194132, IMG submission 148612) | Freshwater microbial communities from Lake Tanganyika, Tanzania - TA2015054 Kigoma Offshore 80m | ecosystem: Environmental > Aquatic > Freshwater > Lake | place: Tanzania: Lake... | reverse complement strand
CCCTCCGGTTCCTCCCGTGGTGCCTACCCCTGCGTCACCGCCTTTCGCCATGACGTCACCGGCAGAAACAAAGTAACTATCTAAGCCGGGGGCAGGCGATCCAGCGGAACCGCCTGTCCCGACGTACACTTCGTATTCATTGCCTTCCTCTACGACAATGTTTTCGAGTTTCGCGTAGGCTCCACCACCGCCGCCACCGCCTAACCCACCGGCTCCACCGCCACCGCCGCCCCAGCATTCGGCAGTGACCGACGTAACCCCTGCGGGGCATGTCCACACCACGGAAATGTCGAAGGTTTCAGTCGCCATTGCGTCACTTCGCTTTCGACCAGTCGCCGCACCAGACTTCTTTTCTAGTGGAGGGCCACTGCGGATCGGTTAGCCACTGAAGGCTCGCCACAAGCAGTTCATGGATACGGCTTCTTGTCCGCCAGACAAATCCCAGTCGAAGCAGATGATCGGGCAACCGCGAGTGTGAACGAGCACGCTCGCAACCAAATCTTCTTGGCAATCAATCAGGCTTCGCCATTCAGCATTGTCGGCTGGACCGCCGTTGACTGTCAGTGTGTCCGCGAGCACCGTGTTGTCCGCATGGCCGGAAAAGGTTCTCGCCCCTAGCACGACGCTCACGTCCAACAGGAGTTGCGGAATCCACATGGCGGTCTTTGTGACCAAGCCAGAATTCGCCAGCGTCGGCGAGTACCCGTAGACCCGCATGTCGAACGTGTCGTTACTGCCGTCAGTCCCAAACGGAATCAACTGCACGTACTTCGGCACGTTTTCGCTGTTGCCGATTCCGTAGGAATTGAACTTGATGATTCCCGCGCCAGAAGGCTCGGTCGTCGCCACATTGAAATTGGTGAACCCGGTTGACGTGGAATTCGTAGCCAGCGCGTACTGGAATGGGGAGACTGCAAGCATGATCGACCTCGTGAGGGGAAACTGCCGCCATCAAGTCGATGGCGGCAGGCAGGTGAGAGTTTCACTAAGTCACAGGGGTTGCCTCGATGCCTGTCGCACTCGTATGGCCGATGATGCTCCACGTCGCCGACGCCACGTCGATCAACTCGATGCGGTCGCCTTTGATGCCGCCAGTCGTCGAACCGTTCAACGTAATTACCGTCGATCCGGAGCACTCGTATGCCGCCAAAGCCGAACCTCCATCCGCCAACTGATAGATCATGCCGAACATCGTGTCTGAACCGGCCCGTGTAATCGTGATGTTGTTGGACGTAACGGTCGTCCCGACAAACAACCGAAATCGCGAGCCACTGCCGGTGGCAGATGGCAGTGTCACCGCAACACCAGCCGCTCGATTCAGCGTCACCAACTTGTCGTCGTGAGACGCCGCTGCGAGGGTCAGCGTCGATGATGTCACGTTCACAACCCTAGACGGTCCAGTCACACCGTCACGACCGATCAGTCGCCACACATACGTGCCCACCGCTTGTTCAATGGACACAAAGGTCGCGGACTGGCCGATCTCGGAGTAAGTCAGCGATGTCGTTCCTGCTTCATCGCAGCCGCCAGTCACCGTCAGCGTGCAATCGCCACCGTCCGTCGCCATGTAGATCGTCAACAGCAAACCGGGGCCAGACGGAGCCGGCAAAGTCCGAGACTCAGCCGCCGCCGTCACAAGTGGCACCACGCCAAAGTTGCGATCCACGCGAATCGTGCCGCTCGCGCCGGGATCAGGAATTCTGGTCTGGCCATTCGAGGCCAACTCATACGCTCGCTGCAAAACATTTCCAGGGTTCATCGCTCTCTCCTTTATTCAAATGGCCGGGTAGTTATCCCGGCGACTTGCAAATCGCCGCACGCGCGGCCGTTGAAACGCTATTGAGCCACTCCAAACAAACTCGTCACTGTCACGTGCCGATGCGGCAGACCGCCGAACTCGTCCGAACGATCCGTCACCATTCCCAAGTTGTGCGATTGGTTGTCCGATTGGTCAATCTCGATTGACGCCTGCAATCGGCCGATGTAGAGATTTTGCCACTTGGCGGGGTCAGTAATCGCCAAGCAAGACGCCAGAATCGTCGTTGCGTGTTCCGTGCCACCAAGCGGGGTTTGACCGCTGGATAGCTGAACTGGCGGGTACTTGAACCGATACGTCAGCGTGTAGGTGCCGTTCGGAACCGGCCACAGCAGAAGCTCTCGTGATGTCCCGCTCGTGCTCGGTGTCTTGGTTCGCACGGCGAATTGGCGAGGATAGCCGTACTGCGGCATGTATTGCTGGTAGTGCCGAATCTTGTCCTCGGTCGTCGGCTCAAGGGGCGGCAAACCTCGCCCAGGCTCGAACGTAATCATCGACGTGTCGAGTGCCGAGAACGTGGATGGCAAGTCGTAGGTCCAGTGCATCAGCACATAGGTTTCGCCGGCTGAAGCGTTCAGCGTCGTGTCCAGCAACGTCAGTTGCGTAGGACTGTCCCGCGTGGAAACCTCGTAGGCCAACCCGTCGATCAACAAGTGGCCTTGAGCCGCCCAGCTTGGCCACGTTCCGCTCGCCAGAGTCACCACGCCAGAGACAATCGTGACCGTGCTCGACGATTGCGTTCCGTCCGTCGTCAACGTCGTCACGCTGTCGAGGAAGCTCCAACGATGCCCCTTGTGGTCTTCCACGCCGTCAAACGACGGTTTGTAGAACTCAATCAAACCTTGCTGGATCGTATGTCGCACTCGCTCGGATTGTGCGTAGTTCCACAGCGCTTGGTTCGGCCCGAAATCAAGCTCTCGCCCAATCTCTTGAGCCAGCCAATCGTAACTGCCGACCGTCACCGCCGTCGCTGGGTAGACTTCCTCTTCAGATTTCTTGAGCCGACGATCCGCAACGATAGAGGCCACTAGCCGCTTCTGATACTCAGCCTCCCACCGCTTCGGCTCCATTCCGAAGATGTCTTCCGCCGCCGCCAGACACGCAGCCAGAACTGTGCCGGAATGCTGAGCACCCCCCAACGGGTAGACGTTGGTGGACGTGAGCATGTTGGGCGTGATTGCGTAGTGGTACGTGACTGTGAAAGAGCCGTTGGGCGTGGGGTAGAACAGCATTTCCCAACGCTGTCCCGCGCTGCTGGTCAGGTTTGCCGTGTCGCCAGACGACGTCGTTGGCGTCTTTGGCCGAATTGAAAACCAAGTTGGCGTGCCGTTCGACGCTGCTTCACGAATCCGCAATTGAATTAGGTCGTCAGGCTCGATCTTCACCAGCGGTCGAGGGGTTGTTCCGCCACTGGTCAACATCACCTGCACAACGTCTTCCGTGAAGTTGTCCGGCAAATCGTAATCAAAATCAGCACTCGTCAGCGAAAGCGTGTTTGATGGGCGTAGAAATGACCACTCGTAAGCCGCTCCGTCCGGCAGCGTGGCGTAGAAAAGCCAATTCTTGTACCCAGCGCGAATGCAGCGGTCCACGCGACTCGACTCGCCTGGAGACCAAGTCGTTGAGTCCACACCGAGGCCGACAAGATCGCCGATCTCAACGCGGATGGTCGTGTATGTTTCGCTGATCGTCGGCTCGGTCACGTTACGCCGCCGTTTCCTTCATTACGTGCTCGGCGGGAACCCAACGCAGGCCCGTTGCCGTCCGCACTCGCAACCGTCCACTGAACTGTCCGCTTCCAACGCTGTCCACTTCGCCACTGAACGCCACTTCGCCAGGAATCGCACACTCGACCGTCGAGCCTTTCGGATACATTTCTTTCAAGATTTCCTTCAGCGACTTGGCTGGCTCTTGAGGCTCATCGCTATTGGTCGCTGCGGCGAACGGATTGGCCGCTGGCGATGGTTCTGGTTCAATCGCCGCGTGTGGCGAAGGGACTAGCTTTTCTTCTGCTTGCGGTTGCTGCGATTGAACAACTCGTCCTTCGTCGGTCCTGCTGACCAACGACAACTGCGATTCAGGGACACGATGCACGGTGCCGAACACCGCAATTTCGCACAGGCCCAATTCGCGAGGCTCAACGCACCGAAGAAACACCGCATTCTCTTCTTGATATTCGTTCGTGCGCCAGAAGACTTTCGCCCCCTCTTGCACCGTGCCGAATTTTGCCTCCACAGGCTTCGGCAAAGACACTAGGCCGCTCTGAAACACCAGCCAGCACAGCAACTCCGGCGACATTGGGCCGGAGCGAACTCCGTTGTGAAAGAGCCTCTGCAACAGGAAATAATCCTGCTGCATCTTGTCTGGAATCTCTGTCATCGGAGCCAGAAGTCTTTGAAGTACGACCTCATCTTGAGCGGCAATCTGTGGCATAAACTCCCTCATATCGAAAGGCAGACCGCCGGCCCCGTGACATCACGAGGCCGGCTGAATCCGCTTGAACAGCACTAGGTCACGTTGTCGGCCGGAGCCTGCACGCATCGCCACCAGTCAATACTGGAATTACCCGGCGTCGTTCCGGTCGCGTTGAGAACAGCAAAGCACATCCCCAAACGCACATCGTTCGGGAAATCCGTGCCGTCAGCAGCGGGGATCGTCTTCGTGTCGGCCAATTGAGTTCCATTCACGAAGAACTTGAGCACCTGACCGCTCGCGTCGTAACGCATTCCGAGCTTGATGAATGTGTCCGCAACGAGCACTTGTGCGTCCGACTTGACAGTCACTTGCGTCACGCCGTCGGCCTTGTAGACCGTATCAACGTAATCGCCGTCACCTTCGAGGCGATGGAAGCCAACGAAGTTCAGGTTGGCCAGAGTGCCATCCGCCGCGATCGGCACTGTCGCCGTCATTGCCGTCGAGTCCGCCAAACCCAGAAAAAAGCCGTGCTTGGTGTCGGCGATGGTCGAGGTCTTAACGCGAGCCTCGAACCACAGATTGCCAAGTGCTTGGTCAATCTGGAACGGCTGGCCCATAGTCCCAATCCCAACGCCTTCGTCATCGCCATCAGAACTGATCGTGACAACTCCGCCGCGTTCGTCGGTCTCGTTGGCGATTGCACCACCGTTGCTCCCGAATACGCGATACCCGTCAGCCCAATGCGCTTCAGCGGCATTGATATTTGAGGAGGTGCGGAAGTTCACGAAGTCCTGAAAAATGAACCAGCCGTCAGATGGATGATTCAACAAGTACCCGATGTCCGGGCAATCTTTCCACAGGTTTTGGCTCGGACCACGCGACGTTGCGTCGTCAAAAGCCGGTCGAAAATCACGCATTATCGAATCTCCTTGGAGATGTTGGTTGAAAAATCAAACAGAAACGCTGTGTTCAGGAACGCGGACTAGAGGCGGTAGCCTCGGAAGCCAGCCTTGCGACGGTTCTTGCACGACAGATTCACGATCACGTCGAGCGGAACCATGCGGACGTTGTGGTCGTAGACCGGGGTAGGTCCAGGCGTGCCGACCTTGAAGTCGAACCCGCGTTGGAACTCCAGATCGAACGCGCCCCAATTGATCCCGTAGATCGGGTTGTTGGTCGCGTAAGCGTCCTTCGTCGAATCGTCGAACGATGGAACCCACTCGAATGGAGTGTTGTTGAACATCGTCCTGTTGTAAGACACGCCCGCCGTGTCGCGGATGTTGTCGTTCCGGGTGTTCTGGAATCGCTCAGTGCGTTCCTTCGTGTCCCAGTTCGTGAACAACATCCACTGCGGCGTCTCGCTGGTCAGCGACGCATACGGCGCTGGAGTCTTGAAGGCCGTCCACTGACACGCCTTACGCAGCTTCGCGAAGAAGTCGTCGTCCGTAACGGTCGTGTACGCGAACGTCCAGTTTTTCCAAGCGCTGTAGGTGCCGGTCGCAATGTTTCCCGCGCCGCTCGACCACCCCGACGGATCACCGCCGTTGAAGCCTTCCGTCGCGCTCGATTGCAGCCAGAACGGGAATCCGCTCATCGTCATCGGATTGAGCGAGCTTGAAGACGGAGCCGTCCACAAGTCGTCTTCCAATCCGTCGAGCGTCTCCGCCATCATCGAGTGACGGCGAACCTTGATGATATCGACGATCCGGGTCAGATCATCACCTTGGAACACTTCTTCTCGCAGGTCATACGAGAAGTTGTTGGTGTAGATCGCCCACGTCTGGGTCGCCTTGGTCATCAAGTTGCGAACATTGGTCAGGTCAGACCCGAACAGGTTCGTCGCCTTGAAATTGCCGTTGTTGGCGACTTGCAGTTCCCATTGCTGGGTTGGGCTGCTTTTGACGACCGTTTTCTTCCCGTTAAGGAATCGGTCGGACAAAACGTGCGACTGAGTGGTCAGACTCAAATCTTCCCACTTGTCTTTTGGAACTCGATTCAGCGTTGTGTTGACGAGGTCGTCAATCGCTGTTGGTGCAAAAGGCATCTTGAGAACTCCTTATTTTCGGCGGAAAAAGCGGACTAAACCGCCCCCGCGTGTCGTTCGTTTTTGACTCGCTGCATCGCCCGAACGAGAACCGGGTCGGATTCAACCGGCCCTTCCCACGCCGCGTCCTTTTGGGCCGTAGCGGGAGCGGTGCTCGCCATGCGTCGCTGCGAGTGCTCAATGATGTCGCGTGAACGCTTCACGCGATCTCGGTGCATAATCTGGTCGTGAAACACGCTGTTGATGGCGTGCTGAACCAGAGCCGTTGGAGAAAAATTCGGTCGCGTCTGCCGCAGCACTTGGTACTGCTGCATCACCTTGGAACGAGCCTGCATCTGCGACTGCTCAGCAGCAGTTAGTTCGCGATACGATTTCGTCCCGACGATGTCCCGCAAACCCAATTCGGAGCATCGGGCAATCAAAAGATTGTCGAACTCCTGCTTCTCTAATTCCCACACATGAGCCATTCGCTCTTGCTGACGCTGTTGCTCAGAAGTCAACAACTGCTGCTGCAACTGCTGATTGCTGTCCCACAGCATCCGGTCCCGCTCAATCTCGGTGTCGATGTATTCCTCATCGAAACCTTGATTCTCAAGCTGAACCTTTCGCCTAGCCGCAAACGCCTCAAACGGATCGTCCGCTTCGTCGGATTCTGGAGTCTTTGGAACTTCCGTCTTTGCTTCAGCGTCGGCCGGTTGGCCTGTCGCTTGCGAAAGACGCTTCTCTTCGCGATCAATCAGTCGTTTCAACTGCTCGCTCGTGAAGCCTTTCAGTTCCTCTTTCGTCCAGTCATACGCCTCGGCCATCGACACCAACGCATTGCGTTGGACTTCGGCAACAGGTTCGTTGCCGGCATCATCGCCACCTTCGGCGGCGGTAGCTTCCGAGGCGGAATTTTTCTTCGCCTTGGAAGTGTTCTCAGCTTCGTTCTCGCGATCCATCTGATCGAAGAACGCTTCAAATTTATCGTGATCCTCGGAGACGAGCGGCCCAATGACCGGCTCCGAGGACGGGGCTGCCGCGCTGGTATCCGCATCAGGGACCGACGGTTCCGTGGTAGCGGTTGATGTCTCAACCACACCAGCCGCAGCGCTCTCGCCAGCGGATTCCGCCTCATCCTCATACAGACCACGCAACCAGCTTTGCAGAATCATCTGACAACCCCTGAAAAAGAAAATGGGAGCACGAGTCTTTCAACCCGGCTCCCACAGAGGGCCGCGATGTTCTGTGGACATCAACGCGGTGAGACTGGTAGCTATCCAGTGTTCGCCGCTCCATCCGTCTGATTGTTACCGAGCCAATCGGCTCGGCTCCCATGAACAGTTACCTCACTTGCCTAAGAATGTTACGGCCAAAGAGCGCCAAGCCTCTGGCCGCTGCTTGGTCGTGATCTTCGGTGTCCCAATTGATTGACTTCAAAACATTTCTCACATCAGGAATGCTGCGATACGCTTGGTGCGATAAGACACCACTGCATTGATTGTCGCCACATCGCGGAGAACAAAACACTCGCTCCGGGCACCGCTTCATCAACCCAGACACAAGCTGAGCACCGTCTGGGCCATTGGACTCGGCGAAGATCATCGCGTTGTAAGTGTTCGCCATGGCCTTCACGGCATCGAATGCAATATCCGCTCCTAATCCTCCGCCCACGAGTGAAAAGTTAAATTCGTCGTGCGTTATATGCTGCATGGCATACACCACACGTTGCCCACGAAGCACCACGCCAATCGCCGCCTCAAACTTCTTGGCGTCACTGGCAACGACGTTCTTCGGCTCACCCTTCGCCGCCGCCTTCGCTGCGCCGAAACCAAATAGGCCGAGAATCACCTGCAACAATTTCCGACGCTGTTGGTTCATCTCACTTCATCCCAATTCGCTTTATGAAACGCTTTCGCCGTCTGCAACATCCCTTCGCGACTGCGAAACTCCAATCGGCCATCAGGCAGAAAACTCGCCCCCGTCACCCCTTTTTCCTTGAGGTATTGGTTGCGTTCAGACACTTCTGTTGGGTGACAACCCATACTTGTGCTGTAGTGATTCCGCCATTCCCTGCCGACCATCACCTTCTTAGCACTCGCGTTCTCTCGGTGTGCTTCAAGAACAGTATCGAGGTGTTGTGCTGCTAAATCAAGAACACTTGCAGTTTTCATACTGTAGCACCCCCACCTTGCGCCGCTGCTAATTGCGCCCATTGGTCTCCGCCACCGTCATCAACTGGCGATGGAGTTGAGTGCTCGTGCTGATATACCTTCGGTCCACCCATCTTCATTGAGCCACCGAACGCGCTCATGCCTTCCATGTTGGCGATTTGCTTGAGGCCGGGGTCTTGCTTCAGAACCTTCCGCAGCCACGGCGAATTGCTCAAAGTAGCGTCGATCTCCAACAGTTCGCCAAGATCGAGCGTGACGCCTTGCTGGGCCGCGATTGGTAGCAATGGCAGGTAAAACTGCACGATTTGGTGCAAACGGGCCAGCTTCTCGCTTGGGCCTTCGTACTGCCGACTGAACGGCTCGTAGGAGAATTGGTAATCGTTGTAGTTTCCGACGCGATAATCCGGTCGCCACGTTGCATCAACGGTGATGTCCGTTCCCTCGACCTGTCGAGTCCCTCGAACCACCTGAACCGGGTCGTGCCAGAGCATCCAGCCGAGTCCCTCGAAGCACTCGCCAGTGAATGCCGCCACTCGCTCTAGTCGCTTCGCCTCCAACTCGGACGAACTCCCCTTGAGCATCTGGTCTTGCGTGGCTGTTCGAGACTGTGCCCCTAGCCCGGCTATCAACTCCAGATTTCCAGCCTGTTTGTTGAAAAACTGCTGCAAAACACCAGCAAATTGCATGTTTCCAGGGTCAACACCGCCGGTTGATCGCTCACTGATGGCGGATGGCACCGCCAGCCCGATTTCCTCTCCATCTTTCGCATCCCGAAAAGCCCTGGCGTCACGTTCATTCGCTGAATAGACCGTGTTCTTCTTCTGCCGCTTGGCCTGATTCGCCGCCTTCCGCAACAATGTGTTGACGAGGTCGTGCAGCGAATCGAGGTTCCCGGCCAGAGTGATCGGGGCGATATTGTCGGGAACGGTGCCGAAGTGCAGAACCCGGAAGGGACCGCCCGGAGCACCATTCCACTTCTGGGAGTGCAGAACACCGAGACCGGGTTGGTCCGGCATCACGATCCACTTCTTTTCCTTGGGAAGCCACACGTCCCAGAGGGTCACATGCGGCTCAAGCTCATCGGGGTCGTGTTCCGCCCCTCGCTTGCTCAACGCTTCCGCCCGGTCGTTGAACGTATCACCGTACTTTGATGTGGCGCGAAGCTGCTTGACGACATCAACATCCCACCTTGACTCTAAACGGGCTTCGTTCAAAGGGATACGGAAACGATGGCATTCATAGCGGAGGTATCTGCGGCGAGCCGCCGTGGTGTCGTAGACGTAATCTTCCGGCGGAACACGCTCAATCATCGCTCTCCCTGGATCGACCGTAAGCCATTCAGGGATACGCATTTGTGCGTCTCGATAGGCTTCGATTTCGTCCTCGGTCGCGTCTGCGTCCGGCTCCATCGGCATATCGGGATTTCTTAGCTCAAGAGCCTCTTCGCTGGGTGCCCAAAACACCTTGGCGATGCCCATTCCGAACAGTGCATCCTTGACGATTTCTTGCAGTTCATCGTCGATATTGATGGTTTTGACGTAGTTGTTCAGAGCTAAGGCGAACTGGATCGCGAAGTGCGTGGCCTGTGGTTCGTGGCTCTCAATGACCACTCGCGGGCGACTGACGGACAGCTTATAGGAGTAGGTGTCGATGGCACTCCATAGCATGTTCAGGAGTGTTTGACGCTTCTCGACGCCCCAGTTATCGCCCACCGTCTTTTCGATCAAGTCTCTGCGGCGTTCCCAAAACGGAATCAGCGTGCGCTCGCTCGCGCGAATCGCATCTCGCAAAGACCTCAGACCGGATTCGGAATGAACGTCAATCATGTCTGAGAAAATTATCTCAGACACATCGGCAATGCAACATAGGTATGCAAAAAGCTACCGTCAGCGGTGAGTCTTCTTTTTGGGACGACCGGGTTGGCGGGCTTCGATGATAACTTTCCCACCTCGCTTGCGATGCTTGACTTCGCGTTTAATGCCGCTGACAACGAAGCCAGAAACAGACTCTTTCTTGCGTCGCGATTGATCCATGCTCTCAGCGAGGGCATCAGTAAGATTGGCTGTCACCTTGCGTCCCAAGTCAGAAGTCCTCCTTGAACCAAATGCTAGAATCGCTGCCGAATTCATCACGTAACCGCTGGCCAACAACTGCAACACACCTGCACCAACCACTCAAAGACCCCCGTACCTGCATCAACCACTTATCTTCTTGTTATCAGCCCGCGACCAACTCGCGACGAGCGATCCGCTCCAACTCCGTAATGCGGCCTTCGAGTTGGGCGTTCTCGCGAATGTATTTGCGATTTGAAGCCTCTAGTTCTGTGATCTGTTTTTTGAGGTTCCGCACTTCGGCCTCAGCTTCTTTGCGGGCTTGCTGTTCTTCCTCAAACTGCTTGATCGTAATTCGACGTGGCGTTGCCCGCGTCTTTTCTTCGGAGCTTGCACGCGAGGACTCCAACGCGGACTCATAAAGTTCCCGAATCGTCTTCCCTTTCCACTGCTCAAGCGTCGGGAACGTCTGCAAGATGGCGCGAACTTCCAAGAACGTAGCAGCCGTGTCTTCGAGGTAGGAATCGAGCAATTCAGCGGCCTTCAGGTCGTCGAACTGATCGTTGTCTGCTCGAAATTCTCGGTCCTCAAACACCTCGACCAACAGAGTCGCCCGCTGAAAGAGCGCGGCCCTTCCATGTGTCCGCAGTTCTGAAGCGACGATCAATTTCTTTTTGTAGCCCACACTGGTCTGACGAGACATTTCGCAAGTCCTCCTGAAGACGCTCCGCAAAGGAGCGAAGGGAAACACAACCGCGACAGAAGTTGCCGCGATCAATCAACCGAAAACATAATTTGCACGTCGGCATCTACGTGATCCGCCTAAATCACTGTCGAGTTAACCTTTGGTGGCTCGATTGCACCAATGGCTCACCCTGCATCAACCACTCAAGTTACTGTCGAATTCACCACAGGAATTCAGACTGACACGGAGGTCCTTCCTGCATCAACCACTTAAATCACGGCCGAATTCACCGTTTTCGCCAGCCGAGCTGCAACGCTGGATACTGCATCAACCACTTAGATCACTGTCGAATTCACCCACCAGAGAACGCGAGAGACGTTCGGCAACCTGCATCAACCACTCAAATTACTGTTGAATTCACCTTCTTCCCTTTTGAGTCGTTCGTTCGCGGCCCTGCATCAACCACTCAAATTACTGTCGAATTCACCCGGTTCGCGGAAATCATCACAATCCCAGAACCTGCATCAACCACTCATGTCACTGTCGAGTTCGCTGATCGACAGCGACGGGCGAGTATCATCATGCCTGCATCAACCACTCATATCACAGTCGAATTCACCGTGAGACAACTTCTTTCCGAGTGAACCGGTCCTGCACCAACCACTCATATCACAGTCGAATTCACCGTGAGACAACT
>Ga0194132_10010966_pt1 | contig 11864 bp, 9 predicted proteins | sample TA2KigOf80mmetaG_FD_148612 | JGI IMG/M metagenome (GOLD analysis project Ga0194132, IMG submission 148612) | Freshwater microbial communities from Lake Tanganyika, Tanzania - TA2015054 Kigoma Offshore 80m | ecosystem: Environmental > Aquatic > Freshwater > Lake | place: Tanzania: Lake Tanganyika... | reverse complement strand
TAAAATCAAACACACAATTACAAGCACAAATGGTTGAAATATGTAAATCTGGCCAAATGGCGACATCGAATTATTTGGTTGGAAATTCTCCTCAAATAATGAATAATAGTAATAATAATATAACTATGATTCATGATAATTCTATAAACACCAATAACAACAACAATACCTTCAACATGAACATGTTCTTGAACGAAAAGTGTAAGGACGCAATGAACATGAAGGATTTTGTAAATTCAATTCAGTTGAACATGACCGACATGGAGAATATGAACAGGCTTGGCTATGTCGAGGGCATGTCGAATATATTTATCAATAACCTCCAGAAAACCGACCTATACAAGCGACCTGTCCATTGTAGTGATGTCAAGCGCGAAACCTTATACGTCAAGGAAAACAACCAGTGGGAACGTGATGGCCCTGACCACGCAAAAATGACGAACGCGGTACTTGCGGTGGAACATAAAAATGTGGTCCTCGTGAATGAATGGGCGAAAGCCAACCCACGCTGTCTGAATAGCAGCACCCGAGAGAATGAGAAATACATCAAGATGGCCAAGATTGTTACGGATGGAGAGAAGGAGGGGAATATTGATAAGGTGATACGGAAAGTAGCAAAGAGTGTAGCGATTGAAAAGGGAGGTGCGACGATTGAAAATTCATAAGGTCGGAATTCCTTATTTTCAGCCGAAAATATTCCGTTTGAAAACGGGTTTTATTTCAAAAGTTTGGATTTTTGGGATTCAGAATTTTATGTTTAAAGGGCAAAACCGGCGAAAATATTTCGTTCAAAACCGCCGAAGGCAAGAATAAACGAAGGATTTAGACCCCCTATTTTTGGACATTTTTCTGGACATCCAAAAATGTCCATTTTGCCCTTTGCGCGCCGTCAATTTTAAACATGAAATGCAAAACACCAAAAAACCGGGTTGTGACCATTATGCTCACAAAACGTGTTTTCGACCCTAAAAAACTGTGACTGAACTTTTTTCGGGGTCGGCGGCGTGCGTCCATTTTGAGGGGTTAAAATCGGACATTTATGTATAGGATAGATAAGATTACTATAAGATTCTTATAAGATTATTTTACAATATTTAGGATAGATAAGATTACTATAAGATTCTTATAAGATTATGCCCAAAACATATATTGATTATTCCAATACTATTATTTATAAAATAACATGTAAAGATGAAACGATTAGTGACGTATATGTAGGATATACCACTAATTTTGTCCAGAGAAAATATGCTCATAAAATGTGTTGTATAAACGATACAACTAACACAAGCAATTGTAAGTTGTATCAAGTGATAAGAAATAATGGTGGCTGGAATAACTGGAAAATGGAAATAATCGATGTTATTACCTGTAATGACATGTATGACGCGAAAAAGAAAGAACAGGAATATGTTGTATTATTACAAGCCAACTTGAATAGTGTGGAACCACTACCTCAACCCCGAAGAACAAATTATCGTTTTTATTGTGAAAAGTGTAACTTCAAATGCTCTAAACAAAGTATATATAACAAGCATTTAGATACAACAAAGCATCAGCAAGACAAATCGATATCAAGCACAATGAATTATGAAACAAACATCGAGGCAGACCAAGAACCAGAAAAATATACACTAGATGAAATATCCAAGCCAATAACACGTGATGAATATAATAACATATTACATTTATTACTCGATTTGAAAGACAAAGATAAATCAATAAACGAAGAATATAACAACGATAATGATATATATCCGAAACAAAATATCAAGATATCATTGTCTCAGCCTTCACAGTTGATGAGTGATAATAATATACAAAATAAACTAATACTTGAACTAATCAAATCAAACACTCAATTACAAAACCAAATGTATGAAATATGTAAGTCGTCACAAGCAGTAACAACAAATAATATTAGCGCATCAACAATACATGATAATTCCACTACCACCAACAACAACACCTTCAACATGAACATGTTCCTTAACGAGAAGTGTAAGGATGCGATGAACATGAAAGACTTTATTGATTCAATCCAGTTGAACATGACCGACATGGAGAATATGAACCGTCTTGGCTATGTCGAGGGCATGTCGAATATATTTATCAATAACCTCCAGAAAACCGACCTATACAAGAGACCAGTCCATTGTAGCGACGCCAAGCGCGAAACCTTATACGTGAAGGAAAACAACCAGTGGGAACGTGATGGCCCTGACCATGTAAAAATGACGAACGCGGTACTTGCGGTGGAACATAAGAATGTGGTCCTCGTGAATGAATGGGCGAAAGCCAACCCACGCTGCTTGAATAGCAACACCCGAGAGAATGAGAAATATATCAAGATGTCGAGGATTGTAACGGATGGAGAGAAGGAGGGGAATATTGATAAGGTGATACGAAAAGTAGCAAAGAGTGTAGCGATTGAAAAATCTACATGAACAAAGCACGCATTCCAACGTTCCGATTGGTTAAAGGGGGCTGATGATTTAACCGCTTTAATGGTATTGATATATCAGTATGTTGTTTCATATTTTGATATAGACGTCCATTATTGGCTGCCGCTCCTGTTACTGCCTCTGCCGCAATCCGGGCTTGTCGTTCTTGTTCCGTTATTATCGGTCGGTCATGAGGTATGACAAGACCTTGGGCTTGGCGCGTATTTCGTTCGCCCATCATGAATCCTCGTTTCATCATAAAAGGCATATTTGATTGAATCGGCATATTCACCATATTCACACCGCCGTTGATTTTACGCATGGTGTGTTGATTCGCCGCCGCCGCCGCAGCTGCCGCCGCGATTGATGCTACTGTCGCTGGTGCTCCTGCTGACGCCGCCGCACCGGATGACGCGGCATGAATCGAATGAATTTTCTTATTCACATCAACAATATATTCACTCTGCAGTTGTTTAATATTTCGAACCGCATTCAAAGGCGAAACGCGTATTTTAGTGAGACGGTCCAATGACTGTTCTTCAAAATGAAGCTGCGAGTAATGAATATACGTATCAAACGCATTTACATCAATCATATGTGTTTCGTCATATTTGATATGAATTACATTTGTGAGTTTCGCGAGACCATCCGTATTATTCGGCATAATTGATGTAGCCAATTCATCGCGGCAAATAAGACGTTTCATTCCATCCGCGAATTGAAGGATATGTTTATCTCCAATCGTATAAAAATTAGTCCGGTCGATGGTAAGTCCGAATTGATTGGCTCGTTCGTTGATGAGATTATCTTCACCGCCCCATGCCCAATAATTCGGGAATCCATTGATTCTCTCGAAATCGACGCCTCGAATCGAGAATATTCCGCCGAGTGCGAATTGAAATCCGTAGAAATGTTTGACGACACCATACTCCGTATGATAATTCAAAATATTCTTGTCATAGGGAAGTGTATCGATGTCATTAAAAATGAAGATGATTTCCTTATAATGATTTGGGAATGCCTCTTTTAATGCTAAAAATCCGATATTTTTCATGGCTCCGCGGTTGAACGGGCGTGTATCGTTTTGATGGATGAAATAAAATGTCCATTCTTCGCGGGGTATATCTTCCATGATTTTGTAAATATATGTGCTGAAAAACACCCGGTGCGGTTCGCGATCACGATAAGGAACGATGAATACATACTTTGGAACCACGCCGACGACCGCGTTAGGCTCTGATGATGATGTTGTATCAACGTCCATTTTTATTCAAGTATAATATCATAACATAAGAAAAATATGATATTATAACGGGACTCCGGAATCGGCGATTCCATATTCCATTCCATTCCATATTCCATTCCATGTCATTTCGCTGCGTATTTATCAATAATCATTTTCGGAATAAGTCTCTCGCGCATATCGTATAGCTTTTTGTAGCATTTATTGATGGTAACCTCGCTCATGTCGCTAATACGATTGACGTCCTTCTTTGTGATGGGGAGCCGACACATACATGCGACGAAATAGATGATGCCAGAAGCGATACTGTGTGGAGTATTCTCCGGAATCAGGTTCTGTTTTTCAATCATTACCGCGATAAACTGGCATAATTTCGTAAGTTCGTCGTTGATGGACAGACGGCTACAATATCTCTCGATGAATGCTTCTGGTTTTGTTTTACAGAAGTTCGTCTTCTCCGAATTATCTAAATTGGATTCGAGCTCATTGATAATACTCACCGCATTTTTACATCCCTTTGTTGCGCTGGTATTGTCGAGGTTGAATATATTCGCGATTTCTTTGGGTGTGCGCGGGCAGTTGTGTATCTTACATGCGATATAGATGGACGCCCCCACGACACCATCGCGATTGAGACTGCGAAAGGTTTTATGTTCGGAGATGCGTTTATGAACACGGAGAGCTTCATCGATAATCATCTTGGAAATGCCCTTGTTTTGCGCGAGTGTGGTGATTTTCTGAAACATGTCATATTGGGCTTTCTCTCGATACGGCATCGATTGCCACTCTGTATAACGCCGGATTTTCATCATGTCTTGTGAATAAGAACCGCCCTCGCACATGACTTTACATCCATAGGATGATTCTTTGAGGAGTGGATTGACGGGCATACCACAGCGGGTGGGGTCGTTGTTTTGATTGTCATCCGCGCCGTAATAACGCCATTCCGCGCTTTGGTCGAGAGATTCGTCCTTGTAAAGAATACTGCACGCGGGATTTTTACATGTGAGGAACCCGTCATCGGTGAGAACAACGTCGCTTGAACACACTTCACAATTCTCTCGAATCCCGGATTTTCGATAGAGACATTCAACGTCGGTTTCAGGTTTGATGAAGAGTGCCGACATTCGTTTTACGATGGCGGGGCTGACCGCATCACTCGCGGCGGCAGCCTCACACGGTTCTTCTTCTCTTTCGCCGTCAGCTCCACCGTCAGCGTCAGCGTCAGCTCCACCGCCATCGCCACCACGCGACGATGTTTGTTTCGGTGATTGTTGGACAGTTGCCGGAATGTTGAGAGATACCAAGCTGTCATCGCTTATTTTGGAGTATTCTTCTATAATTTCAGGCATGAAATCTTCTTCTATTTTCGCCCAGATATTCACTTGTTCTTTTACACGTTTGTTTTTTTTGGTTTCATTCTTTATAGTGGTATGTTGGTAGGAACGATAGTGACGTGTTGCAGCGCCGCCACCACCGCCACCACCGCTACCACCACCTCCGCTGCCGCCTTGAAGAGAAGTAGGAATAAACACACCACGACACGAAGTTAGATTTGAAAGCATTACAACGAACTCGAATATAAGCGGGGTGGGTGATGATATGTTTAACCACTCTTTAAATAAAGTATATATTTATCTCTTTATATCTATTTATTGTTCAATTTTATCGCCGCCGCCGCCGCCGCCGCCGCCGCCGCCGCGTCCCTTCCGCGATAACTATTATCTACGATTAATACAGTGTAGTAGATACTAATCGTAATAATCGTATTATGGGAAATCAAATAAGCGCATCATCATCGTATGGTGATGATGATGAAAAGATGGCGTTGCGACTCGATTTGTATGCCCAACGTATTATTTTAAAAGAAGTGAAATTCAATTCATCGCTTTCAGATAGCGGGAAATGCGAAAAGCTGATTATTATTACGAGTGAGGTTCTGAACCGACTTCCTTTTCGCCTGATTTCGTATATGGACCGTCGTCATAAACTATTCTCCGAAAAATTCGAGACGTTTAATGCGATGGACCGTGCGCTTCTTGTAAATACAAACCCAGAAATTCTGAAAGAAAGCAAATTAGATGAACCGAATGAATTTAGAAAGAGACAGATGTGTGTCGGACTTGCCCGGTTCTATATCCAAATTGGGAATTTATTCAACGCGATTATGACGACGATGAGGCCGTATAATTATGAAAATACACGGCGAACCGGCCCGGATAACTTTTCGGATATGCTTATATTTAGTTTAATGGAAGGACGCACGTTGTCATCGAAGGATAAATTACGGTATGAGATGTCAAACATGTCTGGGTTTGCGAAAAAACAACAAGACATGAAAAAACGGCTAGGGAGTATATTGAAATTCGGCGAGATGGTCCAAGACCTCACACCTGGCGAAGGAATTTGTAATGTTCAACGTGAGATCGAACAAACGAAAATCACGCCGCTGACAATTACCGGTTCATCCGCCACGGAAACCAAAATCAAACCCTCGATATTCGCGATGTTGGAAGAACTTTATTACGATATTTTTCATCAGTCGTCAAGTGTGAATCCGAAGTCGCCGCAGTTTATAGCAATGACGGCCGCCATGAAGGAGAAAATCTACCGTAATGATGTTCGAGAGTTATACCGTATCGTCACAGGAGGGAAAGAACCGGGGCCTGAAATCGAAACATTTACGGATGTAGCGAAATACGTAAATGACAACGATGAAATTAAGAAGTGGTGTAGCCAACCGGTGAATAAAAATATGAAAATCAAAGTAAATGATGAACTACGTAGTGATTCCGGTTTTGTAGAATATGTTCAGCATATTCGAGATACGATCGCATATACTTCGAAACAACGAAGAGCGATTGTAGGGCTGCTCGACCGAGTCTTTGTAACGATGAAGAAGAGCAATGATGAGTTGCGAGAGATTGAAGAGACATGGTATAAATCCGGCACAAAGAAATACGAAGGGTTTGAACGCGATGACGAATACTCCCGCGAATTCTTCAAACTCAATCTGAAATATGACTTCTTTATTAATCCGAACCTCACTGACGCCGAATTACAGTCGATTACGAATGAAGCACGCACACGTATTGTTCGGTTATACGCAGATAGTTATCAGAGATTTTTAAAAGGGTTTCAGATTCTTCAAAAAATCCAAGCAAATAGTGAAGTCATTCAGCTTCAAATGCAGCGAGAACTCGCAACAAAAGGGCAAGAAGAGCCTGCCTTAAAACCACCAAGCAGTTCAAGCGGAGATGACAAACGTAAATCCGAGATTGAAAACCTCGCGTGGGATAGCACGAATTTACGTGACGAAAAAACCACGTCGGAAGCCATCCAACCAATCATAGGCGAAAAAAGTTCTGAAATCGCAAGTATTTTTAGAGACATGACGCGAAAAATCCACGAAAAAGGGCTCAGTGACGAAAAATTTAAACAGGTTTGCTTGTTTTATTTGAAGAAGGTAAATGCGATTATTCGCCCTTATTTGATGAAGGAACAGTTTAATAGAGAAACAACTGATAATGTGAAGTTTCAACTTTCATCGCTGGACAAACAGTATGAAGCATTTGTATCTCAATCGGATAAACCGTCGAATACGATACAACCGTCGAGTTCATTTTTATCGTCGATTGTATGACGTCGCTGTCGTCCCGGTCGTCGTCGCCGCTTAGCCTAGTCGATTTTCCAGTTTTTGAAAATACTCTTGATTATATACTAAATTGCCGGTCGGACGGTAGGTATCAATTGCCTTATATTCCTTTTTATCCCCTGCTCCTGCTGCTCCTGCTCCTCCGGCGGATCCACCATTCGGGTCGTTTCTTTGATTATACAGTAATGTATTCGCGTCTTCTGGTGTGCGTGGGCCGCCACCACCACCGCCGCCGCTACCACCGCTACCGCCGCCGTCGTTGTATTTTATGACGTTGCCTTCTTGGTCATACAATATCGGACGCCCATACTCGTCGATTGCGGTTCCCGTTTTACGTTTGTATTCATTACGCACATAATTCGGGACATAATGAATCCATGAAATCAATAACAGGTTTGGGTGAGTATAACGCACAAGGAATTTGTTTTCTTGTAATTTATCGACGAGATATGCGATACAACCCGCATGGTCATAATTCGCCACGCCGAGAATAATTTCAGGAACAACGAACCAACAAAATTGCTGGTTGCATTTTTGACGCGATGTAAGCTTTATTTTTTCATGGATACGTGTGAGTATTTTGTTATAGGTGAATAGCTGGTTTTTATCCTGTTCCTGTTTTTTTTGATACAACTCATCTAAATTTATTTTTTCGACGTTCTCGACGTTATCCGTGGAAAATTTGAATAAGTCGTCCATTTTACAACTACACGTTTGTTTGTATTCCTATAAGAAAATAACACGAAGATGCGAACGAACAAATGAACAAATGAACAAACGAACAAACGAACAAATGAACGATAATAAACACTATTATTACATATATGTATAATAATAGCATGACAACACGACAGCCGACCAATAATACCGAAATTAAACATATCGTAATTTCATCTGGTGGTCCAGCCGGACATATGATGTATAGTATTTTACGCACACTGAATTTGAAAGGAATTTGGGATATTAACCATATCAAATCCATCTATGGTTCGTCAATTGGGTCATATATTGCGATTATTTTGTCATTGCGTTATGATTGGCAAGTGCTCGACGATTATCTTATCAAACGTCCATGGGAAAAAATATTCACGCGTGGTTCTGGTAGTGGTGCGGGCGGCGGCAGCAGTGCCAACAGCGGCGGTAGTAGTGGTGGTAGTGGAGGTGGTGCCAGCGAATCCGAAAGTAAATCAACATTCGCCGGTGCTAAGACGAAAATCGAGAATATCCTTCGATTTTACAACAATAACGGATTATATGGTTTGAAAGAATTCACCGAAATGCTTCGTCCCGTCTTACAAGGAAAGGATATATCGGTAAATATAACCCTGCGCGAATTTTATGAAAGAACCGGCGTTGAACTTCATTTCATCGTAACGGAAATAAATAAGTTTTGTGTCGTTGATTTCAGTTATAAAACACACCCGAATCACTCATTGATTGAAGCATGTTATATGAGTTGTTGTTATCCTTTCGGATTTACACCAATCTACCGTGATGGGTGTTGTTATTTGGATGGTGGTATTATCAACGATTACCCAGTCGATGAGTGTATTCGCGGGCAGAAATGTCATCTCTCGGAAATCCTCGGTGTAAAAATGTTTTGGGAACGCAAACCTGCGAATATTACTGAGAAATCATCTGTATTACAATTCGTTAGTACCTTTTTTAATCAAATCAAGTCACATCTTTTTGAACACCGTGTTACACCAGCAATACCAAATGAAGTAGTATGTATTTCAAAAGTGTTTTCATTACAGGACTGGTTGAATTGGGTGAAGGATGAGAATTATCGACGAGAATTAATGTTGCGCGGGGAAACATTTGCGGATGTATTTCTATCTTATCGCAGAAATTACTGTGAATCTTATATGAATGCGCAAGCGCATGGAGTGTCTTCTGAACAAAATATTACTCATGACCAAAATCCTCAAACGTTGATAGAACATGAGGTCGATCCTGTTTGCGAACCCGAACCCGAACCCGAACCCGAACCCGAATCCGAACCCAAACACGAACCCGAGCTTGAAGCTGACAAAACACGCTCCAACGACGCTACATTTGAACTTCATAATACCGACGATACTACGATGGTCTGAATCGAATTGATTCGACCGCTCGCTCTCTGTCGAATTATAACGTCGTTATTATGATATTATACAACTGTATTCAAAAATTCTTTAATCTTGTCTTTCTCTGGCTTGGCATCATACTCGATGACCTGGCCGTCCTTAACAAGCTTGATCGTAGGATAACCTTCAATCCTGAACTTATCAGCCATGTCAGGTTCGGCTTCACAATCCACCGTCGTAAATGTCACGGTATAGCCGTTAATTGGTTGTCCTTTTTGTTCTATTTCAACCTCGTCAAAAATTGGTTTGGCACTCTTGCAGTGAGGACACCAATCTACTTTGAATAAGAACAATTGCGCTAATTTGTCGTCGGTGGAACCGATACCATCGGGTGCGGGTGTTACACCTTGTGAGTCCTGAAAAAACTTATTTAATCCTGGTATCATGTCATTCTTGATAATGTAATAGAGAATACCGGCGATGGCCGCAACAATAACAAGCATGATGATAATATTTTTTGAATTAGCGCTCACAGCTGAACCAAAAGATGACATCGCGGAAGAAGCCATAGACGAAGATGATGACGGCTCAGCCATTATGAATATTGATTATATTATAATACATCGATGATTATTGTATGCTTCAAACGAATATGAAAACAACACGCGTAATCTATATATATAAAAACACTTGGAATGATTTTTCGCGACAAGAAAACCGGCACTTTACTAAATATTCGGAGAGATGATTATACGAATGATCGCATGTTTTATCAAGAAATCATTCATGTGAAACGTAGCGACGGACACAACCACGAATCCAAAACTGGTCCGAATGCTCGCCGCCCGTATTCTATACCTTTTCGAGATTTACAATCGCAAAACAACTATACCTAAAACCATGATGAACAAAATAAATCCGACGGTAATAAAAAAGTTGTATTTCAGGTCGGGGAATAAGTCTGTTTCGATAATTCCTTTTGTATCCATGACTGGTTTCACCGCTTGAAATAACATGGTAGACGTTGCGACTAGTAAAAATATAACGATGAGTTTCATAATCCATGATGACCACGAACCAGAAGAAACCGAGAATGGACTTATAAAAAAGATGAGGACTAGAAGAAGAGAAACACCTAAAAGCATACACGAATATTTTGTTTTTTCGCTATACTCGACAATATAGTTGGTAGGATCTTCGAGGATGGAGGTGGTGCTGGACATAATGGAATGGAATGGAATGGAATCGAATGGAATCGAATGGAATTGTTATATATACACTCGAATATTTATCAATACTTCTTTCGTATTGCCCATATTGGATAGTCTTTACCAGTTACACTCGGACTTGATGAAAACCACATCATTGTTTCGTCTGATAGAGAAATGGTTCCATATTTTTTACGGATGACCGAGAATATACTTTGGTCATTTCTTGTCGCATGAAACGTTGGCACATTCGGAAGTCGGCCACATGAATCATCAATTAAATGATATTGACAACAACCATCATACCACTTGTCAATGAGTTCCATCGTGTGCCGACACTTGCGAAGAACAAAAATCCCGCCCACAAGCTGGCCAGTTTTGATAATACTGGGGTCATCATTCACACCATACCAATCGAGAATATCCATTTTTGTAAATAATTCATCTAAATGAACCATTTGAAATGAAACATTTCCGATTTCAACGCTCGTATTCAGCATATCAAAATATTCGAATAATCGTGATTTGCCATCTTTATTCATGAAACACCCCGCGTCAGCATAGACAAGAATGTCATTTTCGTTCATTTTATCCAGCGTTTGTTTTGTTAGATAAGGCTTCCATATCCAACATCCATATCCTCTATTGGCGTTTGATTCAATAAATTGGTGATGGGTAAGCCAGAATGATGCGTCAGCCATGAGGTCTTTTTCTGTATAACCGATGATTTCATCAAAGACATCGAATCCACTTGCTTCATTACATATACGTTTTACTGCGCTGTGATAGTTTTCGGATGGTCCACCGTAGGTGATGAACCATTTACGTTGTTTCGGTAGTGTGTGATGTGGGTCCTGCGAACAGTCAGTCATTACTGGGACTGATTGATTGGTTATTGTGAATAATAATCGTGAATAATAATATTTGTATTATATAAGACAAAAACGTTTTTATTCGAACGAAAGAATCGGAATATATGACGACGAAAAAACGAAGACATCGGTTGTCGGTGTCAGACCGTGCCAGAATACTTAGTGGTGGCAGAGGAGAGCGCACGAGACGCAAACACCGTAAAGGCTCAGCCTCTGCCGCCACCGCCGCTACCGACGCCGCCGACACCATGCGTTTGATTCCACGCACCGCTTCCAAAACAACAAGAGCATTTACCAAGAAGGATTTCAATAGCGGCGATGGTATGCTTACCACAGTATGGGGGCCGAGTATGTGGCATTTTCTTCACACGAT
>Ga0194132_10010964_pt1 | contig 11867 bp, 10 predicted proteins | sample TA2KigOf80mmetaG_FD_148612 | JGI IMG/M metagenome (GOLD analysis project Ga0194132, IMG submission 148612) | Freshwater microbial communities from Lake Tanganyika, Tanzania - TA2015054 Kigoma Offshore 80m | ecosystem: Environmental > Aquatic > Freshwater > Lake | place: Tanzania: Lake... | reverse complement strand
TTCGTTGCTTTGTTCGGAAATACGCCCAAAAAGGTCCCGGGTTATAAGAATAAACTGTAAAAAGAACAAACAGAAAGTTCGGCCTAGGAGCATCCATTGGAGTGCTTCTTCCATGCCAACGTAGGGCGGTAAGCTCAAACTGACTTCCGATTGAATTTTTTTAACCGTAGTTAGCATGAAGGTTAACCGCCACTTATCTTATCTCCCAAATTAAAGATAGGCATGTACATGGCAACCATTAAGAAGAGAATAATTCCCCCAACTGCCATAATCAATAACGGCTGTAAAAGATTAGTAATGGCATCTACTGCATTATCAACTTCATCATCGTAAATTTCCGCTATTTTAAGAAGAAGTTCATCTAAACGACCAGTCACCTCTCCAATTCCAATCATATGAATTACCATCTTTGGAAAATAACCGGTGCTTCCAAGTCCATCTACGATAGTTTTACCTTCACTCACACCCAAAGAAGCTTTCTCTACCGATTTCCTTAACGCCCTGTTTGAGATCACTTTGGCACAAATCTCAAAAGCGGCCAATAGCGGAACACCACTTGACACTAATGTGCTCAACGTACGAGCAAATCTGGCAACTGCGGCCCTCATAGCTAAGGCACCAAAAAGTGGAATTCTTAAAACAATAGGGTCCCAAAATTCTCTAAATTTCGAAACTCTATAAAGGACTATCATCCCTAAAGGAACAACAATGATTGCTCCGAAAATCAGACTCAGATTTTCCTGGAAACCCTTGGAAAAATTCAGAACAGCCACAGTAATATCGGGCAGCTTATTAGATCCGTAAAGTTTTGATATTTCTGGAATCACTTTAATCAGCAAAAAAATCACAGCACCGATAGAGGCAACTAGCGTTAATGCCGGATAAGTAAGAGCTTTAATGACTTTAGACTTTAGTTTTGCCAGCTTTTCCAACTGAATCCCAATACTTTTCAATGACTGATCTAAAGTTCCCGACATCTCCCCGGCCTCGATCACTCGCACAAAAAACTCATTAAAAACATTGGGATATTTAGAAACTCCATTCGATAAAGTTCCCCCTGATTCAATGGTGGTTTTTATTTCAATTAATATTTTCTTAAAAGCTTTATTGGTCTCTTGTTGTGCCAATAGATCTAGGGCTTGAACAATCGAAACACCCGAATCAATCAAGGATGAGAATTGACGAGTAAAAATAATAAGCTGCTTTAACTTTACAGGACTTCCCATTGAAAAGTTTAGCTTTAATGAAAAAAGGTTCTTCCTTTCTGGAGTCAAAACTTCCGGCCGGATCTGCATGGCCCGCAACTTAACTCTGGCTTCGAATTCATCTTGAGCCTCAAGAACACCCGCAACAGCTTCTCTGGCTCTAGATTTTCCTTTATAGTTGAACCTCATATTTTATTAGCCCGCTTTTCTTTCGGTTATTGAGACCATTTTAATAAGCTCTTCAGGTTCAGGACTGGCTTCCATAGCAATATTCAAGGAAATTATTCTACGTTCCACCAAATTCGCCAGGCTTTGATTCATCGTTATCATCCCAGTCATTTCTTGCCCAACCCGCATAGCTGAAGCAATTTGGTGAATCTTATTTTCTCGGATCAAGTTTCGGATCGAATAATTTGGAAGCAGCAACTCAATAGCTAAGACCCTACCGTTTTTGTCCGCCTTTTCTAAGAGGACTTGAGACAATATCCCCTCAAGCACCATCGAGAGCTGCGCTTTAATTCTCTCTTGGTTTTCGTGGGGAAAAGCTTGCACAATCCGACTAATAGTCTGATAAGCCCCATTCGTATGTAAAGTGCTCAGCACCAAATGCCCAGTTTCAGCCAAACTCAAAGCTGTCTCAATCGTCTCTTGATCTCTCATTTCCCCAATGAGAACTACATCAGGGTCTTCACGCAGCGCTGATCTAACGGCATCAGGATAACTAAGAGCATCCACTCCAATCTCTCTTTGATTGATAATAGATTTTGAGTGGGAATGAATGTACTCAATCGGATCTTCAATAGTAACGATATGTAATTTCTCAGTTTCATTGAGTTCGTTTATCAATGACGCTAAGGTCGTCGATTTTCCGCTTCCGGTAGCTCCAGTTATAAGAATTAAACCCTTAGGACGCTTAATGAGGTTAATAACGGAAGGCGGAAATCCCAAGATTCCTAATTTCGGAATTTCAAACGGAATATGCCTGAAAGCTCCTGATATCGTTCCTCTTTGATAAAAAATATTCGCTCTAAATCTTGCTAGATTTCTAATCCCAAAAGACAAATCGATCTGTCGCTTCTCTTCCAATAGGGCTTTTTGGGTTTCTGTTAAAACCGAATAGCAGAGTTCCTTTGTTTCACCACCGGTCAGAGGCTGAACTTTAGCGCGATTAATTGATCCTAGAACCCGAAATCCAGGCGCAGAACCTGCTGAAATATGCAGATCAGAGGCTTTATTATCAATCATCGCTTTTAGTAATTGAGGTAGAGTGATCATTTTTTGATTAGGTCTCCATCCGGTCGAGAGTTGTTTAATACCTCTTCAAGAGTTGTTTCCCCTCGAAAAAGCTTCAATAACGCGCCTTGTCTTAGGGTAATTAATCCCTCAGCAATAGCAGCCTCTTTCAAAGTGTCGGTATTTGCCCCCTTAATAATCAGGTTTCTTAAATTTTCAGTCATAGGCATGACTTCATAAATACCTCGACGGCCGATGTAACCCGTATTGCCGCACTCTTCACAGCCTTTTCCCCTTAGGGCTGTAAATTTTCCTATCCACTCCTGAGGAACTTCGGCACTCAATAATTCTTTCTCAGTCACTCGAGGATCCGGTTCCGAGCAATGAGGGCAATTCACTCGAATTAATCGCTGAGCTTCGACTAAAGTTAAAGCAGCCGTAATCAGAAAAGGTTCTAGCCCCATATGGAGAAGTCGACTAATGGTTCCCGGAGCATCATTGGTATGTAGAGTGGAAAAAACCATGTGCCCGGTAAGGGAGGCTTTAATTGCAATTTCAGCCGTTTCATGATCTCTAATCTCCCCCACCATGATGATATCGGGATCCTGTCTTAATAAAGACCTCAAAGCTGCAGCAAAGTTCATCCCAATAGCTTCTTTCATCTGCGTTTGATTAATCCCGGCCATGTTATATTCCACCGGATCTTCAACCGTCGAGATATTAACATCGGGCTGGTTCAACTCGGATAATACACCATAAAGAGTCGTCGATTTTCCGCTTCCTGTAGGACCGGTAACTAAAACCATTCCATAGGGTTGCAATGCGGCTTTTCTAAAAGCCTGGAGCTGCTGCTCTTCAAATCCGCTTTGAGAGAGATCGGGAGTTTTAGTGCTCTGAGATAATAGACGCATGACGACCTTCTCCCCAAACATGGTTGGAAGGACCGAAACCCGAACATCCAATTTTCCCGTTTTAGTCTTAAGGGCGAGACGACCATCTTGTGGTAATCTTTTCTCCGAAATATCAAGCTCCGACATCACTTTGATCCTAGCTGGAGTTGAAGCTTTAAACTGGGGAGGCAGGCGCATCACTTCGTATAAAGAGCCATCAATTCTTAAACGGATACGGGAGTAATTTTCAAAAGGTTCTATGTGAATATCACTCGATTTGCGTCGGACAGCTTCCACAAACAGCTTATTGATGAGTCGGATGACCGGTTTATCCCCTTCGTTATCATTCTCAATTGAAACACCAGATTCAGGCTTCGCTTTAGCTTCAACTGTAACTCCACTCTCATCGCTCTGGCCTTTTTGGGTCATTTTCTCTAATTCATCTTGGAGAGAGTTGCCTAAGGCATCGTAAGTCCTAGCTATCAGTTTGCCTATTGCACCTTCGGTCGCAAGATAGATTTGGGGGTCCATATTGCATAGGAAACGAATGTCATCTGAGACTGTGAGATTTGAAGGATCGGCTACCGCCACCAAAATTTTATTATTTTCCACAGAAAGGGGCACCATGTGGTGTTTTTCACAAAGTGATCTTGGAATCAGTTTGGCGACTTCAGCTTTGACCGAAACCCCATCTAAAGAGATTGCAGGAATTCCAAATTGTTTACTCAAAAAAGTAGCAAGCACTTTCTCATTAATGTGGCCCAAGCTGACTAAAGAGTTTCCCAAACGGGTCTTATTCTTCTCTTGATGGTCCAAAGCCTTATCAAGGGCCTCTTGCTTGATAAGCCCTTGCTTTAATAGAAGTTGGCCTAGTTTATTTCCGGCAGCCGACATAAGTGATGAAAACCTTTGTTAGATACTTGGGTTGCATTACGCAAAAAAAGAATAGAGGGGACCTTAATAATTATACCTAACGAGCGTGCGGGAATCTATCGGAATGACTCAATCATGCTGCTGCCGGTCATTAAATTGGGAGGTTGTTCTCCCCATAGGGCTAGCAAAGTGGGTGCTACATCGCATAATTTTCCAGTCTTTTTAAGCCGAATCGATTTTCGCAAGGGATCAATCAATATCATAGGGACAGGTAGCAAAGTATGGGCGGTCATGGGAAGGCCAGATTCATCTTGCATCATTTCACAATTTCCGTGATCCGCAGTTAGGATAGCAAAAGCCTGATGAGACTCGATCCAATCTAAGATTTTCCCCAAACAAGAATCCAAAGCCTCTAAAGATTTCACTGCAGCTGCATAATTACCCGTGTGGCCTACCATATCAGGATTGGCGAAATTAACGACGACAAGCCTATAACTTTGCGTCGAAATCTCCGATAAGAGTTTTTCAGTAACTACGGCTGCGCTCATTTCAGGCTTAAGATCGTAGGTTTTCACTTCTCGAGGAGAAGGAACTAAAATTCGATGTTCGCCCGGGAATGCCATTTCCTCTCCCCCATTAAAAAAATAGGTGACATGAGCGTACTTCTCAGTTTCGGCAATTCTTAATTGCTTCCACCCTTTACTGGAAACAAATTCACCCAATGTTTGGGGGACTTTGGACTTTTCAAAGGCTGTCGGTAATTTAAAAGAAGGATCGTAGGGAGTCAGACACACAAAGTCCGAGAGACTTGGAAATTGCTTTCTTTGAAAATAGTTAAAATCAGCTTGTGTAAGTGCTCGAGTGATCTGCCTAGCCCTATCCGCCCTAAAATTAAAAAAGATAACCCCATCTCCATCTTGGATGCCCTGATAGACCTTACCTATGGCAGGAGAAATAAACTCGTCGGAATTTCCCTGCTGATACTGGGCCTCCACATATTGACTTGCTCTTTCAAAAACCTGTTCCGCTTCACCTTGAGCTATCGCCTTAAAAGCTTTTTCCGTTCGTTCCCACCGCGAGTCTCTATCCATGGAAAAGAAACGACCCGACACAGTTGCGATTTTTCCGACTCCCAGGTCTCGGCAAAAGGATTCTAGCTCGGTCACAAATTTCTTAGCGCTCGTCGGAGACGTGTCTCGACCATCGGTGAAAACATGGATTTGAACTTCTCTTAAACCTTTCAGTTTGGCCCATTGAAGAAGAGCGAAAAGATGGCTTATATGACTGTGAACCCCTCCGTCCGAGACCAACCCCATCAAATGCAGTACAGCCTTTCGCCCGGACTCTAACATTTTACTGGCAAGTCCATTGAGCGCTGAGTTCTTAAAAAAACTCCCTTCCTCAATGGCTTTGCTAATTAAGGAAAAGTCCTGATAAACAATTCGACCTGCTCCTAAGTTCAAATGACCGACTTCGGAATTTCCCATGAACCCTTTAGGCAACCCTACATTTTGCTCCGACGCCTCTAGCTGAGTATGCGGGTACTGCGTCAAAAGTCTTCGATAATTGAGCATCTGAGCCCCTTCAACCGCATTAAAATCCTTTTTAGGATTAATCCCAAATCCATCAAATATAATAAGAAATCCTGTTCGGTCCGTTGCAAGATTGGTTGTTGGCACAAATATCCCCTAGTTCTTAAGGATAACGTTACGTACCTATTAGTATCACGAAGAAGTCGCCTATGGGGAGCGAAAATCTATTGAAAAGCGCTACTTTTGCGCATACTTTCTAAGGGCAAAAATCTTAACCCAGGAGCTCCAATCATGCTTAACTTTTCCCTTAGCGACGAGCAAACAGCCTTAAGAGACATGGTTAGAAAATTTGTTCAGCAGGAGATCATTCCCAACGCAGCCAAATATGATGAAACGGGAGAGTTCCCTCGAGAAATCATCAACAAAGCTTGGGAAGCGGGCTTGATGAATATCAACATTCCTGAAAAGTTCGGTGGAATGGGTCTAGGTGTTTTAAGTGACGTCATTATCAACGAAGAGATGGGGGCCGGATGTTTAGGCATAACTACAAGCATTGCCGTAAATACTTTAGGGCTATATCCGATTATTCTCGGGGGCACCGATGCCCAAATCGAGGAGTTCGCAGTTCCTTTCTTAAGCTCTCCTAAACTTTGTTCATTCTGTTTAACCGAACCCGGAGCCGGATCGGATGCGGGTTCTTTATCTACAATGGCAACCGAAGAGGGCGACCATTTTATTCTCAACGGATCCAAAATGTGGATCACCAATGCCGGTCATGCCGATCTCCTCACGGTGTTCTGTACAACGAACAAAGAACTCAAAACTAAAGGTATTATCTGTTTGGCCGTCCCGGCTAACCTTCCCGGGATTTCGTTCGGGAAACACGAGAACAAATTGGGGCAGCGCTGCTCCGACACTCGGGCTATGAACTTTGACAACGTTAAAGTGCCTAAAAAGAATCTCATCGGAAAAATAGGAGAGGGATTTAAAATCGCTATGCGGACTTTAGACAGAACTCGAACTCCGATAGCCGCTGGAGCGGTGGGAGCTGCTCGAGCTGCTATGACTTACTCAAAAAACTACGCTAAAGAACGCAAACAATTCGGGCAACCGATCGCCAATTTTCAGGCTATTCAATTTATGTTGGCCGATATGGCCGTCAAAATCGAAAGTGCAAGACTTCTTTGTTACAACTCTGGCTGGCTTATCGACAATGGCCAAATTGAACAAGGAGGGTATTTCTCAGCTTTAGCCAAAAGACATGCGGCCGACATGGCTATGGAAGTAGCCACGGATGCAGTCCAGATTTACGGTGGTTATGGGTATACCAAAGAGTATCCTGTCGAAAAGATCATGAGAGATGTAAAACTGGTCCAAATTTACGAGGGGACCAGTCAAATCCAACGCATTGTGATCGCTCGCCACTTATTAAAGGACTAATGTAAAGTTAAAGGAAAAAACTTATGACTATTATCGTATTGATTAAACAGGTTCCGGACACCGAAACGAAAGTAAGAATTACCGCTGATAAAAAAGGTATCGAAACCAATGACATCAAATGGGTCATTAATCCCTATGACGAATTTGCGATTGAAGAAGGGTTAAAAACTAAAGAAAGACTCAAAGAAGGAACGGTTACGGTCGTCACCGTAGGGCCCGCCCGAACCGTAGAAGCTTTAAGAACAGCAGTAGCCATGGGTGCCGACAATGCTATTCATGTGAAAGAAGAGGGGACTCTCGATACCTACTTAGTTTCAAAAGCTCTCGCGGAAGTTTGCAAAAAAGAAAATGGACAGATTATCTTCACCGGAAAACAGGCTATCGATGACGACCAAGCCGCTACCTTTGCCTATGTCGCAGAACTTCTTGACTATCCCAGTGCCACGGTAATCGTAAAATGCGATATCTCTGCTGACAAAACCAAAGCCACTTTGGAACAAGAAGCAGATAGCGGAGCAAAAAATATTATTGAGACCTCCTTACCTGCAGTCATCGGCGTCAATAAAGGAATCAACACCCCCAGATACGCTAGCCTTCCCGGAATCATGAAAGCCAAGAAAAAGGAGATCAAAACTTATACTTTGAATGATTTAGGGCTGGGGGCTGAAACAGCGCGGGCTATCGATTCCGATTATCAGTTACCTCCAGAGCGAGCTGCTGGAAAGAAACTTTCCGGAGATATTCCAACTCAAGTGAAAGAATTGGTTCGCCTACTAAGAGAAGAAGCAAAAGTTATCTAATCACAACTTTTTAAAGAAAGAGACATTTATGGGAAACGTTTTCTTAATCGCAGAACAAAAAGATGGAAATATCAAACGGGTTTCTCTGGAAATCCTATCCGAGCTCAATCGGCAAGGGGTGACTACTACCGCAGTGGTTCCTGGATTTGGGGATTTAGCCAAAGTCACAGAAAGCCTAGTGAAACATGGTGCTGCCAAAGTGGTGGTGTTAGAGCATGAAGTTCTTAATGAATATACCACGGAAGCGTATGCGAAGGCTCTTCACACTTATTTAGTTGGACAAAACCCTTCGGTCATCATCACCGGAGCCACGTCCCATGGTAAGGATTTTCTTCCAAGACTTGCTGCTAAATTCGGAGCCGGCATTGCAGCCGACTGTGTTTCTTTTCAATTTTCGGGAGAGAGAGTCAGCGTTCGCAAACCCATTTATGCTGGAAAATGCTCAAAAATAGTGGACTTCACCACAGGTCCCGCTGTTTTCTCGGTACGACCTAATGTCTTAGCGACCCAAGAAGCCAATAAATCAGGAACTGTCGAAAAAGTCGCTGCCAATCCCGGAACGGTTCGCGCTAAAGTGATGAGCACCGTCGCTTCCCAAGTAAAAAAAGTGGAACTCACCGAAGCCGATATCATCATTTCGGGCGGTCGTTCCCTCAAGAGTGCTGACAACTTTAAAATCTTAAACGATTGTGCTGCTACCGTAGGAGCCGCAGTGGGGGCCAGTCGAGCCGCGGTCGATGCGGGTTATGCTCCACACGACATGCAAGTAGGACAAACGGGCAAAACAGTCAGTCCTAAACTTTATATTGCTTGCGGGATTTCGGGAGCGATTCAGCATTTAGCTGGAATGAGAACTTCAAAAGTGATCGTCGCTATTAATAAAGATCCGGAAGCTCCGATTTTCCAAAAAACCGATTATGGAATTGTGGGAGATCTTTTTGAAGTTGTTCCGCTTCTGACCGAAGAATTAAAAAAACTTAAGAGCCAATCTTAAAGTTTACTGAAATAGCCACTCTCGAATAGCTACTTTCTCGTTCTGAGAAAGAAATACCTGTTTTGAACCTCTTAAAAAACCCATTCAAAGGGTGCAGGTATGAAAGCTACCATATTACCCAATCTCAATCTAGGTCATTGATATTTTAAACTGTATTATTCAATACTTACGGTGCATCTCTAGGTATGATTTGATCTCATTTTTTAGGGCCGTTTTAAGTTTTTCAGTCATAGTCCCCGGTAAAGCATACTTGTGAGAGTCCCATTCTCTAACCGGAACGATTTCTCTCACACTACTTGCAATAAAGACCTCAGAGCATTCTTGAAATTGTTCTAGCTGGAAAAAACCCTCCTCTACTTTGAGGAGTCCCCTCCCCAATTCCAAAACATGCCGCCGGGTGATGCTATCCAGAATGCCCACTTTAAGAGAAGGGGTAATTAAAGAATTGTCAGAAGTGATTCCAAAAATGCTAAAGGTCGTACCTTCGGCGACATTTCCTTGATTATCTCTCATGATGGCGTCTTCTCCGCCTCGAGCCCGTACTTCTTGAATCGCTAACAGACTATTTAAATAATTACTGGTCTTAATGTTGGGATCTTGTGCCGCAGCTGAATTTCTTAAAATATTTGAAGTCATGATGTTAAGACCTTCAGTTCTAATCCGATCTAGTTTTTCAGATAAAGGCTGAAAAATGATAACCAGCGTAGGCTTTAAATCTTCTAAAGACTCAAGTCCCATAACTAAGCCCACCCCACGAGAAAGAATGACACGAAAATAGGCATCCTCTTTTCCAAAGGCTTTTGCTGTTCGATAAATCTCATCCGTCATTTCCTCATCCGAAAGAGGAAATGGGATCTGTAACTTTCCAGCTGACCTTCTTAGCCGCTCTAGATGCTCTTCGAGAAAGAGACAACAGCGCTTAAGCGACTTACCCGTTTCGTAAACACCATCGCCAAATAGAAATCCGCGATCAAAAACTGAAACTTTTGCCTCTTCGGCTGAACAAATAATCCCATTGATATTAACTAAAGCATTCATCATAGATTCATCTTAGAAGCTGGCCCTTTAAACTGTCAAATTTGACTTTAGCCGACGGCGAAGGCAGAAAAGAGACAGGTGCCAAAGGAAACCACTGTGAGTATCAGACAGGTTATTTTCGATTTTTTTTATTACTTAAGTTCCGGGACTTTTATTAGTTTTGGTATCTTAAGACAAAGCCAACTGGGCCGAAGATACTTCCTTTATCATGGACTAGCAATCGCTGCTATCATATGGGCGAGTTATCTTTTTGCAGGGAAATCCTTTTTAGATTCTGAAACCACATATTGGTTAACCGCTTCCTTAGCTTTTATCGTTCTCTTTTCCTTTTCGGTAGGATTACGAAATCGAACCCCTTTAGCCGCCTATTTCCTGGGAGTTCTCTCCGTTTTAGGCACGTTGGTTCTTGAAATCACAACCCTACACCCCTATCCTCTACATATTCCCCTCATCCTCAATCTAGGAATGGCGACGCTTACTTTAGGATTTTCCATGAATGCGCTATGCTTAGGCCACTGGTATTTGGTCCAACCCAAACTTTCGATCAATGAACTCAAACGGGTTTGTCTTGTTTTAGTTGTTCTCATCATTATTCGTTTTATTTACGGAACTTACGGAGTCATTATGCTTCTCCAAGGCAAAGGCGAAGGAGAAATCTACCGATACCTTTTAAGTTCTTCCCCGGGGATTTTTATTTTAATGCGTTGGTGCTGGGGACTTCTGGGCCCACTAGCCTTGGCGTATCCCATCTGGGGGACGGTAAAAATACGTTCAACCCAATCGGCCACTGGAATCCTTTATGTCGCAGTACTTTTTATCATCACAGGTGAAATTTTAAGTCTCTATCTCGCTGCTTTTTTTGGAATTCCGTTGTAAATGGACTTTTCAACCTTTTGCCCCCACTGCAAAACTTACCAGGAATATTCGCTTCCCTCTTTTAGCAATCGCAACTGCAAAAAATGCGAACGGGATCTTCTTCCGCAAGCCAGTGATGAATTCAAAGAGAACTTTGGATTTAATCAATGCCCACACTGTGGGGCCGAACATCTTTATCGGCAGAAAGATTTTAACCGAAAGACAGGGATAGCCCTTTTGGCCTTGGGAATTGTTTTTAGTTACTGGACCTACGGGCTTTCTTTAGTGGCCGTCACGATTTTAGATTGGTGCCTGTACCGAAAAGTCGGGGAGGTGGGATGTTGCTATCTCTGCCAGTCTCAATTTAGAAACGACTCTCAAGTAAGTTTGATACCGGTGTTTGATTTGGAGCTTCACGATTATTATCAAAACCTTAAGAAGTAATGATACCTGCTCCCTTTGAGTGGGCTTTTTAAGAGCTTCAAGCGGCCATGAAGTTGATTTAATGCGTGAAGTTTACTGGCCGTTTGACGATGAGGTGGAGCAGGTATGAAGTAATGCGATTACCTTAGTGAGTTCCACCACCGGTTGGATCATTCCGCACTTCTGTTTCAAACAATTCTCTACGTCGATCTTCATCAATAGCTCCTACAGTCCCCTGTCGTAAATTACAAAAATTAGATTCGAACTTATTTCTATCGATGGCAGTTTCTCCTGGAGGAATGATTTTCTGAGCTGCGGCTTCCGAGACACCCAGAGTTTTAGCAATATCAGCAGCTTTAAGAGGTTTATCAAACTTTCTAACCATTTTAGGGAGTAGCGGAAAAGGGGTTCGGCGGTCCACAGAAAACAAAGATCCAGTCGCTCTTTGAGCTTCAAGGAAAATAGCACTGTCTCTAGCCGCTCTTTGAACGTAAGTTGCATTTTGGGTGAAAAAATCTCTGTGGGTTAATCGTCTTCCAAAAGTATCTCTAAAAACGGTATCGGTAAGAGGAATCTCATTCAAT
>Ga0194132_10010960_pt1 | contig 11871 bp, 12 predicted proteins | sample TA2KigOf80mmetaG_FD_148612 | JGI IMG/M metagenome (GOLD analysis project Ga0194132, IMG submission 148612) | Freshwater microbial communities from Lake Tanganyika, Tanzania - TA2015054 Kigoma Offshore 80m | ecosystem: Environmental > Aquatic > Freshwater > Lake | place: Tanzania: Lake... | reverse complement strand
ACCGGGATCCGGATCGTGCGAGCCTGGTCAGCGATGGCGCGGGTGATGCCCTGGCGGATCCACCACGTGGCGTACGTGGAGAACTTGAAGCCGCGCTCGTACTCGAACTTCTCGACGCCGCGGATCAGGCCGGCGTTGCCCTCCTGGATCAGGTCCAGGAACGACAGGCCGCGGTTCATGTACTTCTTGGCGACCGACACGACCAGGCGCAGGTTGGCGCTGGTCATGTGCTCACGCGCCTTGACGCTGCGCCAGACGAGCTCGCCCTCGCGCTGCGAGAGGCGGGTGCCCTCCGGGATGGAGGGGTCGTAGCCAAGCTCCTTGAGCAGGGCCGCCTCTGCGCCGCCGTCCGCGACTCGTGCTTCGATCCAGCACTGGAGGGCCGGGTAGGCGACCTCTTCTCGAGTCCAGTCGTAGAGCTCGCGCAGCGGCGCCGTCCCGGCGGCCTCCTGGCCGCTGTGAACGGCCAGGTACGCGAGGTCCAGCAGTCCGATGAAGCTCTCCGCGTCGAGCCGCTCGTTGTAGATGGCGCGCAGCCGCTTGGCCTCCTCGACCACTTCGCGGGTGCGCTCGCCGGTGGCGTCGTTGACGGCGCTGCCAAGGCCCGGATCCGGGGCCGTGACCAGCAGCCCGGCGGCGGCGGGGTCGGACAGCGCCGCGCCCAGGATGGTGTGGGCCTCGTTGCCGTACGGCAGGCGGTATTGCGGCTTCTTGGTGCGGGTGGTGGACTCGGTGTCGTGGCGGGTCCACTCGTGGAGGCTCACGATGGCCTGCCAGGGCGCATCGACGATCTGCTCGCCGAGCTCGATCGCCTTGGCGAGGACGACCTCCTCCTCGGCATTGAGGAGGGGCACGCGCGCGATCTCGTGGAGATACATCCGGACGGGGTCGCCGAGCAGGTCCGCCTCTTCGTCGCGGACGGCCTCGGCCTCTTCGTCCTCGTCCTCCTCGATCGCCTCGATCGCCTCTGCCTCGACCGCGACGAGGGCGTCGGGCGTCGGCTCGAGGATGGCGGCGTCGTCGGCCCCCTCGACGGCAACGTCTGCGAGGGCAGGGTCGAGCGCGGGATCGAGCGCCAGGAGCTCGCTCCCGAGATCGTCGTCGTGGGACTCGAGGGACAGGTCTGCGGCGTCAAGGCCGCGTCGGGTGCTGTTCAGGTCAGTGCGCAGGAGATCGGTCAAGGTTCCTCTTCAGGCATGCTGCAGTGTGAGCCATCCGGGAGGTTGCTGCGTGGTCGCGGCGCTGGGACGCCGCCGCCCTCTCACTCGCTTTCTACCCAACGCGCGACGGGCTCCGGTCGTGACGGCCGCAAGCGGTCGCCGTTTGGATCGCAGTGGGGGACGTGTCAAGTCTTGACACGTTGCGGTGCTTGCATTCTACGTCGCGCGGCACCCTCTTGACAATCCCCATGTCAATACTTCCCGGGAGTATTGACAACTCGGCATCCCTGCCGCGGTTGTCGTCCCACCTCCGCGTCGCTGCCCAGGGCCGGAGGCTGCAACCGCGCGGGCGGCGAGGCCCACGGCAGGCAAGCGGCCATCGCGGTAGGCTCATCACCGTGACCCGCTACGCCATCGACACACGGTTTCTTGCCTGGGCCGCTGCCGCAACCATCGGTTCTCTGCTGGCGCTCGGGCTGACAAGCGCGATCATCCCCAACCCGGTCTTCGGGCGGCAGATCCCGCCCGAGCCCTTCGCGATCGCCGTCTGGCTCGTTTCGGCGCCGCTGATGGGCCTGGTTGTCGCCACGTATCTGGCGCGGCCGCAGGCATCCGTGACACTCCCTGCGCCGCTGGTCCAGGTCCCCGAGGAGGAGGATCGGCGGTCACTGCTGGGCTACGTCGGCGGCTTCGGCGCGTTCCTCGCGATCGGCTGCCCGGTGTGCAACAAGGCCATCCTGGTGCTCCTCGGCACCAGCGGCGCCCTCAACATCTGGGCCCCGCTCCAGCCGGTCCTGGGTGCCGCATCGCTTGCGGTTCTCGTCGCGACGCTCATCTGGCGCCTCCGCATTCGGGCGCGCGACGGCGCCTGCGCGGTGCCGGCTTCGTAAGCGGCAGGTCTGCGACTAGGCCGGATCAGTCATGCCGGCGCGGCAGTCGCCTGCGCTCCGGGCTCGGACACGCCGCGGGCAAGAAGAATCGCCCAGATCGGAACGAAGATTCCGGACGCCCGGTAGCCGCAGTCGCAGTAGTACAGGGTCGCTGCCCGCGCCGATGGGTCCAACTGGTTCGGCCACATTCCCGACCTTCAGCGCAAGCACGGACTGCTCGACGGGTACTGCGAGCAGATCGGACGGGACCCGGCCTCCATCCTGCGGACGGTGACGCTGCCGTTGCTCCTGGTCGAGTCGGAGGCGGAGGGACGCCGGGCGTTCGCGGCGATCGATCCGGCGCGCCGTGGCATCCTGCCCCCGGGCACGCCAGAGCAGCTCGCGGAGCGCGTGCGCGCCTACCTTGCCGCAGGCTTCGGCGGCGTGATCTTCCGCACGGTTCGCCCGACCACACCCGAGTGGATCGACATGGCCGCCGAGGTGATTCGCCTGATCCGGTAGGGCCCGAGCCGCGCGGCAAAATCTCGTTCGCACGCGGCCGCAGCGCGTGATACAGTCGATGCAACGGTTGCAACCAGTGTGACCGGAAGACGCGGCACGACGACACTCCTCTCACGGTTCCCGGCGAGAAAGGTTCGCTGGAGCCGCACGAGAAGGAGTGTTTTTCGTTGATTTCCTATGCGGACAAGGTGCTCACCTGTTCCGACTGCGGGCAGGAGTTCACCTTCACCGGCAGCGAGCAGCAGTTCTACGCGGATCGCGGCTTCACCGAGCCGCGTCGCTGCTCGTCGTGCCGCGCAGCCCGCAAGGCATCGCGCGGTGACTCGCAGGGTGGCGGCGGCTATGGCAGCGGCTACTCCGGTGGTTCCGATGGTGGCTACGGCGGCGGCAGTGGCGGCTCGCGCGGTCCGCGCGAGATGTTCTCCGCCACGTGCTCCAGCTGCGGCCGCGAGGCCCAGGTCCCGTTCAAGCCGAACGGCATGAAGCCGGTCTACTGCAGCGACTGCTTCAGCGCCCGTCGCTGATGCGGCTCGCTCACTGAGCGGTCGCAACCCGAGGGCCCGGCGTGCAAATCGCCGGGCCCTCCTGATTCCCGGGCGGATCCGCGGTCGGCCGCCTCGGGGCGGCCGTGCCCGGGTCGGCGAGAGCGGGGGTGGGCGCTCGGGGCCCGGCCGTCGGGCAATTCGGCCCGCCTCGGGCGGGTCCCCTGACTCTGGCCCCAGGTCGCCGCGGGCCGCAACCTCGACTCGGATCTGCTGATGCTCCGCAGGAGGACACATCCGATGAAGGTGCTGGTGACGGCCGCGTCGAGGCACGGATCGACCGAAGAGATGGCCCGGGAGATCGCCGCGATCCTGGACAAGGCCGGCCTCCCGACCGTCGTCGCATCGCCCGACGAGGTGCAGGATCTCGCCGAGTACGACGCGGTCGTGCTCGGCAGTGCCATCTACCTCGGCCGCTGGCTCGATCCGGCGAAGGCCTTCGCGGCGCGCTTCGCCACCGAGTTCGAGCGGGTTCCGCTCTGGGCGTTCTCCAGTGGTCCGATCGGCGATCCGCCGAGGCCATTCGGGGCGCCGCCAGAGGTCGTCGCGATCCTGGAGCCCCTGAACGTCCGCGAGCACCACATCTTCTCCGGAGAGGTCGATCGGGGCGAGCTCGGGCTTGGGGAGAAGCTGCTCACCCGCGCAACCGGGCTTGCCGAGGGCGACTACCGGCAGTGGGCCGAGATCGGTGCCTGGGCGGCAGGCATCGCGGAGACGCTCAGGAAGGACCTGGGCTGGCGCCACGAGGGTGCCGCCGAGCGAGAGGCCGCGCTCAAGGAGTGGTGGGAGGCCCAGCTCCACCAGTCGACGGCGGCCGGGTAGCCTCCGGGCGGCTTCGCTGCCCTTACGCGGTCGGAGGGACGAAGGTCAGCAGCCGCCGCGGGTTGTCGACGAACAGCATCTCGATCTCGCGGTCGGTCATCCCGGCCCAGCGGAAGCCGTCCCGTACGCGCTCCAGCAGGTGGCTGAAGCCCCAGCCGCCGTTGGCGATCTGCATGCGCTTGAAGCTGACGTCGTGGGCAACGGTCACCTGGCCGACATACCCCGCTTCGGCGAGGCGCGCGATGTCCCGCACGCGGACCCCGTCCTGCACGGACGAGCGGTCCCAGGCCCGGTTCGTGCTCTCGTAGCCGAACTCGTCGTACTCGATCGTGAGGCCGCGCCGCAGCAGCGAGAGCTGCTGTTCGGGGTCCTGGCCCGTCCGGTCCATGTGCGAGAAGACCGTCCGCGTGAGATCGCCGCCGACGGCCTCGATGGTGTCCGCGAGCATGTGCTGGATCGCGCGGTTGCCGGGCACGTAGGACTGGTGGACGTTGAGATGGGCCCCGGTTCGAGCCTGGGCGCGGGCGGCAGCACGCAGCGATCGCAGCTCGCGTTCGGTCGGGACCGTCGTGCCGATCTCGCCGATGTGGCCGGCCCGGATGCCCGTGCCATCGACGCCGATTTCGATGTCGCGGACGATCTCGTCGGTGATCTGGTCCTCAGTGAGGGCATCGAACGCGGCCGGCAGGCAGCGGTCCTGGTAGTAGCCGGCGCCCATCGTGACGTGGACGCCGGTGGCTTCCGATACACGCCGGATCGCCTGGGGATCGCGCGCGAGGCCGACGGTCGTGCAGTCGACGATCGCGCTGCCGCCGGCTGCCGCGAACCGCCGCACCTCTTCGATCACGGTCGCCTCGTCGTCGACGAACAGCTCATCGATGTTGGCGAACCAGTCCCAGCGTGAGCGGGCGTGCGTGGCGGGAGTTGCCGGGGCGTTGGCGAAGCTGCCGTCGATATCCCACTCGGCGCGGCGGTGCATGGGCCGCAGGTCGAAGAACAGGTGCTCGTGCATGAGCGTCGGTCCGAGCTCGGCCGGTTCGATCAGACCCAGCACGGTCTGGATGCGCCCGACGCGGTCAGTCATGTCAGGTCCTTCAGCTGGTCACACGGAGACGATGGGTCAGCACCCGGCCCTGGCCATCGACGATGCACCAGTGCGTCGCGAGCACGTCTCCGTTCGTCAGGCGGGTGAGCGAGCCCTGGCCGAAGCGGATCGACCACGCGAACTCGTGGAAGGCCTGGCCGTCCCGGGTCTGCTGGCGCATGCCCGCGCCCCAGATCAACTGCTCCTCGAGTGTCCGCCAGCGGTCGCCGCTCACGTCGGCGCGGCGGACGTACAGCCCGACATCCTGCCCGCGGTGGGAGTGGATGCTCAGCACCTGCTTGTCGCTGAGGGCGAGCAGGTTGGCCGACTCGGCCGCGATCCCGGTGTCGACGGGCGCAGACCACGTGTAGCCGTTGTCGTGCGAAAACGTCACCTGGTTGGTCAGATACCGGCCGCTGCTGAGTGCAAACGCCCAGCAGATCGCGACCAGGTGGCCCGGGGCAAGCTCGGCGATGTGCGACTCGTAGGCGGCGACGCTGTGATCGGGCGTGTCGAAGTAGCGCTTCCGGTCGTCCCAGGTCCGGCCCCCGTCCCGGGACCGCAGCAGCACTCCGAACTGGCCGCTGGGATTGGTGCCGTCGGGCATCTTGAACAGGCCGCCGGTGGCCACGATGTCGCCGGAGCGCAGCTGCAGCGGCCGGCTGGGGATCTCCACCAGCTCGGGCGTGGTGGTCGGGAAGACCCGCGGCCGGCTCCACGTGCGGCCCTCGTCGGTCGAGAAGGCAACGGCGTTGTCGCCAGCGAGCGCGCCGTCGGTCTCGAGGATGGCGATCGGCTGCTCTGGATCCCGGCGATGGAACCGGTAGCCCAGCGCGATCAGCGAGCCGTCCGCGAGCACCCACGGCTTGTAGAAGTCGCTGATGGGGAAGGGGTCGGCCGTGCCATCGTCGAGCGGCCCCTCCTCGGTCCACGTGCGGCCGAGATCCGCGGAGCGCAGGACGTGCGTGCGCAGGTTGACGGCCTCGAACGCCTCGCCGATCACGACGAGGGCGAGCAGGTCGCCCGACGGCAGCTGGACGATGCCCGGGAAGTAGCCGTGCCTGCTGCGCAGCATCGGCTTGGGGTTGTCGAAGATGACATGGCTTTCGACGATCTCGATCATGATCGGGAAAGGTACGCGACACCGCGGGAGCCAGTGAGCCGGGCCGCGAGGGCGGCGCGCGTGTGGACGCACCGGCCCTTGCGCCTCGTCGCACAATCGCGCAATGCCACAACGAGCCGTGGAGCTGATCCTCGCACGCCAGCTGGCCAGCAGCCTGACCGTCCCGGTGCTGCTGATTGATGCGATGGGCGACCTGATCTACTTCAACGAGCCCGCGGAAGCGGTCTTCGGCCGCCGGTTCGACGAGATCGACTCGCTGCCGCTTGCCCAGCGTGCCGCAATCCTCGCTCCGCGCGATCGCGACGGCCGGCCGCAGCCGCCCGAGCAATTGCCGAGCGTCCGCGCCATTCGCGAGCGGCGACCGGTGCACGGCGCGTTCTGGATCACCGGCCTCGATGGGCGCCCGCGCGCGACCGAGTCCACGGCGGTCCCGATCGAGGGCATGCAGGAAGCGGTGATCGGGGCACTCGTGTTCATCTGGCTGAGCGAGTTCCCGCCTGCCACGGAACTCGGCTCGGTCGGTGCGGTTCCGCTGGCGGGCCGGGGTGCCGCTGTGTCCGGCCACGACTGAGCAGGGGCGATGCGAGTCACGATCTGGGGTTCACGCGGGTCCATCGCCGCGGCCGGACCCGACACCGTCCGCTACGGTGGCAACACGTCCTGCGTGGAGGTCCTGGCCTCCGATGGGACGCAGCTGATTCTTGATGCAGGGACCGGGCTGCGGCGGCTCGGTGCGAGCCTCGACGGCTCCGCGCACGTGGCGCACTTGCTGCTGACGCATCTCCATATGGACCATATCGTCGGCCTCGGGTTCTTCCGCCCGTTCTTCGATCCCGACGCGGAACTGCATGTCTGGGGGCCGCCCTCCACGACGTTGGACCTGCGGACGCGGCTCACGCGGTACCTCTCGCCGCCGCTGTTCCCGGTCCGGCTGCGCGACCTCGACTCACGACTCGAGCTGCATGACGTCCCGCTCACGACGTGGACGATCGGGCCGTTCACGATCACGGCCGACCTGATCGTCCATTCGGGGCCCACCGTGGGCTACCGGATCAGTGAGGGAGGGCGGACGTTCGCCTACCTGCCCGATCACGAGCCAGCGCTCGGCGGGCTCGATCGGGGCCCGAGTGGGCCTCAGGCTGGGCGCTGGCCGACGGCGTCGACATGCTCTTCCACGACGCCCAATACACGGGCCCCGAGTACCAGGGCCGCGTCGGCTGGGGCCACTACACGCTCGAGCACGCGGCGACGTTCGCCCGGCTCGCCCGGGTCCGTCGGCTCGTGACGTTCCACCACGACCCTGCCCACGACGACGAAACGCTCGATCAGCTGACGGAGGAGGCCATCCGGCACGCGCCCGACCTGGAACTGTGGGCCGGCTGCGAAGGGTCCGTCTTCGAGCTCTGAGGGTCCAGCCGGCTTGAAGCGGGCGGGATCGCCACGGCGACACGACGCGTACACTCGCCCCTTCATGACCTCGTCTGCGCACCCACCGGCCGGGGGCCGGACGAGTCCCCAGGGCGACCCCCGCCCGGGTCGACGCCCGACGGCACAGCACCAGCAGGAACAGCTCGGCGACCCTCCGATCACGCGCGAGCAGCTGGTCATCACCATCGGAGTCCTGGCGGCGCTCACCACCGCTGCGCTCGATTTCAGCGTGGTCGGGACGGCGATGCCCACGATCATCGGCCAGTTGGGCGGCCTCTCGGAATACGCGTGGGTCTTCACGGGCTACATGCTCACGTCGACAACCACGGTCCCCCTCTTCAGCAAGCTCGCCGACATCTACGGCCGCAAGCCGATCTTCCTGTTCGGCCTCGCCGTCTTCGTCATCGCCTCGATGCTGTGCGGGATCTCGGGCTCAATGTTCGAGCTGATCGCCTTCCGCACGCTCCAGGGGCTGGGCGCCGGCGCCCTCCAGCCGATCGCGTTCACGATCGTCGGCGATATCTACACGCCTGCTCAGCGGGCCCGGATCCAGGGCCTCTTCTCGGCGGTCTGGGGCACCTCGGCGGTCATCGGGCCGGCCCTCGGCGGCATCATCACGACCACCGTCGGCTGGCCCTGGGTGTTCTTCATCAACCTGCCGGTCGGCATCCTCGCCGCGATCATCGTGCTCCGCGCGTTCCACGAGAAGCTCGAGCGGCGTTCGCACCAGATCGACTGGCCCGGGATGGTGACGCTCACCGGCGGCGTTGCCGTCCTGCTCTTCGCGCTCTCGGAAGGTGGCGATGAGCTCGGCTACGGCTCGCCGGCTTTCATCGCGCTGCTGGCGTTCTCGGTGGTGCTGCTGGTCGGGTTCGTGGTGATCGAGCGCCGTGCCCCGGAGCCCCTCATCGACTTTCGGCTCCTGAAGGTGCCCGTGATCCGCGCCGGCCTGGCGGTCGGCACGTTGTCGGGTGTCGTGATGTTCGGCCTCACCACGTTCGTCCCACCACTGGTGCAGGGCGTCCACCTGGGGACGCCCCTCGAGGCCGGCGCCGCGGTGGCCGCCATGTCGATCGGCTGGCCGATCGGGTCGGTCATCGGGGGCCGGCTCATGCTTCGCTACGGCTCGCGCAACCTCGTGATCAGCGGTACGGCGCTCCACATTGCGGGGACGGCCCTGCTCACGCAGGCGGTCGCGATCCCAGACCTCTGGGTGCCCATGCTCTCGACGGGCATTGCCGGGTTCGGGATGGGCATCGCCTCGACACCGATCATGGTCTCGATCCAGGGCTCCGTGGCCTGGGCGCAGCGCGGCGTCGCGACCGGGCTGCAGCAGTTCAGCCGCTCGATCGGCGGCTCGGTCGGGGTCGGGCTCATGGGCGGCATCCTCACCGCGGCCGTCGGGACGCATTCAACAGTGATCCTGGACCCGTTCCGGCGCAACTCGGTGCCGCTGGAGGAACTCGCGGCCACCCGGGACGCGATGGGGAGCGGCCTGCTCATCATCGTCTGGATCGTCTTCGTGGCCTCCCTGGCCACCTTCCTCATCGCTCTGCGCTCCATGCCGCGGATCCACATCCGCGAACTGGATCGGGGAGGCGAGCGAGCGCGGCAAGATCTCGCAGCGGCCCCCGACGCGGCGAACCCGATCGAAGGCGCCGTCGAGCCCGTCTGAGGCGTTGCGGTCGTGCCTGGCCAGGGCTACAATCCGGCCACGGCGGCGCTCTCCGCCGGACCTCCAGACCGCGTGCCTGCGCCACCGGCGGAGCGGGGGTAAAGGGGATGATGTCCTCGGAGCGGGCGTCTGGCTGTGGGTCAATCACCTCCACCAGGGCGGCCGTCCGGCGGCGCAGGGTGTCGGATCGCGCTGCCGAGCGGAGGTTCCGATGACCACCCAGAAGCACCTCAAGCGCCGCGTCCGCGAGCGCATGTCCCAGACCGGCGAGCGGTATGCCGCGGCCCGCCGGAGCGTGGTCAACCATGAACGCGCTGGGACCGACGCGGACCCGACCCAGGCCGCCGGCATCCATCCCGAGACGTCCGCCCTGCGCGGCGCGCTCGCGCAGATCGGCGTCATCGCGCCCCACGCCGGTCGGCCATGGACCGAAGCCATGCTGCTGGGTCTCGGGGGCGGACCCGGGATCGGTGTGTTCTCCTTCCACTACGCCGCCTCCGACTTCTCGTCCTTCTACCTCGGCGCGCGGCATCTCTGGGACGACAGCCCGGCCTTTCTTGCCGCCGCCGCCCGGCGCGCGGGCGCAAGGACGGCCGTCCTGGAGACGGGCTCGACGCGGGCTGCTTCAACGCACCTGCGCGAGGCGCTGGCGGCCGGACGCGGCGTGATCGCGAGCGTCGACGTCCAGCCCCTTGGCTACCGCGCGATTCCGGCCGAACCGGCGGGCGGCGGGTACCACGTGGTGTTGGTCCGCTCGGCGGACGACGACCGCGGGACCGTCACGGTCCAGGACCTCTTCCCTGGCCCCATCGAGGTCCCCGCGACCGCCTTCGAAGCGGCCCGGGCCCGCATCCGGAGCCAGAAGCACCGCCTCGTCGTGGTCGAGCTTCCCGCGGAAAATGCGGTGGCGCTGTCGCTCGAGACCGCGGCCCGGGAGGCCCTGATCGCGGCCGCCGATGGCCTCGAAGGGTCGCTCGATCCGTCGGCCGGCGGCCGTCGCGGGCGAAACTTCAACCTCGATGCTCTTGCGACGTGGGGGGACCGGCTGCACGGGGATCGCACGGCCGACGGCTGGGCGCGAATGTTCCCGCGTGGACACCGGCTGTGGCGCGGCCTGAGCTCGATCGCGCAATACGTGAACCACGCCGGGACCGGCGGCGGGTTGCTGCGGCCGCTGTACGCCCGGTTTCTACGCGAGGCGGGCGCGGCGCTGGGGTGGCCGGCGCTTGACGACGCTGCCGCGCGCTACGAAGCACTTGGCCGGGATTGGAGTGCGCTGGCTGCGGCCGCGCTGCCGGCGGACGTCCCGGAGCTGGCCGAGACGGGCCGCTTGCTCGCGCGGCGCGAGTCGGCGTTCCTGGACCGCGGGCCGGCCGCGACCGACGAGTTGCACGAGATCTGGTCGCGCCTCGCCCAGATCGAAACCGGCATGCGGACGGCATTCCCGCTCGACGACGCGGCGGTCGACGGCCTGCTGGCCGGGCTTCAGGCACGCGTTCGGGACCTGGAGTCAGGCGAGCGTGCCGCCGCCAGAATGCTCCGGACGATCGCTGGCGAATCGACTCCGCGGTCCGATGGAAGAGGAGGCGTGCGCTGATGGCGAAACCTGTGCAGACGTGGGAGCTCTGGTACCCCGAGGCCGGCGCAAGCGGGCTGGAGTTCGCCCACGGGCGAATCGACCCGACCAGGGTTCTGTGGGTCCACGCCGCGCCGCCTGTCCTGGCCGTCACAATTCGGGAAGGTGACGACCGCGTGACGGCGCGTGGCGAGCCCCTTCGGCATGTGGGCGCTCAATTGCCGCTGACCCGGCTGGAACTGGTCGGGGAGAGCGTCGTCCGCGAGGACCGCTGGCCGACGGATTCTGATCTCGGGTCGCTGGTGATCCTGCCCGGCGGCGAGGTCGGAACGCTGCTTGGGTGGTGGAACGCCCCGGACGGCAGCGAGTGGCGCTGGCAGGTGGAGTTCTACAACCACCGCTGAGAAGCGGCGCGGGGTCGTCGTCCGCGCGACCCCGCCCACGACCAAGCCTGGCGCGGTTGACCTGCTTGCGGGCGTTGCGTCCGCGCGCCGGACCTGTGGGGGATGACTGACGAGGGATGGCCGGCCCGACGGCGGCGCGACACGCTCCGGTCATGGTTCCACCGGATTCAGCGGACGTCGGCGCACTGTCCGACGGGGGCGCCCAGCAGACGATGACGGGCGCCGCATTAAGCGACGTCGCGAGGGCGCTTGTCGTGGCCTCGCCGCTGAGCCTCGAAGTCGCCCGCCACCGCGCTTCCGAAATCGATCGGTCGCTTTCGGAGCTCCGGGCGAGCCTGCGTTCCCGGGCCGACGACATCGAGCCCGCGATGGCCTACCGCTGGCGGCTCCTCGACGGGCACGAGGCCTTCTGCCGAGGCCGCTACGGGGAGGCGCTCGCGATCTTCGAGAACGCCGTGCGCGAAGCCCCGCGTCGGGTCGAGGGACACCTCAGCGCGGGCCGGACGCTGCTGCGGCTCGGTCGCGTCGGCGAAGCGCGCGACGCCTTTGCGCGAGCGGCCGCGCTCGAGCCCGAGAACCGCGCCGCCGCGGCCGGCATCGCCGACTGCGACTGGAGGGCGGGCCTCCCGGTTCTCGAAGCCTTACCGCCGGCGACTGCGGCCCGCC